>Ga0214477_100316_pt1 | contig 34726 bp, 21 predicted proteins | sample M1_20Mar14CPVII9_FD_165058 | JGI IMG/M metagenome (GOLD analysis project Ga0214477, IMG submission 165058) | Marine eukaryotic communities from Monterey Bay, California, United States - M1_20Mar14CPVII9sort6BwellC16 | ecosystem: Environmental > Aquatic > Marine > Unclassified | place: USA... | reverse complement strand
TGTTTTGAATTGTTTGTGGATTGGTAATTCTACCAAGTGTGGCCTCCTTTAGTTTTCCGAAGGCAATCCTTGTCAATACACCTGCAACATTAGTACATACTCGGAATACCCATTTTGTACCTGGCTCAAGCTGTCGTGTGGCCCAATCATCATCACCATCTCTTCGTTTCATGCTGGATGGTGAAAATATCCCAGGATGGATAGAAACACCGTTAAGTTTAAGATTGGAAGATGGTGATCAAATTGATGCTATCTTGGTCACAGTGCGGCTGTTAAGGTTAGCAAATTGGAGAGTCGTTTGCGCTGTGCCTTAGAAGACAAGGACAAGAGTGATAATGAGAGGTATTTTTGAGTGTTAATGTAATGTTAGTGTCAATATCCGGTATACTTAGAGATTTATTGATCTACAATCCTACTTTTTGCTGTGAACTCTAACAACTGTAGAGCCTCATTAAGGCGTGCCTTGGTACTCTCGAACAAACGATCATTCAATAAATCAGTCAATAGAGGAATGCAACCTTGATTCGCCAAATACTTGATTTGCTTCACATTACCGTGATTAACAGCATTTGCAAATGCACACCCGACCTTTTTACGGATGCGGCGTCTAGCCAATAACAGTTGACCGTCTACTTCTTCTGAAACAATTTGTTTTAGTAAACGCCCGTCACTCAGCAGTGGAATCAACTTAGGGAACACATCACTATCAATTACAGTTTGAATCTGCTCCACCGTACCAGCTGTTATTTTGGAGATGGCCCAACATACTTCTTGCAAAATATCTTTGTTTGAACTTGAAAGGAGAGTCAGGAGACCGGGAAGTGCATTGTTATCGATAACGATCTGTTTTTGGGAACCATTTCCTTTAGCCATTTTTCCCAATGTTCTTAATGCAGGCGATTGAACTGTTGTGCTAGGATGGTCCAGTAGCTCTACAAGACGACACACACCTTTGTTACCCAATTCATCGATAACAGCCTGATTGTGTTTGCGACTTTTGCACAGGTGTCTTAAAGCCCAACAAGCATCCGCAACAACCTCTTCATCTGAATGATATATCAATTCATTCAATATAGGCAATGAGCGGCTCACAACACTAAAACCTGGCTTGGGATTGCCACGGCAAAGATTGTGCAAAACCCAGACATAGAACCTCACATGCTTCACGTCACTTGTCTGATGATCATCAAGTAACTTCAGCAAAGGTTCCATCACTCCGGCTTGTAATACTAAATCCCGATAACGAGGAATATCTCCTGCAATGTTACCCAGAGCCCAAGCAGCGTTATAAGGTACCTCGGAGAATGAAGAGCCTAACAGGTGGACTAAAGGTGGAATAGCTCCCAATTTGACAATTTCTTCAACGTGTTCACTTGTCCCTGAAGCAAGGTTAGCCAATATGTCTGTTGATGCAAATTGGAGTTCATGATCATCTTCTCTTTGAAGAAGTTCTACTAACTTTTGTAATACCCCAGACTCCACTACTCTTTGTATCTGTTTCTTTTGTTTGCCCAGTAGAGTACTCAATTGATTCAAACTTCTGTTACATATTACATCTGTTTCTTCTACAATATGCTTCACCATACGAGCTAGATTTTCCACCCTAGCAGCATTTGGATCAAGTAAATCATTATTAATAGGAATCCCGATTGATTTCAAACAATCAAATGATTCTTCACTAAAGAATATTGAAATATTGTTGGGGTATTGTTTCCTAATAGCCTTGGTCACATCTTGTGGATTCAGCTTTGTCACGTCTACTTCTGATAATTCAATAAAACTTTCCATTTCATTTTGCACATTATCTTGGTATTCAATGATGGAAAAGTCGTCAAATGTTTCAGTTACACGGCACCTCCCAAGAAGCTGCATAAGTCTTGTTTCAGAATGTAGATAATCCCTCCCCCCTTCACGAGATTCAATTATCTCATTACAAGTTGTAAATGGAAGGCATAAATCAATTTCCCCAACAAGTTCAAGGGGAAACATTTTGCATACCTTATTGCAATATGCACAATCTATTGTGCTACCTATGATTCTTTTGGGACAACTTAATCCAATAATTTGTAAATTATGTGGTAAGGATCTGCAATCAAATGCCCCCGATAATGCATCCAATAAACTGTAAATACATCCTCCCCAATCGAATTTCCAACCACCAGGATGGAAAGAACACAAACTATCACCATCTGCTCCCCAAAAGGAAACACTTTCCAAATGAGTTAATCTTTTAGAAATAAATGATACTGATTTAGTTGCTATATCTTTATCTATCTCTATGAGGGTGGCGTGACTGATACTATTACTGTACGTACGGAAGAGATTGTATATAGTTACACTTCGTACATCTCTAAGATGTCTTAATACTATTCCTGTACGAAGCTGTGACGCCTTTTCAATATGTAACTTTGTAACTAATGGTAATGCATCATGTAGCATAGCTTTTGAAGTTGATGCACATGATATGAGCGAATCGTATGGGAGGTCTATCGCAATAGAAAAGGGGTTCGTGTTAAATACGTACGATATATAATGGATATTAAACATGTATGATACTCACATTCGATAACATTAGCCCAAACTTCAGGTGGTAAAGTTATGCGAGGTGAACCGTCAAAAGTCTCATCATTACTATCTTCTTCCTCGGAATCACTTATCACTGCAACCTCCTTGTCTTCAGTGGCGGTGGTACTATATTCATCCATATCATTACTAGAAGATAAACCAATTCTAATGGGTGTCCGTCATTACAACAATGTAAGCAGAAGCAGTAGTACACTCATCAAATCAGGGCAACACTAGGCATTTTTACGGTTGCGGGAATCAGATGGGGAGGAATAGTATCCTCGTAATAGAGCCGGGGGGTCACTGAGCAATCTCTTATCAACTGGATGTAAAAAAGGTGTATTGAGAAGTACATCCTTTGCTTTCCGAGTAGCATTAGATTGATATCAGATCAAGATACAGAGATAAGTTGAGTAGAGAGAGTATTGTTCAAACTTCGGTATCCTATGGGGATAACTAAAAAATCTATGTATTTGTCATGGATGAAGCTTGTAGTTGTAGTCTTACACTTACACATTATTTGCCTTAGTGTTTGTGTTGTTGTGATGATGATATGTATTGTAGTATGCAACTAACGTTGGTAGAGTCTCTTAGTTGTTTAAAATGAGTATGATATCCTTTGCAAAACAAAAAAAAGCAAAAGAACAACACCAAGGATTCCAACGTGGTCCCCCACCGTAGTACTAACCTGGCCCGACAGTGCTTAACTTCGCTGAGCAGACGGGAAGCGGTGCAGTCAAATTAGTAGGATAAGACAACACATATCTTGTGCACAAAACTCAATCATGTCCAACAATGACAATAATCAACAGAATAATCCATTATATCAACAAGCACGTCGTGCAGCTCAACAGCAGGTTAATAATGTTGATCCACTAGCTGCTAATCCTCCCAATCCCTATCCCGAAGGTAGTCCAGCAGCACAAATGTGTTCTACTTTGTCGTTTGATGTTACTGGTTGATCTATCGGGAACGAGCCAGAGAGTCCAACATCTACTTCATCATCTATATCTAAATGTAAAGCGTGTACTTCGGTTGTAGATTTACCAACCGCTCCCAATTTGATTAGTAATAGCCGTGTATGCTTTCTGATGTACGATGAAGGGTTCAAAGTAGTAACATAGTCTGCAAACATTGCTATATAACCCAAAGCGATACTACTAATAATGATATCAACTACTTTTCCTCCATTAGTATCGGGCATAATGTCCGTAAGAGGATCTGCCAGGCCAAGAATATTTGCAATGACATATAATATCCCATCGGAAATTGTCCAACCCTCAATTGCAGCCAATATAGATCCGAAGATTACACATATTGTAGTGTACAAAATTGGTATTATGAGGCCAAGGGCTATCGTTGGAACTAAAACTGCATTCTTTGTAAATCTTCTGATGAATTTGTTGATTGAATGGGGTATAGCGAATAAGTTAACGATATTCAACATTATACCGAAGGATATTAACGCCGCAACTGCAGTATATACATCTATCACAACCACTACTCCAGTACCAGAAGTTGGTACCCAGTCGGTTAATGGATTTGCCATCCCCAATAAGTTAGACACAACATACAAGAAACCATGCAAGAATGCTGTACTCTCTGCTAACGCAAGTAAACCACCAAATATAGTTGCAAGGAAGATCGAGAGGATTGGAAAGAGTATGAATATGAATAAACATAAGAAGAATATTCGCTTGAATCTCGATCTCCGCCATGAGAATTCTTGTGTCATAATATAATATCTCTTCCTCTCGCCTCTCTAGGTGTGTCTCTTGTCTCTTAATTGTTATCGCCGCTAGTACTGCTGCTACGTCTGCATAATGCTACTGAGGTGCGGATGGTATTCCATTTACTGCCACCGCCACGGCCTGCTGATGATTCCATAGTATTGCAATAGCAGAGTGATACAAGATGGGGTAGTGTGATACGGCAAGTATTGCAGTAAAAAACTTGATAATGAGCTGATGTACGTACGACTAACTATTTAGCAATTACTGCTAAACAATGATGTCGCCATAGGAGGGCAAATCCAAAGGAGATATAGTGGAGAGTATCATAATAGCGTGTAGTTATCCATTGATCCATTGAAGAGATATAGAGGCCGACCGATAGGCGCAATCAAATTAACATAGCAGGCACATCTTGTGCACAAAAAATAACTCCAATCATGTCCAACAATAATCAACAGAATGATCCATTATATCAGCAAGCACGTCGTGCAGCACAACAACAGGTTAATAACGTTGATCCACTAGCTGCTAATCCCAACAACCCAAATAATAGTAGTTCAACAGCTCCTCAACAGCTACAGTTGAATGATTCGAATATAATGTCAAATCGTGGCAGTTCACCCAACGCATCACCTACCAACAATACCAATACCAATATGCAGCAACAGACTACAAGTAAACCAACTCCAACTGAACCACCAATTGCACTTCAAACCGTATTAAACAACAACGTAACCAACAAAAATGTATCATTAAACAGTACTAAAATTAATACAAATGGTGGTATATATCCCTTACCAATTAATACCAACTTTGTTCCAGGTGGGATAATTTATAAACCTGCATCACTTGTTAGTAGTAAACTATCTAGTACTTCAACTGATGAATCCAAAGATGAGGTGGAGGATGGCATGGTATATTTATCAGAATATAGCAACTCATCGGGGGTTGTTGATAAGAAACCGAACTCATCACCCAAAAATACTACTAGTAGTAACAGTTCAGGAAGGACAAGGTCTAAATCACGTGGGTTGAGTATAGACACTAAAGATAATTTAAAAGGCAATATGGGAGGAGGTGGGAAGAGAATACAAGATGTAATTTACAAGGCATTAAGTGCCGATGTTACATTACACAAATATGCTTTATTATATGCCCAGCAACAACAACAATCTCAATCCTCACCCAACACACCAAAAGTAGGACAGCGATTACCATCATTGTCAGGAAAGTTCTGTGTTAGTTTTGTGTTATATCATGTCAACGGCTAACTTATTTGGAACTTATTGTCTTTATTTTATTTGACTGCCTTTATACATCACATTTACTAACATATGTTGCCATCTCTTTTTCTTACTTTACATAAACTCTATGAACGCGCATCTTTCCAGTGTTAATCAATTCTACAATAGTTAATCCATTAACATCTACTTCGCCTAAATCAACTATTGATTGGGTTGAAAGTACGTTATATGAATACCTTGACGGACGATATGAACAACTATTGTGTGATTCGGACAATGTCGATTTAATCAAGTTAAATGATCAGTTCAACGGTGCATTACAGAATGATTTAAGTAATAGTACTAATGATAAAGAAGTGCTGGATGAAGGTGAATTGGCAGGTAAGAAATTAATACAAAAGTCTATACTCTCTGCTTGGGCTGATGAAGAGTCCACTACTGGACGTACACCCACAAATCAAAACTCAACTGGAGTTAATGAAAGTAAGCTGGAGAATGCATTACTAATGGAGTTGCCTAGTTTGAAAAGTCTATTAAAGGCAATGTGGCGTGTCCAACGGGGTGTGGATGAATTTACCAACAATGTAAATGCTTCTTCTAACGGCGAAGGAGGTGGTGTTTGTAAAAAGGTAGACAAAAGCAAGAAGATGTTGTATGAGGGTGGTCCATGCGGGTATGTCTTCCGCCGTGGTGACATTGCGTGGAATTGCCGTACATGTCAAACAGACCCAACATGTGTATTATGTGATACATGCTTCCGTGAATCAGACCATGTGGGACATGAAGTATTCTTCCATCGTACTACACCAGGCGGATGCTGTGATTGTGGTGATTTAGAAGCATGGGATGTGAATGGTATGTGTTGTAGACATTGTCCACCTGATGCTAAAGAGAAGAAACAAAAGGAGGAAGAAGAGAATAAGATGGAAGATGCTACTACGACAAGTAGTGGGGAGGAAGTGGATGACTTTGATGCGGTACGGGCTGCACAGCGTACACGTCTTGATCATATTAAGCATGTTAATGGTGGTGCCAATCCTTCCTCTTCTACCACCACCAACACCACTGATTCAGTAGTAGAAGAACCACTACCACTACCACCAAGATTTGCAGCAGCATTAGCAACAATTATTGGATCAATCATCCAATCTATACTCGTTGCAGCGGAGGGATCAGCCATTGGCGCCGATGTTACACAATGGCGTTTAAATTGGTCAGATGAGATATGTAAGTTATGGAATGGTGTAAGTAATGATGAAGAATATTATAGAAGGAGTGCCGTGTTGTTAGGACGGGTGATGGATAAGAAAACATTGAAAACTGAAGAAGGAGAAAAGAAGGAAGAGCTTTGGGCACATCCACGTCACTTACTAGATTCCAACAATGAACATTATGTTACTGAACTACCCACGAATTATGATTTATGTCTAAGGTTGCATAATGATGATGTGCATACATTCGATGAGGTTATTAATGCATTACATGTCAAGAGTAGTCAACCAATTCCCGTACCCGTGGGTGGTAAGGGTAGTTTAGGTATGATTGGTGGTGCTGGTGTTCGTGGTGAAGATATCAAGGCACTCAGTAGGGGTGATGATGCAATGTCAATCATGGCTGATGAATTAAGTAGCAGTGTTACACGATCACTTCGTAACCGTCCATTTACGGAAGATCCAGACACTTCACAACAGCCACCAACACAACGTCGTGCCTTCCGATCAGGAAGTAGTGGTGTGGAATCCCCAACATGGAATCGTAGTCCTACTCATCAATCCGCAGCAGCACTTCCGGCTGTTAACGATGATGCACTTACCAACGCTCGTGCATCTCCCGTCACATTACAATTAGAAGTTGATCCCTCGGCACCATTAGTTCCCATGGGTGATGTTGCACAAGATTTAACACGCAGGGTTGATGCGGATGGTCAAGTCCTCGTCCGATCGTATGAAACTATTAACGGTGCTGGTATTGGCTTTACTAGACTACGGGAAAGTGCTGGATTGCATTGTGGTGTAATGACCGCGGCTCGTATAGATAGCGAAGAACGTGCCAAGGTATTATTGGATTGGTTGGGTAATTTGATTGGTTCTCATCCAGCCGTGGCTTCGTTGGTTGTGCAGGCGTTGGTAGATGTTACTGATGGGGAGGACATCTTGTGCCAAGATAATGTCGATGATAACAACAATACTGCGGCTGCTAGTATTCCTGGATTGAGTAAAGGAGTGGCTGTATGGTCTTCACCACGAATGATGCCTTGTTGGTCTGGTACATCTGAAAGTTGGTGGAAGGAAGGTGAAGAAGGTACTTCTTCTCCAGCGTGGAGGAAGCGTTTAGATGCCTTTCCACCGCACCTTGAAAGTTCCTACTTGACACGTGAAGAAGGACGTGAATTGTTCCGCCAGGGAATGATGTTGGAAGGTTCTGATAGGTTTGTTATCGAGACAGGTGCCGATTCCGACTTTTATGCCAACGTACCTTATAGTCTCCCCGATGTACGTCTACGTAAATCGCCTCATGCCTTATGGGGCATGCTCCCTTCGTCTCACATCTCCAAGCCTCATCAATTTAAACCATTTACTCATCCCTTATTGAGAAGAGTGACAGGGTCATTAGATGCTTCTTCAACAGATGATGTTAATGTTCATCTTCAAGAGGAGGTCTATGTTGTTGACACAGACTTGCGTAAACACGAAGAGGGCGAGGGTTTAACCACAACTATCATGTCTCATAAGATGACTGGTTTAAATGTTATCAGCGGTGTAGGATATGTAGATGAGTTTGGCTCTCAAGAGAGTAATTACTTTGACAATAAAGCAAATGTTGGGATAGCGGCAGTTGAACAGTCTAGGAAGATTGTATCGTGCAGTACGTTTGTGGCACCAGTTTCTCCAGTTTTGATGCTCCTACTATCAGATCCTTATTCACCGAAGAATTTAAGGAGCTGTCTCCATCGGTTGTTCTTGAGTCTATTAACAGATTCACGTTTCAAATCACGGTTTGCAGCATCGTTGGGTGCAGTTTCTTATCGTCCCACCTCGACATTATTCTGTGCTGGTATTGGTACTGAGGCAGATACATTATTAGGATTTACAGTCCAGCTCTTCACTACAGGGAGTCTGGTCAAGTCGTTAGGGAATTTAGATGCCACCAAATCACTACTAAGCCGTGAAGACAAGCTGGCAGATACGACGTGTATCTCGGCATTACCCATTGCACACTCTGTCGTGCGGAGTATTCATTCAAACATTTTAGGTGCTACCAAGGAGGTGACTGTGATGGTAAAGAATGACAATACCAATCAAGATTCAACTACACCAAATGAAAGAGCATGGTCAACTGGATCTATTAGCACTACTCGGTCAGCCGTGCCTCCATCATTAGTATACCAATTCGGCTCCGAGCATCCTTTAAGCACAAAGTTGCCTGGTGCTCCCGATGATAAGTTTATTGATTCGAGATGTATGAAGCATAAACGGTTGCCACATCTTCTTCGTGACTTGGAATACATTTATGAAACTCCCGGTACGGCCGTCAAGTTGTTACGATCGGGTAAGACCTTCTCTTCATCCAGTGCTAACACACCATCTGCATCCCCAACATCGGGAGGAGGAGATGCCATTAATGATACGCCTTCCCCATCGTTTACTTCTCCGAGTAATCTATCCAATAGTTTGGCAACATACAACATTCCCAACGCTTTAGATTTCCCAGCAGTCTGGGCAAGATTATTACGATTAGGTCAAGGAATTGATTTACAAAAGCGCAGGATTAGTGGTGGACACGTTGAGTTTGAAGATGATCGCTGGTTGGCTGCATATGGTCTGAGTTTGAACTTTTCCAGCACTGGAGATGCTCTATCGGAAAGTCCTTATTCAAGTGCCAACTATAACATTACTGACCAGACTCTTGGTGCAATAGCCACGAATCGAGAAGCAATGGGCAACCTGTTTGGAGCCTTCTTCCGTGAAATCAAAATGTGGCTGTTCCGTGAGGGACTTCTTGAAACTGCGCTATCTCGGGCTGCATCAAGAGAATCTAGTGAACTCGAGGCATTACAACGGTCGACTCTTCATGTATCAATATCGGAACTAGATGAATCATCAGTGAATCAAATCATCGCTGCAACAGGTGTGACTGTGGCCCAATCATGTGATGTGGCATGTGAAAAAGGAGTGAGGAATCTACCAGAGGCCAAGCTGACATTACTGGAGGCGGCATTATTGCATGAGCGAACAAGGCTCAGTCAGAGTGTACAGACAAATGGTAGCTCCTCTAGTCATGGTCCACTAATGGGAGATTGGCTAAAGGTACCACATTCACCTTTAGCTGGAGATTGTTTCTCATTCCATCTTCCCCTACATAGGGCCTTAGCACGAAGCATCCTTTGCTTTTGCTCGGCTATGGTGCCAACGAAGGAACGACTTGAAAAGCCTGATACTTGGTGGCGACTTCCTCTGTTGGATGATGATGATGACTTTGTCTCGGGTGCACCCGATGAACCTTTTAGAGAGGACACACTCAGTGCACTTGTTCGATCAACGCACAAGTCATCCAACTTTCGTGTCGTTTGGTCTTCAGGACCAGAGTGTTCAACACCCGAGGCTCAGCAGAGGAAGAAACGTTCTCGTATGCTGTCCGCGTTACTGTCATCGACAAAAGTTGTTCACAGTTTATGTGATCATCCACTTCGTTGTATTGCCGCATCACAACAAATCGATCATCACATGTGGGCTAAGAATGGAGGCTCAGTAGCAGGGATGGCGTTGAATTATGGAAGTGTTCCACTTTGCAGGTCATTGAGAGATATTGATTTAACCATGGTACAATTCTCGGCATCAGGGTTCAATGTTGGCCTAGGAGCCAGGCGTGTATTTTCACTGCTAACGAATCGCTTTTCATTGGATGGCTACCTCTGCGACCCAGATCGTCGTAATTCCTTTGGTAAAGTGGGCTGGGTCAAGCCCCCAAGGCTACAAGACCCTGGACATGCCGAGTTACTGGCAGAGTCCTTCTTCACGACTCTTTGTGTCATCGTATCTGACATCCCAGCTCCTCCGCCAATCGCACTTGGAGATAACTCAATACTGCGTCAGAACTTGCGTCGTGAGCTATTGCATGCTCTTGCAGTTGAGCCAAAATCACACAGTGAGGCAATGCAAGCAGCATCTGCAGCTATATCACGTCGAGATGAGAGTGATAGTGGGACCAATGCCTCTTCCTTCCGTACAGTCTTCACTGAAGTACTACAAAGCATTGGCCAACAAAGAAATCAAGGCTCTCGTACTTCATCGGGCCCACCCATGTTTGAGCTCAAGCCGGACGGTAGTGATGAATATGATCCAAGTTTCTTCCATCTTCGTAAAACAGAACATCAACATGCTATGGATAACATTGCACGCCTACGGAGAAGAAAGCTCGAGGCATCAGCGGCGAAAGGAACAGCGTCCAATATGGTTCTTCCTCTTGTATCCAAGCCCCCACAATCTCACCCTCGTTTCTTGGCGTCTCGTCTACTACTTCACTTGCCTTCAATGTATGCAGCAATTCGGCGTTATCTTATGTATGTCTTGTTTAATGGTAGCTGGCTACCACCAGGCAAACCAGAGCCCGAGGACATGACCATAGAACTCGATGGGCAGGGAGGAGTTGCTGTTTCTAATCCCAACGTATCATCAGCACGGGCTCCAAGGAGATCTTTATCATCAATGTCAAACAGAAGCTCCGTTTCGGCATCATCGTCAGCATACAATGCCCTACCATCCTTCTCGCCTGAGACGGTGGCTGCATCCTCCAAATCTTTCCTAGAAGTGCTACATATTCTAACGTTGCAAGTACATACCCTCGAAGAGTGCAGTAGGTTATATGAATCTTTGCCCTTCTTGGATCATGAAGGAAAGACGTTATCATCGAGTATCAACATCAACTCGTACCTTAACCAGCTATTGACAGTACCCACCAGTTTGATTAATGTTTGGGCGTTACAAGTTTCGCCATATGGTCCCTTGCCATCGGAAGGTAGTGGTGAAAATCGTGGTTCTGTCCTTGGATTACTGATTGCCCTCTATGAGCATCGAGATAATGCCAAGAGCACTGGTGTTAGTCAAAAATCAGCCAATGATGATCATGGTGGGGCGCGAGTACTATCAGCTGATGGTTTGAAATGGCTCCTCCGATTTGTTAGCGCCATGGTAGAAGGGGCAGAAAGTGTTACTGCAGCTTGTCAGAGTGCCACTTCGGGTATTCCCATTGACTCAAAGTCAAAGTCTGACAGCACAATCGACCCAGAGATTCGTTCTCAGGCTAGAAAGATGCTTGCTGGCCTTCCTGAGTTATGGCCTGGATTGAAGACCGAGGAATCTATGGAAGATAATGCTGCAAATGAGAAGAGTAAAGAAGCTCAAAAGGCTGCACAAGCACGTGCCATGGCAAAGATGAAGAAGTTACAAAGCTCGTTTGCGGCCAGTATTTCATCTCAGTTTAATGATGATTCTGAAAAGAAACTAGCAAATGATGACGAGGAAAACCTTTGTATTATCTGCAAATGTGATGATGGTGATGGAGATAATGGACCAATTGGATACCTAGGTCATGTACAACGATCCAGGGTGGCTCAACTAGCATCAAAGGCAACTTTGAAGGAGAATGGGCTGTCGGAGAATCTCGATTTGAATAATATCTATCGAGTTGTCGGTGATAAAGGTTGTCAGGTGAGTTGTTTTTGTATCCATGTCATCATATTGTTATTGACCTAAATTCTTCATCTAACCGTGTTATGGCTGCATGTCACCTTTCATAGCTTCGTCAAACCGAATCTATGGAATCAGCACCGGTGATAGAACTGCCTCGGGGAAGTATTGTTGAAGTGATTCAGTCAAAGATTGCTCCCGAACAACTTGGCTTGTTATCACGTCGAGTCTTAGTTCGTCGTATAATACCTCAAGGTCAATGTCAACCCGTCAATAATGAAGTCGTTCAAGGTTGGGCTAGTATTCAATCCTGGCAGGGTTATGTTATCTTGAGTCCTCTGTCTTCTCTCTGCTATACAAACACAAGGTGGGGTTCAACTCGTCCAATTATTCGTCAGTGCGGCCATGCTGCTCATCTACGTTGTGTTGAGGCACATTGCCTTTCATTACATCAACGTGCTGCTGGCAACCAACCCTATGATGGACGTTTCTCGGCCAATATCGAGGATGGGGAATTCCTATGTCCTTTGTGCAAGCAGCTATCAAATATATTGATTCCCGAAGACAAGCCGGTTGATGCAGATGGTATGCAAGCACAGGCAGCTACAGCAGCATCGATGCGGGAGGGTAAAGACGGATTTGAAGTTGTCAAGTCTCCTGCTGACATCACTCTAATCCGTAACATTTTAGTACGGAAAGCTCCGGTGTCGTATGCAGGGTTATCCTCTAAAAGTGACAAGGCTACGCAACAGTTCGGATCAAGTCTCTCGCAGGCTATGCAACTCTCCTCGAATGATTACAATCTTCAACGAAGAAGAGAGAAGGAGTTCTGGCACCCTGCTCTACGACGATGGGACTTTGAAGATGATGATCAAGGAGGGTTTAATGGACCGAAGACTCCTCAAATCGGTAGTATCTTGCGCTTAATGCGTCAGCAACTCATCTCATGGGCGGCTATTGGTCATAGTGCAGCGGCAGCTGAAGCATGTGGCAGAGGAACACGTCAAGAAATGTTCGGAGAAGTTAGTTATATCTCTAAAGATCCATGGTCGGATTTTAAATCGAAGGAGAGAGATTCTCATCCGAGATTATTAGAACTCAGGAGGACAATGGCTGCTGCAGCAAGTCTGTTTGACGTGGTGACGTTTGAATTAGGAAAGCAATTGGGAACTCTAGAAGAAAAAAATCGAGGCGAATCTGTACCCATACTCGGAACCTTGATTAGTGACATTTTAGAGGGACGGAACTGGATGGTTGACGCACAATTATCATCATCAACTGACGATGAATGGCGTGTGGTTACATCACTCATTGCTTCCATTATGTGTCATGTTTCGAAAGAGGATACAATTGCTTCAAGACTTGAGGCCAGGAATGTTGCTGCATCAATGTGGGCAATTACAGGCTCAAGTCCTCCTCCCAGTGCTAGCGATTCAAGTATGGCTATGAATTTAGATTCGTCTCAAGAAGCAGAAGTCGAAGTCAGTGCAGTTGACAATAACAACCAGAATGATGGGGCACTGTCTGATGATCCTGCAAATGATGTTGGAAGCAATGAGCCTCGTCCTGTATTACCACCCACTCCTCTCTCAATCTACCGAGCCGAAAGAAGTCTATCTGTCGAGCTCGGTAACAAGTGGGGCACGTTAGATCCGTTCAAGGTCAAGTCGAATACGACTGCATTCCGTCCTGCAGTGGCTAGTGCCTTTCTCTATGTACCACTCCTTGCTTGGGACTTGAACATCTTGGCCGGTGCAGTCTTTTCATCACTATTGTCAAATGCCAAATCCAACCCCTGTGTGAGCCTCCACGAACTCTTACAATCAGCAAAGGTATTACTCGTTGGAAGACTTGTTCAAGTTTTATCTACCCCTGGAGGATTCTTGACAAAGACAAACGCCCAAACAGCTGATTCGTTTGATGACTTCGATGAAGATCAATTCTGGGACGATGCAAAGACGAAAACAGAATCTACTGCAGTTAAAGAGCTTTTATCATTTTGCAGGAAGACTCTATCTGGTAACAATCATGATCAAGGTCATCAAGGTCTTGATGATGCAACACTTCTTAAGAATGTGGGTAATGCCATCCTACCATTTGCTCGTACATTGATACTGCTTCTTCGATCATCATCAAGTGCAGTTCGTCAACGCCATCGCAATGGATCTACCGAAGAAACAAAAGCCGATAAGGCCGTTGCCAAAATGACAGAAGACTCTAATACTATGACCATTGAAGACGGGTTTCGGCTACTCAGCGTCATAGGCGCACCTCTACCATCATCAATTCTCAAAGCTGATTCATCTCATTCATCTTGGATCTCCCTGGTGACACGATGGCTCACTGCTCTTTCTGGATTTGAGACATATAATGGCACTAGAGGCAATGGCTTGGCATTTGATAATGACACCAAAGCTTGGAAACCTGTAACTTCTAACAACACAAACAGTAGTCCTCTCCGTGCACAAGCACTGAATCTGCAAGTAGATACATCAGGATCCGCCGTGGAGGTTGCTCAACTTGCTCAACAGGGAGTCGAAGAGCAGCCTCAGAGCGATGGCAATGATGACGCCGATATAGATCTTGAAGTAGAAAGTAGCGATGAATCATCAACAGACGAGGCCATGGAGATCGTCGACGAGGCAATAGCCGCAGACTCGGAGGAAGAGCTTGAAGATGTAGATGATATGGATGTTGAGTTTGAAGATGACTCGTCAGATGAACCGTTCGGTGACTTCGGTAACCCATTCAATCATTTGATTTCTCAACCCTTATCAGTACAACATGAGTTTGATCTTGATGTTGATGATGCATCAGATGTTAATGCATCGTTGACCGAACCAGATGGTTCTAAAATCCCAGGCCCAAGTGACCGGATGTTTTCATATGTATCTCGGTCTGCAATCGTGCCATATCAGCCAAGCATCTTGGGTCTTAATCAAGTTGGTCCAGGCCCACGAGGTGCTCGTGGTGATTTGTTTGAATATCAGGTTGCCAACTCTGTCATGAAAGACTTGAGCCATTTAGGTTCACTTCATCTACCAGGAGAAGCCCTGAGTTGTTTTGTTAAGCTACCACAACACTTTGTGGAGTTATATAGTATGGTCAATAGAGTAAAAGGCAGAGATAGCCGAGCTGATACGGATGATGATGACGAAAGATTTGAAACAGCCATTTGTCTCCTAACTGGTGCAGTGATGTGTGCAGGTACTGCCAAGCGTGCCAAAAGCAATCGGCCACCGGGCACTTGTACCTTACATGCTAGGAAGGTAGGATCTGGAATAGGAATCTTCTTCCTCGTACAAAAGTGTACAATCCTTTTGATGCATAATAACAAGTCGGCATATTCCCCAAGTTTATATGTTGACGAACACGGGGAAGAAGATGTTGGTCTTAAGCGAGGTCGGCCTCTATTCTTTTCCGAGGAAAGGTATCAGGCACTTGAAACTCTATGGCGTACTCATGGAATACCTAGAGAAGTTTCGCAAATACGTTCGACTTCTGACCGTGTTATTCGAGATAATTGGTATTAAAAAATTAGCTAATACTATACTTATTTAGAGTTAATGTGCAACATCATAGTAATCGTTTGCTACAACTTGTCCTCTCTACTTTGCCCTAGTGTCTCTGTACACATCATTACTTCATTGTCAAATCTAAGGCCACTTTGTAAATTCTATCACCTTAAATACGATAGGAATACCACTAACTATCTGCCAAATAAACAAACCAATACCACCAACGTTGGCAGCAATGTGAACAGTACGAGCAGTATCATTACCCTTTTGCATAGCAGGAACCATGGAAGCGGCCAATGCCCAAAGTACGACAAGACCAGCTCCTGCATATAAGTGTGGCCCGGGGAAGAGTTTACCAGCACGTGCATATGTGTTTAGTGGTCCCTAAAATTGATATGGAATATAACTGCAATGTTAAATGAAGTATTGGACATGACAGACATTTGAATAAGACAATTTCCACCCCACAAAGGTAGGAATTTCAATGCATATATCCAAAGAGTTGTAACACATCATATGCCATATCAATTTCCACCATACCAAACCAAAAAGTCATAATATGAACACATATCATATGCACAAAATAACTTACCTCAATAGCAAAGGCTATACCAATAAATAGTAACAAACTACCCTGATTAAAATGCTTATCCCTTGGACTTGCACCAGCCAACTCTTTCCTTTCCTTCTGTAATTCTTCAATATTACTTTCAATTGATAATGCACCCTTCAAGCTATTAACATAGGCAGTATCCACACTTTCCACAGATTCAGCAGCAACAATAGCATCCTTGACACTAGCTGCACCATTTAAATTTGGTAATGTCTTTTTTAAACTATTGATTTCATCACCAATGGTACGTTGTCTTCGCCACTGGAATCCTAATAATGCTGTTGATAATGAAAATAATGCCATACTACCCATCATTGCTGGATGTAAAAGAGATAATGTACGTCCTTCAAAGATACCCCAGTTGGGACTATCGTTAGCACTTGCTACTAGTGGTGTTGAGGCAGTTAGTAATGCTGTTGTAATTGCAGTGGCAGTACGTCCATTGTTATTATTGTACAATTCATCATCGGAAAGATTAAGTGGATCATAACTCTGGAAATTGTTTGTATCGTCTTCATTAAAGGCTGATAATTTGGTATGTGATCTAGTAGATGATGAGGGAATTGTGAAGCCCGTTGTAGTACTGGCAGTGAGGGCGGTAAGGAGTAGGATATTGCGCATCATGATAGGATAGGAGCGGTTAGTTATGTTTGCACGCATTAACTTGTGACCTTGCTAATGATTCATCAATCGTCATAGTTCACTAAAGAGAACTCCTTGCTTTCTCACTCGAGGCCTTTGAAAAATTGCTGTGCAGCTTTCGATCTTCTCACTTTGAGCTGACGCATCAACCCGACTGACCGACCACGGCATTCTCATTATCTCTTGATGGATAAATATCGATCGTAAACAATAGTAAGCAACAGAAATCGATATAAACAATAAACACAACAAACAAACAATAAAATAATAACCATGAGTACAACAGACATAGCAACAGAGTCAACACCGATGGCAACAACTGAAGAAGATTATGGCATTGAGGAGGGAGTACCAACCACAACTGAAGAAACTGCAACTAAAGAAACTGAAGAAACACCAGACGATAAACCACCAATCAATCATAAGAATTATCTAAATCTAGTAGCATACATTGCAAACATAACATTAGTATACGGTATCGGTAATGCTGGATGGCTCGGCACACCTGACAATGGAGAATTATCACGCAAGTATCAAACATTAGTAACGCCTAACTCATCTGCCTTTACTATATGGGCAGTCATCTTCTTAGCACAAGGTGCCTTCAGTCTATTGCAATTCTTACCCGTCTTCCGTGCTTCGGAAATGTTACAAAAGGGTGTAGGATATTGGTACATTGCCGTAGCCGCTACACAAATTGGATGGACTATATCATTTGCCTATGAGGTTATACCATTATCATTAGCATTCATGTTATTAATTTGGATATCATTAATTGGTTTATTATATAAACAGTATTATACAAAGTCAACTGGTAGCATTTGGGAGTTCTGGGCGCTACGATTCCCATTTGCTGTACATGCTGGATGGATTACCGCAGCTAGTGCATTGAATGTTAACGTTCAGGTTGTTAGTATGAATGTCACGCCTGATAAGCAACTTGCCGTGGCTATTATTAGTTTGGCGGTACTACATGCTATATCAGTTTGGGTATTGTTCAACATTCCTCGTCCTAACTGGTCAATGGCGTGTGTCTTGAGTTGGGCATTTGGTTGGATTTACCAAGAGCTTGGGGAAGCAGGGGAGACTATTCAAAGTAACTTTAGTCCTGACACGGTTGCTGGAGTTGCATATGCTGCCATTGCGGTATGTTTCATTATTCTGATTCAGATTGTTGTGCGGTTGGGATTTCTCATTCGGCCCAGTATGAATCCGTACAAGAAAGTAACCGACGAGGATAGAGTCGATGACTCGGCCGAGCAGGACCAAGAGGATATGAAGGTTTGAAAGGGAAGGGATATGAATATTGAGTGTGTAGATAGCAATTGAAGAAGAAGAGTACCATTTTTGTGACGGGAGATACCTAAATATTGTTTGCTAATTGTATAAATGAAATGATAAGATATAAACTGCAAAGTAAACTACTACTTGATCGTGTAAACTGCAAACAAGTAGACTACTACTTGATAGTCTTAACTGCAAACAGAATACTGATACTCCGACTGTCATGAGATGTAGAGACTCAACATAAACCGACCTAAACAGAGCCTAAATCAGTTTTATCGCCATATCATCTTATCAATTTTTTTCTTTCTCCTTATTTAGTTGACCGATGCAGCCGTATTGTGTAGATAAATGATCAGCCATAGCACTGTACCACACCCTACATCGCTCATCGGATAGGTCTTTCAACTTCGAGAGGTAATATGGGTGCAATTGTCGTGTAGCTTGCATTGGATACTATTATCAGTTTAAGATCATGTCATCATCAAAGCAAATCGGTGCAACATCTATAGATAAACCAGCCCGCAGCAGTGGTCTTCTAATCTCAATAGTATGCCTCATCGTGGGATATCTCGGGGGGTCTATAAACAGTATTGACATTCTAAAAGAGAAGGGTAATGTTGTATCATCATCTGTTGGGCAGATGGTTGTCATGAAAAACATGACGACAAATTTTACTCATAGTCATGCTGAAGGTAAAATACTGCAGTTACAAGATCGAATAGAAGAATTAGAGGATAAATTGCAAATGACACAAGAATCAGCCGCTGCCGCCGCTTCAGCAGATGGAACATCAAATGGAGAAGAAGATAATGATAATAATAATGCAAAAAGTAAGAATAGTATTATTGAGGAGATTATACCCACTCAACTATTACCAAGATATACATCGGATGTATGTGATCCATTTAAGGATGAGGAACATTGTAAAACAGTTTTTCCGGTAACACGTAACATGTTGCGTCAATCAAGACCCATCGTTGGTAATACAGATCGATTACATATATATCTAAACAAACTACGGAATAGGAAATGTACTACTGCATTGTTCATTGGTGGCTCGGTAACTGAGGGTCATAACGGAGGGGGTACGAGGAATGCTTATCCCAAACACGTCATGGATATAATCAATGAACGTTATCCATGCTATCAAGGTAATGGTACACTTGGCATTCATGAATATAGAAAAACACCCGCCTCAATTGGAGATTCAAGTTCACACTTTTCTCATTTTTCAACGATTAGCAGTATTGGTGATATAGATATCGTTATTATCGAGTTTAATGTTGGAGATGCGTTTGAGAAACCCCTTCCTCATGCTTTGGAAGATAAGGGACGATACCCAAAACAATATCCTACGGCATGGTACTTTGAAGTAATCTTACGTCGATTATTATTATTAAGACAACCAGATCCTGTTGCTATTGTAACATTCAATGCAGACTATGGTGACCCCCAAAAACATAATCCTGCAAAGAAGAAACAGATGAGACAAACTTTATTCGAGAACAATCAAGAACCGTTAAAGTTATACATCTCATCGATGTATGAGATACCAGTGTTTAGTGTAGTAACTTGGCTTTTACCCCTAGCAACTAAAAAGGGTGTCGATCAACAATACAATGCATCATGGCCTTGGTCGACTAAAAGTTGGCATAGTGATTCATGTTGCCACCCAAAAAGGACTGGTGGTCATCATGTTCTTGCGTTGGTGTTTGCATACTGTTTGATGCAGGAAGAAAAGGTCATGCTATCGTACGATAAAGCAATTGATATGGATGTGGTTGGAGAACATGATTATACCATGGATGATGTGCCACTTCTTCGAGACCCTCTTTACTTATCACCAAAAGAAGACGAGCTATATGTTTGGGATGAGTCAGAAACCTTCATGCTTGACTTTACTGATCCTGATGGTGAAGAAAAGTGGAAGAAGAGTATCATAGGGTTAGGGTCAACACACAATCATAACTCTACTTGGTCTTGGTATGCCGATAATAAGGACAAGGATAAGTTTGGTTTAATTGCCGACAATGTTAATGGTGGGCAGCATATTGCTATATCCCTAGTTGGAGCTGAGCATGGCATGATTGAAATATCTTATGTGAAGAGCTATGAGAATTTTGGCGTTGCATTTGTGTGGCTTGACGAATCATCTGATACTGATAAGTATGTTCAACGGAATGGTACCTTTTGCAACATAACTTCAGTCGCAAGCAATCCTTCTACTCAACGACTTGATGCCTTGTGGGGTTATGAAATGGATAGAGGAACGCCCTCAGTAGGAGATATCAAAAAAGGTTTCCGATCTACCACAACCGTGAGAGTTAGTCTGCCGACAATTGACATCCTAGAAGAGCGCCTCGAGAAGGATGTACATAAGTATCTCCATATCTGCCTAAGTCCCAAGAATCATGTCAAAAAACGAGGAATGAGTAGGCCCGGTCCATCCAATAAGTTCAAGTTGCTATCTGTTAGAGTATACTAGCCATCCTGCCGAGCAGGGATGAGGAGGAGGAGCTTACAGTGTTAAAGAGCTCAACTTAAACTTAGTCAACACATTCGATTGGTATCATCTGATGATGGGTCTCCGATTACTCTTGCCCTTATTGAGGATTGAGACGAGCGAGGACAATCTCATGTTTACAATGAAACATAAAGGGAAAGTACGATAAGTAAAAATGAACTGCCTTCTTCTCAAAAGAAAGAATAACAGATAAAATGCAATTAGCTCATGATATCATTTATTGTGTATTGTTGGTATCAATTGCCTCTTGCGCCACCAATAGCTCTACTACTCTATATAGGTGATCGCCGCCGTCTAGCTCTAGTAAGAACTGCCAAATATACATCCATCAGAGTGATGCACAAAACAATATATTATAGTCTCATAAATTTTAAATACTGAATCTACTTATTGAATACGATGAAACGAATTGCCTCCCGCGGTAAGTTGGCGGCGGACGCCAACAATAATAACAACAATAAACAAACATCGACACCAAATCAGATTACCAATACTGCCAATCCATTCAAACGTCTATGGTCAACTGGATCAGACAAATCGAAAGATAATAAAATGCCATATCCCGAACAAATCATTGTAGGTCAAGTAGATCCAAAGATTGAACGTCAGATTGAACGACGACGTGAAAAGGATGAGATTGAATATTGGAAAGCCGAGGCTGAACAGTATAAGGAGAAGGCAACCAAGTTGGAAAAGAGTATTGAGTACTTCGAAGAGAAACTTACCTTGTTGGAATTGCAAGTTAGTAACAATAATAATGGCAGTATTACTGGGCTAGATGATAGTACCTCCTCACCCCCAACACTACTACAGCAAGGTTCTCCAAAACGATCAGACCGTGACGGATTATCAAAGTCATTACCATCCAATCCACAATCATCCTCACCACCACCCTCACCACTCAAAATCAACTCACAAAAGATTATATCATTACAACGTCGTGATGAGATTGTATTAGAATTAATTACTGAAATGGAACGGGTTATTACACTACGTACATTGCCTGGGGGTGATAATGAAGATATTGATATACATACTAGTACCTTGGAGGAGATTGTCGAACGTACATTGGCGGCGGGTGCTCAAGATTATAGTAACAAGAAGAAGAGTAGTAAGTCAGCATCATCTAAATCTAACAAGGGAGGTGGAGAAGGAGGGGAGAAGAAAAAGCACAAGTCATCATCATCCTCGAAACGACGAAGTTCGAATAAAACATATGTTAATGAATTATATCAATTAAGTTGTAAACATTGTGTAGGACAGAACTTTGTCGGTACGACCAAGGGGGATTTAAAAGAGAAGGTGAAAGATCATTATGGTGTCGTGTGGCAATTGGTTTCTCAGGCCTATGGCAAGGGTCCGAAGAATGAAGACTGGAAGAACAATACATCAAAGAAGAAGGGAAATAAGGGTAAAGGGGATGGCAAGGATGAAGAAGAGGAAGAAGAGAAACAGGAAGATTTTGATCATGTATTTAGGGCATCCTCGTTTTCACATCACATTGCTGAACATTGCAGGGAATGCAATAGTGAAAGTAAGGTGTTAAGCTGGTGTGCCAAGAATGTCAAGGTGGAGAAGATTGCAGCTAGTGCGAATAGTTTTTAGATTGGATTAGATATCTGTTGTGGCGATTGCCAATTTAGGTGGATGTTAAACTAATAAATGGATTATGAATAAATTAAGTTAGTCTACATATTAGTCCTCCTGGATATATCGTAACCAGGAGCCCAGTAGATTCTAACTTCTTCGGGTTGCAGCTGTTATTTTCTTTGTACTGCAAGAAGACACTGCGCATCCTTCCAAGCGCATTCTCCATTACACCAACTCGAACCGTGCCCTTGCGGACAATCAGCACAGGAAGAGGCACGATGATTACCACAACTTACTTGGGATGCAACTGTCGCCGCCGGCTGTGATTGTACTACAGGCGGCTGCTTTGCAGTCTTGGATACGCCATACATGGCTTTGTTAAAGTCCGAACTAGTATAAGCTTGATTAGGGTCTCGTTCTGGTAGTACTACTCGTAAATCTGGATCTTCTTCCCCGGTCACTTCAATCAGTTGTGACATTAAGTAATCAGAGATGGATCTTGCTGATGATCTCTCTTTCCAGTTGTGTACCCATGCCATTTTTACTGCCTTCTTCATTGCCATAATTGAAGTGTCATTCGATGAAAGTATATGATTAGGAAAATGAGATCTCCTTCCCTCTACTAACTCCTTTCCAGCTTCGGTAACATTCAAGTAAGGCTTTTCAAAGATGTACAATCCAGTTAAGATCAAGTATAAGAGGTTTCCCATCATGAAGACATCTACCGCGTCAGGACTTACACCACTTCTCATTTTCTTTTGAGATATCATGTGCTCTTCGGGACTTCTATATTTCCGCATCGCTACACCAAATCCTTTTATTGCACAGACTTCTTTTATGGTATCATTTGATCCTCCACTTTCAACATAAATTGGTCTGGCTGAATGAAAGTCATTGAGTTTGAATAAACCATCTTGGTATAGAAATTGATGACAACATATATCATTATGAAAGAACGAAGGTACAGGAGTGTCATCTATTGTGTGTAAGTCAGCTACTCCGGACGATACATGTATTGACAGTTTCAACAGGTCTATTGTAGACAATGTACTTCCTCCAGCTAATCTAGCTCCTTTCACATAGTCGTGCATATTCCCATCTGGCATATAATCCATGAATGTTGCTGTATTGCAAAAGCCATACATATCTGGAATGAAAGAAGATTTAGCTAGCTTCTCAAGAACAATTCCATCTCTTCTTTGCAACTCTAACCAATTATAATTAATGGGATGATTATACTTTAATGTCTTAAAAACAAACTTTTGTTCCTTTCCATAATAAAGTTGTTCATACATTTCAAACGCTATACGCACACCGCCAGTATTGATTACTCTCATTTTAGTTAGATATAACTCGTGAAACATATTACAACTTGGATACTGTGTAAGTTGCCAATCATACATTGGTTGACATTTATGTCCCTCGTCATAATCTTGTCCATTTAAACTGTTATGCCAATGTATTATTTGCTTATGTCTCCCGTGTGGTAGACTACTTTTAGTAAAATTGTATGATATATGATTTGTTTGTCGGATAGAAACACCGCTAGATAGTATTGTACTGTTATTGTCATCAGGGTATCCGTAGATGATACTAATGATTCTTGGATAGTACATTTGATTTTCTAATTTCAATTGCAATGGATCCATATAAGTAACATCATATCCATGTAAATCATAGAGTGGAAGATTTATCACTTCATAAACTTTCATTACAAGTGCCATGAACAATGATATCTTTAGTATAGCCGTAGAAGACTTGAAACTTATGGAGTAGAAATTGAACAGCATGATATCTCTTTACTGTTTCATTAGTCCATTTTTGTATTGTATTGTCTCTCCCTCCATACGATATGGAATTATCTCCCCACATCAACAAGTCCTAAAACTTCTACTCATCATTTTTCTAGTGGATAAGAAAGAATAAGAGAAAGAATGATTTGTCCACAACTAACACAGCACTGGGGATTCTGTATTAGTAATGATCAGCGTTTGCATAATGCTTACTACATCATTACAAAACTGCTTAACAATACTCTATAGCTCTCTCACGTAGAGAGGTAAACACACAACACTCTCAAAACAACAAACTCTCATCTACTCTCATGAATATATATAGTTTTTTAAGGATACCCCTAAAGGTATCCTAAATCAACAACTACGTACTCTAGTGTCACCATAGTGTCTAAACATTAGAATGGGTTGAATCATATTAAGTTTCCGATGGTTAACGTCAATCAGCGCAATTCTTATCATTTAATGAATTACTGTGATCCACGTAAACGTCCTCTACTCATTGCCGCCTCTGTAATATCAACAAGTTCTGTAACATCACGACGAACGATATCAGAAGCCTCAGTCTCTGTAATATCGACATAGATACTGCTCACTGGCCCTTTGTACAGTTCACTATCAATAGCTTGAAGATGAAAAGTGTGCCTGCCTGGAGTTAAGGTACTAGCATCCAAAACAAGGTCATAAGTTTCTGTGTAGTCATCCAAGACGCGTCCTAACTTCATTGTATAGCTCACCACGACATTGTCATCTTCCTCCTTAATATCATCAGGATGAATATCTATGAATAATCTTAATTCGGTAATGCTTTGTAACCCTGTTGTATGTTCTTCGAAGTCTCGGTCGTCCTCGGCAATTTTGTTCACCATCTTGCTATCACTTGCATGGGCAGTAACTCGTATGTCTCCTCCTTCGACATGTTTTATCCTTAGATCGAATATATCGGGACCTTTGATAGTAGAGAAGGGTTTGTTCACATTCTTTGCTGCAAAGAGCAAAGCTGGCAAGTTAACGGGTGCAACCAGACGCTCAAATTCATCGCAACTTTGGTAGAAGGCTGAACCGATCTCAAAACCCAAGGCAGATACCCCCAATGATCCATACATATAATCCGATATGTCACCAGAGGCAGGATAAAGGAAGTCAGGCTGCCCACCGGCCCAGAGTCTATACCCGTTGAAGAAGTTTATCTTCCTTCCTAAAGCTTGTAATGCATCATCGTCAGGGCTCTTTAAATCTTCATACCCCCAGGGATAATAGACATATCCACCGTGTGAATGAATATCAATAAACATGTCAGATATATCTTCACCTAAGGGTTCATTTAGTTGATTCTCTGCATCACTCTTCCTCTGCTCTTCGGGAAACAAGGCTCTAGCATAATTCATCAAGGCTTGAGATTCGGGTTCACTCTCGGGAGATGGGCCGTGAAAGGATCCTTTACATGGGTCTTCGCTCGATCCACCCTCATTAGCAAACATGAAGTCCATGTTCCGGTTGATGTCGACGCCATAAGTGCCGTTGATGGCCCCCTCTTCATATCCTACTTCTCCTTCACAATCATAAGGATGGAGGTTCTTCCTCCAGTACAGCTCAGGGTACTTCTCAGCCATAAAACGACCATCAGGATTGACGTATAGTATTGCATGTACCTCAGAGTGTTGTAAAGTCGTTGTGACGTCAGCATCATGACCGTATCCCTTCACAAGCAGCTCGATAAATCGCATAAGTAGTTCGGGTGGAGCATACTCTCGAGCATGTACGCCAGAGGTTAATAGCATTTTGCCCTTTTTATCACTTGATAGTCGTTCACTATCGGAAGCTGTAATGTTCAATGCAAAGATATCATATCCACCATCTGGTATTTCATGCACACCATCATGTCTACCTTCGTTATTTTTAAGCCACGACTCTCCAATCTTTGTCTTCGTGACGAGGGAAGGAAAGGCTTGTACAAGGTCGTCTACTGATTCCATCATGCCATCATATGAACGTAGACAATCATGGCCAGGAATGTAACCAGTTTTGCCAGTAATGTCAGTCAAAGTAGAATTGACGGCAGTGGTGATGGCCAATAATAATACTGGTAGAGTAATCTGAAAGTTCATGAGATGTAGTTGTAGTAGTTGTAATCTGATTAGTATTGTGTTTGTTGAGTTTTAATAGTTGTTCCTTTTTTCTTTCTTTGCAATTTCTTTTTATGAGCTTATACTCGTAGAAGACAAAATCTTCAAGACCATGGATAAGATAGTTCAGTCAGGGATAAGATAGTTGAGTCGGGAAGTGTAATAGTCTTGGCTGGATGTGGAGGTTGGAAAAGGTGACTCATTTTTGGTCAAGGATACCGGTGGTGGTATCCTATGTAAATTGTAACAAATCGCTCTAAATCGTACCTTAACTAAAGAACCCAGCCAAATCAATATGATAGTAACGGCAGTCAATTGGATGTGTACGTTCTTGTGGACATTGATGGGAATTAGTATAAGGATGTAGAGTTGTGTACAGAATGAAAGCGAAAGTTTATGAGAAAGGTCTTCATAATTTGTATGTTAAACAGGAAAATACTAACATTTACCTGTTTAGCCCACCCCAGTCCAGTGATGCAGTTGTTCTAATCCACGGAGTCTACTATCAAAAGACATTAAAAGTCCAAAGTAAACCCCCAAACCTCAAGGTCCATAACATCAAAGAATCCTTCCTCACATAATGGATCATTTTCAAATGTAGAACAATGTCCAGTAGTACCTCTTCGAAAGTCATCTTCAATACATAAACCAAAGTCTCCCTCATCACCACCACCTCCAAAGGCAACTGTACGCTTGGCAACATCACATAGTTGTATATATCGATTAGCACCACTCCATTTATATATGATAATCTTGTTCACACCTCGTTTATGTTGGTTTAATGATTCTACTTCACCACCACCAATATAATTTGGAAATTTAAACAAACATGCTTGAGCACTACCATAAAAGTCATGAGCCTGTTGTCGTCTATGTCTACCCTCCCATCGTGTATCAGCATATCCACCAAATAATTCATTCCTCGTAGTTTTCACTACCAGTACAGTACGATCATGTCCCTCTACCATTCGTAGGAATTGATCAAAAGAATCCCCATCTCGTGTTAGACTGTATAATCTCTTCCACTTGCAAAAGTTTAATGATGGAGGTAATCCACCTGATGAGATTAGGGATTTCATTTGTGATAATTGTAATATTGGAGATGAGGAGAGACTATCATCTTGGGGTGGTTCGGGTACTATTTTGATATCACTGTTAAAGTATGGATCATCTTCATCGTCTTCTTCTAGTTCTTGTTCTTGTGGCTGCTCATGTTGAACCTGCTCCTCGGCATTATTATACCGACGGCCACCACCATTATGAACACCATAATCATTCCGTGTATCAAACGGAATAGGTATATCAACATTCACACTCATACCGGCACCACTAACCGATGGCTTTGGACTTGATATTTTCATACATACCTTCATATCTTTACCATCCTTGCCATACCCAATTCCAATCCCTATATTACCCTCCCCGTCTTCAATGCCATCAATTTCTGTAGAGTCTAGTGGATCATCATCATCGTTAGCATCCATGGAACCACTTGGGATCATTTCCAGAACATTACCACGAGAATCTACCCGTGGTACACCTGCATAATCCTCTACGGTATCATATTGATCATTTGTGGTATATACCCCGCCAAAGTCACATATACCTGGCATACCAGTAATGACTGCCGATGGTTTGTCATCTTCTTCTTCTATACTCTCTGAATCATCTTGTGGTGGCGAAAAAGAAGTAGTAGGTAAGTGCGATGATCGTTGTTCATTAGAAGAAGATTCATAACTACCACTTTTTGATATATTCGATAATACAGAATTGTCAATACAACCAAATGATGAACTTGTTCCAATATTATTTCCCTGTTGTTGAACAGATGATGATACTTCATTAATCATACCCTGCTGTCGTAACCTTTCCGGAGTAGTAGTAGTACTCTGTCCTTGCCCCATCTGCTTCTTCTTACCTCGACTAGGACTATTCCAATTCATATTATTATTCCCATCTCTATAAAAATTTCTACGTCGCTCAGCTTCAATTAAACGTTGTTTACGTCCCTCCTCGACTAACTTACGTCGTTGATCTTCCACTTGTCGTTGTAATTCCAATTGATGAAGTTTGTCACGTTGGGATTGTAACCATCCTTTGGCTGTTGCGAATAATCCTCCACCTCCACTGGATTGAGACTGAGAGGAGGTGGATGGTTGTATTTCTGGTATTTCATCTGGATCTAATCCATACATGTCTGTGGTTACGTAACTATTTTCATTAGGTTGATTTTGTTGTTTGGAGTTGTTGTAGGAACTAACTTTATGATGTTGATAATGGAATTCATTTGTATCTTTGGTAGTTGTTACACCGTATGGATCTGGAGATTTAGACATTGTATATTGCAATGCAGACCTTTCAAGTGGTGATTTAAACTTCTGCCCCTGATGTTGTTTATTATTATTATTAGTTGGTGTTCGTGGAGTATGAAATAAATCCTCTCTCGGTACATCGTAATAATAATCTTCCTCTTCTTCATCTGTAGTATTTTCATTTGAAGTGGTATTATCTTCATATCCATATTCTTCTAACAATTGCTTTGCTTTTGAAATATTGGTTCCACTTTTTCTATTTATACTTTTAGAATTGGTATCATTACTACTATTTGTGAGCTGTGGCTGTTGCTGCAACTGTGGTATACTCTTTTGCTGCTGCTGTTGACCACGTCTCAAAGGCATACTGGGTACATCAGCCATCATTCGTGCTCTTGCCGCAACACTCAACTTTGGACTACTTCCCTTATTTAATTCGACACTATATTTCTGTTTAGGACTGAGACGTACTGGACTACCGGTTTTAGTTGCAATTGATAATGCATTGGCTGTACTACCAACTACTGCTGCCATTTGTCTTAAATTTTCAGCATCTATTTTAGCTTGTTTTTGTTTACGTTCTTGTTCTTCGATTGCTGCTTTTTGTGCTAGCTTTGTTACTGGGCCTATATCATTATCACCATCATCGTTTGTAGTGGATGGTATAGATGCATTAGCGGTAGGGCTAGGCGGTGGAAGTGGGAGGCTGGTACTGCTGCTCATGTTTGTTACTCAAATTTTGAGAACACAAGATGTGTGTACAAATTTATATATTTGATTAGCTCGCCGTATCTCTATGCCGCGGTTATACTCTAACTGTATTCAACACTATTAAATATATGTGTAGAGTGCCGTCAATGTATCTAATCGATATCAAGGCCACTTAATAGCACCAACCTTTACTCTTCACTGCTTCAACAGCTTGAAAAAAATGTGAAGGATACTGTTTTTTCCCTTGGTGTCACATGACCGATATATTAAGCAGCGGCTTAGAGCGGCTTCCTCTCCATCAATACCAATATATGATGTCTACGCCAGCATTTTCAATCCATACCTCCTTCTCGCCACTTATATCGTTGTATGATGCCTTTCTACTTGATCAATTCGGCGGTGAGTGGTATCTTTTTGCCTTTTTGCAATGTGCACTACTCTTATGCACTGATTTGTTTTGTTGTTGTTGTTTATGTATCGATATCATAATACTAATAGTTATATCATACTGCATACATACCATAATTATATCATTGTTTGTCACCAACTAATGTATCACTCTTTATATCTTCACTCTTATACTCATATCATACTACTATTATATCGGCTTTACAATATAATAGTAATCCACAATGGTTCCGAGGCACTATACGGTTCCAAAGAATGTATACAAACGCTAGTAAATAAACATAAGAAACTTGCAATCCTTTCTAATACCTCATCTCCATCACATGTAGCAAAGAAGAAACTACCCAAGTTTGGTTTAAACGAAGATATGTTCATTGGTGGATTAGTTAGTAGTGGTGAAGAATGTGCAAAGTTTATTCGAAATAGTCCACAACTAAAGAAGGCATTATGGTTAAGTTGGAATGAAAGTGAGAAGCAAAATCCAATGCAATTCTTAAATCATTGTGAAGTTGATAGAGAAATGATTGAAATTGCTGAGTCAATAGATGATGCTGATTTTATACTGTTGCATGGATCTGAAGTATGTAGAAAGTGTAGAGAGTTATCATCTCCAACTTCTGATGAGGTAGTCGACTTGAATTTTCTCTTCAATGAAGATTATTCAATCATAGATGACTTATTGGATCAAGCTATACAAAGATCTTTACCAATGGTTTGTGCTAATCCAGATTTGATAGTTGGGTTATTTGGAGGAAAAGTGGGTAACATGCCGGGTAAGATTGCCGAGAGATATGCACAGAAAGGTGGTAAAACGATATATCAATTCGGAAAGCCAAATCCAAGACATTTTCATGCTTGTCTTGATAATTTGGGTATACCTTTTGATGAAACTAAATCTATACCAGGCGTTGCACATGTGGGAGATAGTCTTGAGCATGACATTGCTGGAGCAAATGGTAAGTGATTGACGAGCTTTACTACTCGATTATCTTATCATTCGAGAAGAATCTCACGTTATTACTTTTTGACAGCTGCGGGTATAGATAGTGTCTTTGTTTTGGGTGGTATACATGCCGAAGAGCTCGGGTTAGTCCCAACGGGTATTAGCGATTGTGGAATTGTCATAACAGATGGTGACGATGACAAACAAGAGGCAGGACACATTGCAAAACAAGATCTAAACAAGAAGCTGCAGCTGTTCTTTAAAGAGAAAGGTATATGTCCTACCCACGTTATACCCAGCTTAACTCTATAATAATCGGAATAAGGCTCTACCTAATGCATTCCTAATAACTTTATAACTCTACTTTGTATCACTTCTCTTGGTTGCCGTTAGTCTTTCTGCCTCGACCACCAATTTGCCTAATTCGTCTAATGATATAGAAGAAGCATTAGAGATCAGCTCATCATCCTCTTGTTCTACCAAATGGTCTTCTTCATTATGTATCCCATTAGCAACGACCCCATTCTCATCTTGATTATGAGCAATAGCTTGCATCATGAGTTGTTGTGATTCAGCTAGAGCATTCAGCTGTGCTTGATTCTTTTCCTCCATTTCCCGAAGTGAAAGCTGGATCTGGTCAAGCATTCCTTTCATCTCTGATTTGATGTTCTTCCTTGATTTCTCAATAGATCGTTGAATTGCTTTGTCTGTCCGATGTTCTTGACTGCTGGCAGGCGAGCTACCAAACTCGTTACGATTATCTTCTCGATCAAAGAGAGAGTCGAATGAGCTGCTTAGGGCTGAGAATGTACGAACAACAAACCAGTTCACTCCACGCTGAAATCTTGATATAGACTTGGTCGGTACTTGCTTCAGTCCACCCGTATCATTAAAGTTCTCAAGGACATATGCTATTGTGACCTTCATAAAGAAAATCATGAGCAATAATAATGAGAATACTACTACAGCCTCAACATCAACCACATTTGATGAGATAGTATCCCATGTTGAGAAGATGCCACTACTTAGTTTGAGGTTGATAGTTGTCACAATCATACAACTGTGTATGATGGCAATGATTCCAAACAAGTGATTAACATTGCGGCGTGTTGTTCCTGTCTTACCATCCATCCACATCTGATGAAACGTTTTTAGAGATAACAGTTCACTCACGAACATGACCCTTGCCTTACCGAGCATCATCTTACTTGTTGAGAATGAGCTCTGGTAAGAGTCACTAACAATGGCAATTAAGATGTTGAGTAGTACAATCGTCACGCCAAAGGTATAGATGACAAAGAGAATAGATACCAATGGATGAGTCCTGAGTGCATCTACATCAAGATCACCAAGCATCATGGTATGTATAAGCCTTGAGATACCCTTCCATGTAATATTGACTCTCTGATTGATGTTGGTCGAAAGTAAGCGACACCCACATCTGAGCAAAACTTGCCATAGCTGCAAACAGCACTAGAAGAAACCACTTGATGTCCTTCATAATCTCAACTGAACATAAAATGAACGTTGCCAACTGTTTGTTTCTAATCTTCACAAAGGCCATGATACGTAGCCACAGGAATGGAGTTGTCTGGTATAATGGTATGGGCAAGGAAGAAGGTAAATAGATTAGCAGATGAATGAAGTGGACCGAATCATATCATATGCACACTTTTTGAATAAACAAACAACATAGCTTACTATTGCAACGATTGTCCTTAGAAAAAATGGTATCGAGCCATCACCCACTTCACTTTGTGCTCTCTGCCTTAACACAATGTCCACCGAAAATGAACAGAACAGTACCATCAAGAGTGGTAAAGTATCGAGAAGTTGCCAAAACGTGCCTAAATCACTCCAAAAGAGGTTTTCCGACAGTGCATGCTTCGCTAATCCAGCATGAACAGCTTTTGTTCCAAAGTATGCAACGCTTTGTAGGGGCAGAAGTTCATGTATAAGTGAGTGAGGAATGCAAAGTAAGCAAAAAGGATATAAAACTTTACTTACCTCGCCATCAATGTCACAGATGCAAATAGATATTGCTGAGAGTTAAACGTGCTATCCATATTCGAGAGGTGGAACAGAGCCGGTGCTGGTCCCAACCGAAAGGATATCATTAATAGGAAGTGGTTGAATCCATCAAAAAGGGCGGCCAATGTGGCAAATGGCGAGAACATAATCTTATCCAGGAGGCGTCTGATTACTAGTGTTGCGGCTGCCCTCTTAACAAGGTCGTCATCCAAAACACACAGCCGCCTGACTAGTCCATTTAGACCCCCTACTGCATCAAACAGGGCATTCCTATGACTTTCAAAGTGATGTACATCTCCGGTGGATATCATATCAGCCATTCCTCCATCCCTCGTGACGGCTTGATGCATTTGTACATGATGGAAAACATACAGATCATCTTTGATGTTTAATTCAGACACCTGCTCAAGATAGAACACTGCTCCTTCGGCAAGGAAACGACATTGATCTTGTGCCATTTGGAGCTGTAACTGAAGCTGTCGGCCTTCTGCAGTGGATCCTACATCGGAACCTGTTAAGTTTGCGTCCAATATCCGCTGCTTCTGAACTCTGATGCTCTTATCTAACATTTCAATTAGCCAATTTCCTTTTCCCAATGAGTCGACATCAAATAGAACTTTATGAACAATGGACATATCGAACAACCTTCCTCGTACTTCTGGGTCCTCAATAAGTAAAAGTTCTTCCAATAAGTGTGGAATTGCAGCAACCTTCTCAACGACACGTGTATCCCTCATTTCAGCAAAGTTAGATACGCCGCCGCCTTGGTGAGCGGAGGAGAAGCCTCCTCCTCTACTACCAGTAAAGCTTGCCTTTAAATCTGTGTTACTTGCTTCTAACGAACTGTCGTCATCAATACATTCCCCAGGACTTCCATTACTTGAAAATGCATAATTGTCAACAAACTCGGAGAGTATGTTAAAACACCACTCAACCAAGGGTGGGATACCTCGTGCCTGGTTACGAGCTCCTCCACCTTCCTGATCCTCTGGTTTATCATCTACATCATTCATTGCACGTTCAAGGGATCGACGGTGTCGTTTCATATCAGTTATATCCTTTACAAACCCACAGAATATGTACTTTCCACCTCCTAGATTCACCTCAGTAAGTCCTAGCTCAATATAGAATGTACTTCCATCCTTCTTCCTGGCTAGTAATTCCCTCTTCTTCCCCATGACACGTTTCTCACCAGTTTTAAGATAACGAGCTAAATACTCGTCATGATGAGATCCATGCTTTGCATCACAAATCATTGAGATATTACTTCCAATGAATTCCTTTTTAGAATGACCAAACTGCTTGACAGCCGCATCGTTTGTTAATAGGATCTGCCCTCTTTCGTCAATACAGAACATAGCATCGTCACTACTTTCTACAATCATCTTTAACTCTCTCCGAGCAAGTTTTTCATCATGGTCAGATTGACTACCAAAAAATGAACCATATTGTCGTAGACTTGGTTGCTTCTTCATTTTTGATACACTCCCCTCCGAATCCGAGTCAGAATCATGATATGCCAAGTCCATAGTTCTTGAACTCATCCTCTTCTTCTTTTGCAACTTAAACTTGGCAGCAACCAATGCAACCTTTTCCCTTGTCCTATCTGTATCAATCTTCCATTTCCGAACAGCACGCCGTGCCTCAATCCATTGTATAATTGGTTCCACGAATGGTATTCGTCCCTTATCATCTTCTTCCACAATTGCAGCCGGATAGACTGGTAATAATTCCTGTAATACAAATTGATTTACTCTCGATTGAGCGGCCGCAGTACCACCCGTTGTTATTAATTCCTTGTTAAGTCCAATAGAATGTAATAATAATTTACCCGTATCTTCCTCAGCCTAAGAAGATATGTATAATGATGTGGGTTGAGTATAGAAGGAGAAGATAGTATTGAGTGAGTGATACAGATAGGACAAGGGAAAAGGTTGCATTGGTTGCTGCCAAGTTTAAGTTGCAAAAGAAGAAGAGGATGAGTTCAAGAACTATGGACT
>Ga0214477_100315_pt1 | contig 34895 bp, 25 predicted proteins | sample M1_20Mar14CPVII9_FD_165058 | JGI IMG/M metagenome (GOLD analysis project Ga0214477, IMG submission 165058) | Marine eukaryotic communities from Monterey Bay, California, United States - M1_20Mar14CPVII9sort6BwellC16 | ecosystem: Environmental > Aquatic > Marine > Unclassified | place: USA... | reverse complement strand
TATGCAAACACGTGAGGTATCCAAAGATCTGATTTGCATAAATTGTAGGTGTCTGCGACTTGTATGATCTTCCAAAGAAGTCGCCTGGATGTTTATGTTGCCATAGTTTGTCTGCCCGTTCTAGTACGCCACTCGGGACTTTGTTGCTTCTTGCTAGTTTGGCTGCAGATTTTGCATGTCGCTTGTTTATGACGGAAGATAAATCTATCGTGTTCGTTCCATACCAAAAGCGAGATGATAAGTCACCAAACTTACCATAGGGGCTAATAGACCATGGTATTAATGCTTGATGAGAGTTTGTGAGTTCACCAATGATCTCGTCACCTGACAAAGTGACATTGGTCTTCTTGTCAGTACCTCCTCTATCACGATTGAACTTATCCACTTCACAGTCTAACAATTGCAGGGCTATTCCATTTGTTTGAGCGCTTGTTAAGTCGGATTGGGAAAGTTCTTCGTTTGAAAGGTCTTGAGCTGCTTGAGTCATTGTAACATCAAATCCAATTCGTTGTAAAGGGGATTTGTAGTAGGCCTCTCCAATATGCTTGTCAACTTTGAAGGAGAGGTCGAAGGGTTTGATATTGGTATTTTGTAGGCTTGGTATTAATTTTTCTTCTTCATTTTCTGTATAGTTTTCATTTTTGATAAGTTTGACTAATGGTAATATCTCTTTGCATACTATCTTTTCACATCCGTCACGCCATCCGTCATGCATTTGTGATTTGTTACATGGCTTGCATCGGAAGAGATGATCTCCAAATCTGTCAAAGTTTTGTTTGCACTTTGGACATTTCAGTTTACCTTTACCAGGGTATAAGGGCAGTCGAAGTTTACGCTTGAGCATGATAGAGAAGACATCATTCTCAAGATGGTACTTTTCATTCAGGCGTGGCATATCTAACATTCCTTGAGCCAAGTTTGGATGTAATATGTCGCTAAAGTTGGCAAGACTACTGTTTTGTTTGAAATGTTGCCATGCAAATTTAATGCAGTCTCTTGTACTATTGCCTACTGCTTCTTTGATACGCTCTCTGCATGTATTTATTGATGACTTATTAAGGAAGAAGTCTCTTCTGTTGGGTACTTGATTACTAACACATATTCTTTCAATTTGCGGAAGATACTTGTAGAAGAGTTGTAAAGTTTTTGATGTTGACGTTTCTGGAGATGACCAAATGGATGAAATAGATTGTGGAAGTTGTACAGTTGGGTGGTTATGACCTACCCATACCCCGTTGTTAACATATCCCAAGCATCTTTTGACATTGATAACGAAGGAAGGGATTGCAGTAGCTCGTGGATTTTGGATACCGAGACCACCATATTGAGTTGCCATTGAGGCGAGAAAGATTGAAGCATCCGGAATTGATGTATTGCCTGTGAGACTTGATAGCATAAAGTTTGTCATTTTATCAAAGTCGCGACTCATTGGACTTTCCCATATGTCCCAATAGTCAGGCTCGGGGTGAGAAGTGTGACAGACGACATCACTTGCAAATAGATGTGTCATTTTGGTGGCTGTACACGCTCTGAAGACTTGGAGTATAGTTTGTTGATCTTCTAGTCCATCAAGAAGTCTCGAGGCGCTTGATTTGGCTTTGTTGAGTTGCTTTTGCATGAAGTCTTGACAGAAAGAGTGATTACCTACAGGCACTCCTAGGACACGAAGACCGTCTATCACTTCATGTGGTACTATTGTACCGTCTTCGAGCTTTTTTCTTGAGTAGGTTGCAATGGCTTCTTGTAGATCGGGAGCTATAAGTTGTTTCTGGTAATCATTGGAGTCTTCTAGTCTTGAGATGACGCTAGTATTGGAGGTACTCGTCATAATCTTGGTCTTCTCTGTATTCATGATGCCACCAAGTCGTTCACCATATAATTTGAACTTGTCGAGGAAGAACTTGACATCTTCGTGAGGTATGAGACAATTGACATCATCAATGTATGCCATGACAATGGATACTCCTCCCATGTTGTCGTCCCCAGTATCATTTAAGTCGTTAACACGAGCATCTACTCGTTTCTTGAGGTCTTCATTGATTTGCTTGAGTATAACTCCTAGTACAAGTGCACCAAAGATGGGAGAGATAGGGCAACCTTGAGCAAAGCCTTCTTCAACTGGTATCTCAAACCAAGTTCCATCTTCTCGTTTGGCACATATTCTACCAAAATCATCATATAATAAGTCGGCAAAGTCTTCTAATATTGGGAAGTTGTCTCGGATGATCTCCCTAAGCTTCTCTCGGGATACTGCGTTGAACATATTTCGTATATCTATTGATACAAGGGCTCGGCTTGGCAATTCTAAGTTGTCTTCAGGAGTACTGATGTACTTTTCAACTCCCATACGAATTGTATTGGTGATAATGTCAACTCCACCACTAATACCGACTGCATAATTGAAAGGTAGAAGATACTCTGCAAAATCACTCTTGAACTTGTTGACGATTAATGAAGCAGTGATTCGTCTGATGGCTGCTGGAACTCCCAATGGGCGAAGCTTGGTTAGGTCGTTGGCATCCTTCTGTAGAGCAACAAGGTAGGTTGTTCGAATGAGATCTGTAATGGCAGGGTCCAAGTTACCCTGAGCAATAATGGTGAAGAAGGCAGCTATGTTCTGTGTTGCAATAGACTTGTCTCGGCGGTGGTCCTTCTTTCTTTTCTCATTTGTTCGTCGTCTTGCAAGTTTGATAAACAAATCTAATGAATCTACTTGAACTCCAGGAGCTTTATGACGACGGAGACGTGACAAATGTTCAATAACTTCAGTTGGGGTGAATACAATCTTCTTCTTGTTGGCTCGCGTTGTAGTTGTGGATCTTGTATTCTTCTTTTGTCCTCTTCCACGGCGGAGTCCTCGAAGGTTCAATTCTAATGAATTTGGGAATAACTTTTCAAGTATTGGTATGTTGGTATCATTCAGTGGAGCTATACCCAGATCACTACCTAATCGTTTCTCACATGCTCCAAAGTTATCATTATCAGCTGCTTCTTGAGCACATGCGTTCTTATCTGGTGGTGTTGCTATGTAACTTGATCGAGATCTGCTATGTACTGAGCAAGATTCTTCGTATAATTGTTGTAGTTGTCCCGATCTAAATAATCTTATCCTATGATAGATAAGCTTTCTGATTGACATTTCATCCTTTTTTGTATTAGTACTTCCGGAGTTGTCTCGAGGCTTTGGAGCAAGAATGAGTTGTTCAAAGATGAATGGAAGTTTCCAAATATGCTCTCGTTTGTATTCATAATCATCGATCAGTTCTGAATTGTTTGGGTCTTTGTTCACTTCCACACATACTGCGATGAGATCTTCAAATAATGTCAGTACTGCATCTTCTATTTCAAATTTGACTTTAGAGATGAGTGATTGTCGAAAGGTTGGCGGTGTAGGTTGAAAGTTATCTAACCATAATAGACCTGCTTCCCAATGATTAAGCGAAGCAGTCTTTACTGGATTGTATAATTTTGAAGTAACTATTTGTTGATTTGTCGTTTTTCTTATTTGAATGTGTTTAGATTTGATGTGATTTCTTAGATGTGCAGCTGAAGTTGCAACGTGATCATCACAAAGTCGGCAAAGGTGTAGATCATTACTCTCTAATTCATCATCATTTAATTTGTATAACTCCTCTTTGTGGCTTTTGATGAGATGGTCTCGGAGAGTGTATTTTGATTCCATCCCACGTGGCTTTTCTGCCCCTTCATGCTGAGGACAACACGTGAAGGGACAATATAACTTAGTATACACCGCATATGGCGGATGAGGTTGTCGATGGAGATGTCTTGCCTATTTGATCATCGTCATCCTGTAATAATTTGTCATTGATTGCATTGTTACTAAAATAACATGTATCATTATAACTATCATATTCATTATCGCTTTCATCATCACTTAATTCACATCGTCCAATGAGTGATGGTATATCATGATAATTATCATCCTCTTCATCAATATCGTATAATGTAGATAGTAAATTAGAATATTCAGATAGTGTAAGTGATGGATGATATATGGGTTGTAAATTGCAATTTTGTATAGCTGATTCATTCTGTGGTTGTTTGCAATTGACCGTTGTATATGTCATTGCAAGGCCATTGATATATTTGTATAGATTTGGTATCCATCGAGGAGGAGGTTGCATTGGCTCAACGATGATTGGATCCAAATTTTGATTAACTTTAAAGTGAGTAGGGAATACTCCTGGGTAAACCCCTCGGTAAGTAGTCGGTTTTGCGGTAGGCTGTCTTTTTTTAGGTTGCTGTTGTTGATATTGACGTCGTCGATATGAAGGTTTAATGCCTCGACGATGGTAATGAGTTTGACGTTGATGCTCTCTAGCATATATATAATGCTCGGCTAATATTCGGTGGCGAACTCCTGCAATTTTGCGAGCAGGAGCTAGTTTTTTGTACCTCTTTTTTTATTTTTATTGCAATGGCAAGTTTATGGATATCTTTTTTATTAGGGCGTTTTACACGATACTTCTTTTTATCAGGTGGTTCCTTATGTTTCGGCGGTGGTTCAGGTTCAATAGGCGGCGTTGTCTCCCGTCTAATTTGGCCCCGCTTGTATCGTCGTCTAAATGCTGGGTACTTCATAATACGTCTTTTTTTTCACAGTTGTGAGGGGGATTCAAATGATATAGCGAGCTAACGGTTCACCTCAAAACATTATGAGAGTGCCCACTTCTTATACACAACTGAAACTGAGTTAGACCGATCAAAGTGATATAGATACTAATAATCGAGGAGTGTAGAATTAGACCCCTTAATACTATCGTTCAATAGCTTGTAATTTATTGTGGTCTATAAAGTTCTCCCATAAATTTCAATACATGACGATAAACATATGCTATTTAGAATCTCAAACACAAACACAAGGTGCACCGACACTAAATAACAATAGAGCAACTCCACAAAAGAAGAAGAAACAGAGTTATACCATGTCACTAAATAACAATAATAGTAGTAACAGTGAACCATACAATCCACCTTCTCCATTCTCACCATCTACCCAAAAAATTAGTAACGTTCGTCGTGGTAACAATAACAATAATAATAAAACACAAATAAGTGTAACTTCACCAGCACAACCAAAGTGCCAAACATGCGGTAGTCGTAATAATTGTGAAGAGGATATTGACAATCCTGGTGATTATTATTGTAAAGTTTGTTGGGAGGAGTATAGTGCTGCACAGCAGAGTGGTGGTGATAGTCAGGAGAGTAATAGTTCAAGTTCACCTGATGAGAAATCTCCTGCGAAAATTGATGGTGCATCAACTACTAAGAATCCGTTTGTGATGGATAAGAATATAGAGAATAAACAAAATGATGAAGGTGATGATCCATTGCCATCAACTTTAAATACATTTGATAATGTTGGTACAACATTAGATTTTGATGATGTTTCAACAGCAGCTACCAACAGCAAAGAAGTTAAAGATAGAGAATTAGGTTCACAAGAAGGTGCACCTGATAATGGTGAACTAGGATTAGAGCCTACTAAAGTTGCACCGAAAGAAGATGTTGCTGAAGAAGCAGCACCTGAAGAAGAAGAAGAAGCAGCAGCAGAGGATCCTGGAGATAATTTCTCAGCAAGTACACAACCACTATTACAAACTCAAGCCTTATCCGAAATTGGTAACGGTGGTGCTAATAATTCATCACAACAGCAATCATTAACTGCATCTGAGGAGGCATTGGTTACTTTTGCCACACAGGCTGATAATTTGCAGGATAGTAGTGATGATTCTCCTTTAGAAAGTGGTGTTGGGGATGATGTACCTGAAAAGGTGAATGATAACGATATTGATAAGGGCAATGTTGAGGCGGATAAGGAAATCGTAGCGGGAAAGGACAATTCCGTGGTTAACGGAGATAAGGCAACAGCAGAAATGGAGGATATTGATAAGGAAGTAGAGAAGTTTGGGGATGAGTTGACTGAAGTAGAAAAGGATGGGGATAAAATGATTAATGATGAGAATTTTAAGGAGGCAGAGACAGAGAAGACTGGGGACAGTGAAACGATTAAACTCCTGAAGGATGCTGATGATGGAGAAGCCGCCACCGAGGAAGGCCCTGTCAAGGAAACTGTTGTTCAAAGATCTTTATTTTCAGAGACAACAGCTGCATTTAATAAGGATGGTGATAAATCTGACGATGATGATGACATCGAGGGTGAGGATGATGGTGCATCGATTAAAACCCAAGAGGAAACTATTGCTGATAATAACTCTAACTCAAAGGGTGATAGTGAAATGGGTGGTGGTGGATTTGGATTATTAACCCAGGCAGTTGATGATGAGGATGATGTTAGTGATGAGGAAGATGATAAAAGCACATCCAAGGGTGCAGGAGCAGGAGTAGTAGAAATCGTCGGGAAGTCGAATAATGGCGGTGGAGAAGTAAACTTTGCTCAAGACATTATTGATGCTCACAAGGCTAGTACCGAAAACCATCCCATTCTTGAAACAGTTGCAACTGATTCTCAACATAAGCATATGACATTATCAGGATTGACGGAGCCTACTCAGCCAGAACATAATGTGCCACCTCGTGATGATAATAATAAAGTGCCTAATTCTTCCGTGGCAAAGTCTCCAGAGAAGAAGAGTGACACGGCCTTTACAACTTTAGCTGACGATGATTCTGCTTATCACGGGCTGTCAGAGGACGAAGAGAAGGAAGAAGAAGAGGACAAGGATGTTACTGATAACACATCCAAAGAAGTAGGAAAGGGCGTTGCCGATATGTCTACTACTGAAAATGGCAAGGAAGTTGCCCTAGAACAGCACCCTGAAAATGAAGAGAAAAAGGCCTCCTCGCAACAAGACTCTTCTCGTTCAAAGCCCAACGCTAATGATTCTAATCAATTAGATCAAGACGATACCGCAGTAGAAGAACATTCCCCTAGTCATCAAGAAAATACAAATGCAACCAAACCCCCCGTTGATGCCGAAATGGAAGAAGAAGAAGACGATGATGAGCATGTGGAGGGTACCGGGGATACAATTGTCGGCACTGCTAGTGAAGGATGGTCCTTGTATGGAGGTGACACACAAATGTTACCCACGGGACCATCTCAACTTGTTGGTGCTGCCTCTTCCCAACTTCAAAATGACGATATTACTGAAGTAGATAAAGAAGGACAGGAAGATAAACCCAAGGCGACAAGTCAACAACCTGCTGTTGCCAAACCTGCTGTGGAGAAGAATGCCGATGCTGAACTTGATGATGACGATGATGACGAGACACAACCTCCTCTTGACGAGCCTCCTGTTGATGACAAGCCAGTAGACGAAACTATCGTCGTGGAGAAGGAGGTCAAAGGTAATGATGATGGCGCTCTCCAGGCCATGAAACATACCCCAGAAGACGGCTCGCCACCCATCACTTACCCTGATGATGATAATGCCAATGGCAACGAATCTTCTTTGAAGGATGCAGCACCCAAGGAAAAGTCTCCCTCAAATGACGCCCCAAAGAAGGATGATGCAATGGAGGAAGATGATGATGATCGAGAAGAGACAGAGACTCAATTGTACTCTCAAGACTTGCTTGCCGCCTCCCCGTCTCCCAAGAGATCATCGACTAACAAGGATGATTCTCCCAAGAGAAGTAAGAAGGATGATAAAGATGCCCCCACAGCAAAAGAGGCAACACACCAGCAGCCTGCTGCCAAGAAAGCTAAGATCCCCTCTCGTCAGACTACCGACAAAGAAGAAACTACCACCTGGATGTCTAGTACGCGTCATGGTAACAACAACAAGGAAGACAAGGAGGATAACAACTCTCCTCGTTTACTCATGCCATTTTCCCTCTCTGATAAGCCTACCAAGAAGTCACCCCTCCTGAACAATAATAAAAAGCAAGTTGCCGCAGAAGATGACGAATCGTCGTCTGATGATGATGAGTCTTTGTCAGGCAATGGTCACAGTTATGATAAGATAGATCCAATTGAAAATACACAAGATGATGAGGTTGACGATAACATTGAAAAGAAGCGTCCATCGAATTTCAAACGCCTTGCTCGTTCCTCGGTTCGTGATGATTCTACCCTACGAAAGATTAATCAGTCTACTAAATCCGCTAGCAGGAAGAAGGATAAGAAAATCAAGCCCAAGATTCTTCGTTATGAGCCTGTAACGAAAACAACAGCTGATGACTCGTCGTCCACATCGGCAGGCGATGAGTCTGAGTCCTCATCGTCCGAGGAGGAATTCAGCGACGATAACATTGATAATAATGCAAACAATAATCAGTATCAGCTTAGTCAAACTGATGCACGGATTAAGAAACAGCTCAGAGAAATTAAGGCAGTCTTGCCCAGTGCAGAGGAGATTAAGGAACTCTCCTCCCGTAAAGCGTTGTCAGATGAAATTGTTGAACTCAAGAAATCTCACAAGGCTGCCATGAAGAAGCTCAAGAGTGAGAAGAAACAGCTGTCAATACAGCTAAAGAATGCTCAAGAGGTTATCAAACAGAAGGAACAAGTTATCCAGGAAAAGAATGGCCTTTTGAAAGAACAGTTTGCCGTGATTGAGAGAGTCAAAGAAATGCAAATTCAAGGTGCTACATCACCTACTCTTGATGAGCCGGCAACTAAGAGCAAAAAGAGGAAGAAGGAGGAACTGCCATCTGAATCGGAAAGTGATAGTGAAAGTGAAGATGACGAGGTGCCTATATCAGCTCTAAAGTCCGCACCTGCTGCCAGTAATAAGAAACGTCGTAAATCGTACGGAGGATCAAGACAGGCTGAAAAGAAGGTGCCCGAGAAGAAGGTTCCTGATAAGAAGGTAGAGCCAAAATCTAAACCCAAAGCGACCGCATCTGCGAGTAGATCTGACACCTCTTCAGTTGAAACATCACTTGTTTCAAACAAGAGTAGTGCCAAAAGTAAGAAGAATGGGGAACGTTCTGCTACTACCAAACGGTCAAGTGTTAAGGTTGTCAATAGTGATGATAATTTGGTTTCATCTGAAGTTTGGAAGACATTACAAGAAAAGGGATGGACTTACAAAACTGGGCCCGAGCCGTACAATAAAGGTGAGTGAGTTTGTTCATGTGTATATCCTTTATCTATGTATGAACTTATTTCCAACAACTGTTCAATTCAGTCTATGTACCACGAGATGGAGCAGTTCATACTGGCACTAAGCTTGGTGTACATTTCTATGAGTGTGATGGAGTGATTGCCGCTGCAAGACAGAGGGGTGATTTACCAAGTAGACGTGCTATCGAGAGTAAGGCAAGCAAGGCAAACGCAGCGCAATCAGCCACCAAGGGTAAGACTTTATCAACCACTAAGGGCAAGGAAACCAAGACAAAGCCTACCCAATCAGCCCCCAAGAGTTCTCGTCCTTCACAGACCAAGAAGAAAAGTAGCGAACAGCCTGCACACAAGGGATATGCAGTTGTGGAAAGTGAAGACGCCCCGATGGATGATTCTAAACTCTTGGGCAAGTCCAAGTCATTGACACTTGAGTCAGCTCAGACATGTATTAACATCCTTGCCAACTTTATGCTCGAGAATGACCACGAACGTTTCAATGGTCACTTCTTCCAGCCTCTGTGGACTCGGCTGAAAGATCAAGGGGCAGACGTTGGATTAAACTGGCGCTACGAGAAATATAGTAAAGCCTTATCCAGTCGGAATTGGGCTTTTGTACCTCCTTACTCAGTGTTGGGAGTCAAGGGCAAGTTGGGTAAAGACTACTATCTTTCTGAAGAGCAAGTTGCATTGAGTGTGCTCAAGGAAGTCAATACGATGAAAGAAGTCTCTCATGTGTTGACTAAGCACAAGGAATCGTTCTCTGTTACTTTGGGTGTGTTGACACGTGCTGTTGATGAAGATCTGGATTACAAGGATGCAAAGAACGGAGTCAGTGGTTCTAAGCGTACACGAAAGGCCAAGAGTTCATTCCAGCCCGGTGAATCAGATTCACCTGTCAAAGAATCCAAGCTTGCTACTACGAAACGAAAGTCCCCACAACAAAAGAAGGCCGAGAAGAGCACTACAAAGAAGAAGAGGAGAGCAAGCAAGATTACACCTGATACGAGAATGAGCTCCTCATCCAAGAAGCAGAAAACTACGCCCAAGCCCGAGGATGATGACGACGACGAGGATGATGGTCCATCCTTCCATCTATCTCAAACTCAAGGGGTTGATGCTTTAGCCCTTCCTTCTTACAATAACAGGCGTAGTCCAGGAAACAACAATGGTCCTCTCAGTGGTTTCAACTTCTTTTACAGTGGCATTGATGCCAACTTTAAGATTGATGAGAAGATTAAACAGTTGGGGGGTCGGGTAGCTAATCACACCTCTCTAACCATTGACAATGCACAGCAGCGAAAGTCCTTCTTCCTTGCTGATCCAAATAGTTGGAGGAAGCATAAATACCTTTATGCCGCTGCTCTGGGTGTCCCTATGCTGCATAAAGATTGGATTACTGAGTTGGATAAAAAGTACAAGGAAACTGGAAGCGCCAAGGCATTTGATAGTGATCTCTACATCAAGTACAGACTTCCTCTCGGATTGGATATTTCGAAAGGATACTATCCATTGCAACGTGCAACCAATGCTCGGTGTTATGATGCTCCTGGCATGAAAAGGGGAGAAGGTCAAAGAATCTTCGAAGGTATGACAATTGCCTTAGCAGTTGCCAACCAAGAAAACGATTGGTAAGTATATACCAATCCAGTCTTTGTACAAACACATTGCGATTTACTCAACTCATCTCACCTGCTCTCCTCATTGCATTTCTCAGGAAAATGATTCTCACCGCGTGCGGTGCCACGGTCAAGACTCTTACTGATATCCAAAAGGGCAAGGGTAAAATTGATGTCGACTGCTGTTTACTTATGTCCACAACTCTTCCACCATACGTCGTCTCCACGCCCTTGGAAGTCAGTCAACTAATGCAAGTAATCGGTGAGGATGTCCCTCTTCTCGATCTGGCATGGGCACATCAATCTATCATTCAACGTAAATGCCTACCATTGGAAGGAGATGATGACGACGATTATCGATACTCAGTATCTCTTGAGCACAGCACATCAAGTACTTGCCAAGTCAAGTCAATCAAGAGCGCTAAAGGTGGTGCCCGTTATGAGATTGGAGACTTGGTACAGTTTAGCATCGGTTCCAAGTCAACTGCCTATGGTAGAATTATTGGCATTACTTGGGCAAGGCAAGGGAAGTGTAAGCTTGACATTCAATTATTGGAAACTGGCGGAGAACAAGAGCTGGTAGATTGCGACATGTCAGCCAAGATGACTGTTGATGAGAGTTCTCTTCAAGGAAATGTATTAATGTTGGGGGCAAATGACTTCGTTCGACTTGGTTATATCAATGGAAAGAAGAGCAACCTCTTCAATCGTAAAGTGCCATCCTATGAAAGTCAAATGTGATGAGGATACCTCCAAGATACCTTATGTTATGTGTCAAGTTATGTTTGTGTTGAATCACCCCATCAAGTTGTAAAAACTATCCTACCATGATGTGTTAAACCACCCTATCAGATGTTAAAGTTGTAAGCTTTGTTGTTAGTGTATTGGGTTGTTAGAATTAATCTTTAGACAATTTTATGTGGGCGACTTTCTGACATTATCTTTCTCCTTTGCCCATATTTAAACTTTACTGTCTTTGTTTGATCAGCATTTCATGTGAAGATTGTACTACGTTCAAATGATATTTCCAGCCACATTACTCGGTCCTACATCTTCATAGCATCTTAATCTCTTCTAATCTTCATAAATCTTCGTTTAACCTATGTTCACCTCAAAGACTCGATGTCTTGTGAAGTATCCTACATAGGAGGATACCAATCTGCTCGAGTCTCGACGTTCACAATACCCCAAGCCAAAGATTTAGATGATTAAATGCCCTCAACATGTTTCATGTGCATCATCGATGGTTGTATCATAAATTACCAAGTCGATACATGAGTGGTAATACACATAAACTGTACTCTATTTAGAATGATCTTGAAAAAAGCTATTGCAGCCGCGACTTTGGTGGGTATCAGGCCATCCTTGGCTACAGTATTGGTGAGTTACACATATCTGTATCATGTTGTATTATCTCATATATCATGTCTATTCTCACACATGCTACATTAGAACCATACATTGCCGTCATCACAGAGTCATCTATCATATAGTACTGACATATGCACAAGTATCATAGCCATAGCAAGCACCCCTGTACAACATGGCTACCTCCAAGACAACAACATCAAAACCTTTTGAATGATGGGTCTTTCATCAGTGGTGAAATGACCGTAGCCGTTTCTTCTGATATGATAAATGAAGCAGGAGATGACTCAGTTTACTTGCCTCCAGGTGAGATTATAGTGGCACCAAGGCAGTCACGATCACTACGAGGACAAGGATCACATCATCGTGGTCTCGCTCAACAACTATATGAAGGCAAGAAACCAATATTAGCACTACGAGTAACAGACTCTGGTGGTCTAGTACATCCAGACTCTGCCGATACGATATCTGATAAGATATTCGGTACAAATGGTGATAAAGTCAACATTAAGTCTCAGCTAGCAGCTTGTTCTTATGACAAATTGCAAGTTACAAATGAATATGATATCGACATATCAGATAAGTTGGCAGCTCCAGGAGTGATCGAGATTGAGATTCCAATATCATTGGTAGGAAATGATCGTCGAGCTATACGTACAGAGCTGATACGAGCCACTCAAAACAAACTGGGCTTTGCTTTACCCGGACCATTCCAAAATGTGATGTTTGTGTTGGAAGGATGCTATAAAGATTGTGGATGGGCGGCGGTGAGTAATATATGGTGGTATCTTGTGTTAATCTTGAAGAGCTCATCTCATGTTCAGTCTCCTCTTCTCTTGTATCCAACTAGTATGCCTATATCAATGGTTGGTTGAGTATATACCAAGGAGATAACTACAAGTATAACAGTGTTCAGTTGCACGAAGTGGGCCACAACCTGAACTTGGCCGTGAGTTGAAGAGGAGCTGCTTTGTTCTTTCATCAAATCAAATGAGCCAACTTACTCTTTTCTCTTTCCTTCTCAACACCAGCACTCTGGTGGATTAAACGGGCGAGCCTACTCTGATCACAGCTGCACAATGGGCAACCCCTATTATGAAGATGAAGGAGGAATCATGTGTTTTAACCCATCTAAGAACTATCAGCTATCTCAAGGACACGGAGGATGGTACAACGATCACACTTATGATACAAAAAGATTTGCCACTGGTGTATATGGGGGTACCTCGTGGTTAGGTCAAATCATAGGTATAGCAGACTACAAGAACAACCCAAATCATCGACCTGTAGTTGTCAAGATTGAATCTGGTACTTCTACTGACTTGTTTGTGGGGTTTAATAGAGCGTCAGGCATCAACAAAGATACAGCCGATGCTCGAAATCAAGTGACGATCACGCAAGCAGGAAACAATGGACTTGGATACTCTCAAAGCTGGCTCAAGGCAAAGTTATCAGAAAGTAAGACATACACGGTGCCAAACTGGAGGAATGGAATAGACTTGACTGTCCATGTCACGGAAATCAATCTCTCTGCTGAGCCTTCCTATGCCAATGTGTTCATGACATACGGAGATCAAAATATGGATCCACCAACAAAGCAGCCATCAAAGGAACCCAAGGTACCTTCTCTATCCCCTATTGACAGTGGACCGGACTCTGAATGTGGTAATGGTATATGTGAGATGACAGAAGATTCAAGCTCCTGTCCAGCTGATTGTGCAGGAAAAGAACTAGTGACCACCTTCGACTTTAATCTAGGATCAAAAGGTAACATGTTCAGTGTAGAAGCCCTCCGCGATGTGTCTATATCATCACTTGTTATCAATGCCATGTCAAAAGGACGAGGTGAAGTGAAAGTGTATACAAGAAAAGGAGGCTATACCGACCATGAACTGAGCAGTCAAAGCTGGGAGCTCATCTACTCTAATCAAGCTGTTGTGCATAAGAAAAGGGGTCAACCAACGGAGATAGGCGACTTCGCAAAGCCTGTATTGATCAAGAGCGGAAGTATCCAATCATTCTTTGTACACTCTTCTAAAAGTTTGGTATACACAGCAGGCACTCAAGAAGGCGTTCCGTTTGCCAGTGATGATTCAATTGTGTTGTATGAGGGTATCGGAACGACAAACGAGTTTGACGGAACTACATATTCACCTCGAGTTTGGGGTGGTATAGTCAGGTAAGGTGTCTTGAGTTGATACATTCTCTCATATGCTTATGAAGTACTCATGGTCATACCTTCTACTTTATGCCAGATACGATGCTCATCAGACACAGTCGACAGTATGTGGCGATAATGTGTGTGAGATGACAGAAGATTCACAGTCTTGCCCAGATGATTGCTCTGGGAAAGAGATATCGACGACCTTTGACTTCAATCTTGGGTCGAGTGGTAACATGTTCAGTGTACGAGCGCTTCGAGATGTTTCTGTTACATCTCTTGTCATTAATGCCATGTCAAAAGGACGAGGTGAAGTTAAAGTATACACTCGAAGTGGAAGCTATACTGATCATGTGTTGAGTAGCCAAGGATGGGAGCTCATCTACTCTAATCAAGGAGTTGTGCATAAGAAAAGGGGACAGGCAACTGAGCTTGGGGACTTTCTAACGCCTGTTTTAATCAAAAGTGGAAGTATCCAATCATTCTTCGTACACTCATCAAACAGCTTAGTATACACAGTTGGTACAAATGAAGGTGATACTTATACTAGTGACGATTCAGTAGTTATTTATGAGGGAATTGGAACTACAGGAATCTTTTCAGGTGCAACTAATTCGCCTCGAGTTTGGGGAGGTATCATTCGATATGATTTGAATTAGGCTGAAGTGGAAGTGAGATTGTGTAGTTTACATTCGTTTGACCGATGCTATATGCTTTGAAGAGAAGCATGTTAGGTTAAACTATTTAGAATCGGATAAAGTAAGTGTGATATCCTATAACTATGACGAGCATTGTGTCCTTCTGTTTAATCTCTTGCAATGAGAATATCTTCGTCGCTTTACTAGAGTATTGTTTGCAATGTGTATAACTGCTGTTTCTTCTACAGATTTTCTTAGAATACAACATTACTACTATACATTGCATGCTAATCTAAGTTTCCTATCCGTTCTCTATCGAACACTACATCTCCCTTAACCATAATATGATCACCAAAACTCAAAACTTTTCAAAACTTGAGATTACTTCATATCAACAGAGTTGACACCCATCCCTGCATCTGCGATATCTGTAGCCCTTCTCCATTTTAGTTAGTTGTTGTTGTATTCAATCGATGATTAGATTATTTATGAGAAGAGAGATAGTACATAGGCCTTTGCCAATATGACATACATTGCATGCAGTTTTGTTGACTTCCTTCATATCTTTCGGAAGGATATTAACAAGAGGCAATTTAGTAACGCTTAAAGTTCGCAAATCTATCATTGGGGCGCGAGGAGGATTAGTGACTGATACTCTACGAGTTGATGGAAGAGTAAGAGGAAGATGATGTCTACAATAGTAATCTTTCTAGTTCTATTATGCAATGGAAATAGTAGTTTTCCTAGCACCTCGGCGTTCATCAGAAGTCATCAAAAGGTATCCTCAAATCATATCTATCAGACATCACATCATGTGTTCTTCGGCGTTTCATCCCCCATAACTGATAGCAACATTGCAAGTAGCAGTAGTACAGATTCAACCCCAAATATAGATGACTTCTTCATCCAACAGGTAACATTAAAGGCAAGTGCACTAGATGTTAAAGTATTTAGAGGATTCAGCAAAACAGCCGGGGAACATGTCATAGAACAAATGCAATCAACTCCACCAAATATTATATCAGAAGAGGAAGCTATAGATTTTATAATGAAGAATTATCATAATAATGGTGATTACAAATACAATAATAATCCACATTATGGACCCGAGACTTATTTTATGGCAATATATGATCATAATGATATAGAAAATAATGACGATGATACACGGTTGTTTACAAGAACTAATGGAGTTGTGGGTGTTGTTAGTGCACAATTGCGTAAACGTGCACCACTTATTGCTGGACCAGGTACTAATAATGAGGACAAAGATAATACTAATGTACGACCAGCAGTATCATTACCCTCACCACACGTCTATGTTGCAAATATGAGTGTTGATAATAAAATGCAGAGAAGGGGGATTGCCATGTCATTACTTCAAGCTATTAAAGTATATACAAAATCATTAAGCGAAGAATTAAACGAAGATATACCAATAGTATTATCGGTTGATAATGATAATTTGCCAGCTATAAAGCTGTATGAAAAATTTGGTTTTGAATATCTAGAGACGAATGATGAGTTCCGAGTGATGATATTAGATGATTGAGAGGGTTCCGAGTGATGATATTAGATGATTGAGAGGAAGAGCCGAAGACTACCGCGGCAGTCCTTTCGGAGATTGAGGATATTAAATGGTATCGACTCCCACTATCGACTATCGACCCCTAAAAAATTTGCAACTTGGCTGTGCTTGATGAATCGACAAACACTCAACTCTAGTCTTTCTCTTTCGTTGGGTTGTTAGTTCAAGAGGTGGCGACCTTCCCTAGTGAAGAGGAGACACGATACTACATTATATTTCCTGCACTAGTTTTCCTATTTATGCTCGTTCTCGTTTTGATTTGCAAGTAATAAAACAACATGTCGTCATCAAGTTTAAGAAGACAAAGAGAGGCTGCCTTAAAGAGGCGAAGTCAGAACAGTGAGAATGATAGTTTCATTAGTAACAGTCTTGAACGGCCACAAACTTCATCATCGTCACATCATAGAAATGCTGCAATGGCTGATGCTTTTGCTTGGGAGGAGATTAAGACAAAGGAAAGAATTGAACAAAGGGAACAGGATGAACAAATTCGTCGTGAAGAGGAGGCTAGGATGGCACAAAAACAGAGAGAAGAAGAGGAGTCACGTCGCTTAGAGTTGCAACGATTTGAGCAAGAACAAGAATTGTTGGAACAAGAGCTTGCCCTAAAGAAAAATGAGGCTGCACAAAGGTTGGAGGAAGAGTCACGTCGATTAGCAGAGGCCAAGGCCGAGGCTGAAAAGATTGAGAAGGACAGGTTGGATACCGAAGCTGCCAATAAACGAGCTGAATTGGAAAGGATGGAAGCTGAGTTGATACAAGAACGACAAAAAGTAAAGTTTGAGGCTGATCAACTTGCAGAAGAACGCAGGAAAGAAGAACAGCGTCGTCGCCAGTCGGCCGGCAGTACTACTAGTGGTAAGGGAGAAGATAATAACGAGGATGCCTACGGGCAATATTCAGACGGGGGAAATAATGGTTATCAACGATACTTGACATCATTTCATCAGACAACAGAAGAGACTAAAGACGACGACAATGTTGAAGAAGGTGCAACTGTAATTTCCGAGTTGACAGATGTGAATAGTCCTACAGAGCTCAAGTTGAACTCCAAGATGCAGCAGAGTACTTCGTCTCGTTCCTTGCCATTTAATAAAGTCAATGAGGCCCAGATCACTTCTATTAATGATGTTAATCTTGATGATCCTAATGATATGCGAACCTTCCTCATGAGACCATGTCCAAAAGGAGATGGCATGATCCAGTGTTGTATAAGACGAAACAAGGGTATTAAGAATGCATTATTCCCCGAGTATCGCATCTATCTCAAAAGTAGTAATGGCAAGACGGAGACATTTCTCATGACATCTAAAAAGCGAGGTGAGATATGAATGTTTCTGTGTGTGGTACTTCTTTTTAGTGACTGTATGTTGCTCATCCAATCTTCTTCCCATACCATAATAGTCGGAAACAAGACATCAAACTATCTCATATCAATGTCTAGGAATGATCATGATAAAACTAGTGATGGTATATTAGGCAAGCTCCGGAGTAACTTTTTAGGTACAGAATACATGATTTATGATCACGGGAAGAATCCCGAGTATGATGATTCATACTATGATGAGAAGAATGATGGCATGGATATCCGTTGTGAATTAGGAGCCATCATGTATGGTGCCAATACCTCACTTGGATCGAAAGGTCCACGTAAAATGAAAGTTTGCTTCAGTAAAGTAGATGATAATGGCAATCCTGCCAAAGTATGGCAACCGACGAAGAAGGGTGATGGTATGACAAACTGTTATAAGCAAGAAACATCCGATGCAGACAAACTTGCTTGTCTTGAGAATAAACCACCGGAATGGAATGATGAAGTGGGAGCATACGTGCTCAATTTCAACGGTAAGGTCACCATGGCTAGTGTTAAGAACTTTCAATTAATAAACAAAGAAGATGACGAAAAGATTATGCAATTTGGTAGGATAGGGAATAATGACTTTCATTTAGATGTGAAATGGCCCATGTCGTTGTATCAAGCATTTGCAGTTGCTCTCTCCTCTTTTGATTCGAAGTTGGGCTGTGATTGAGGTTGACTAATGTTGCTTTAGGGATTATAAATATTAGAAAACATAATCTTCTTCACTTAATACTCTTTACAACTATACACGTGCCTTTTTTGCAAGACCACTGTACATATCTTTTACTCTTGCTCTGTTCTTCTATATTTCATACCAATAATAACTCTACAGACTCGATCTAGATACATCTTTTGGATAATGATGTTGATACCAGTGCTTTGCTATCTCATCTCTTCGGCATATCCAAACATCTGGATGATTTGTTGCATATTTCAAGAAATCTTCTAGTCCCTTGGCTCTCCCGGGACGTCCCACTAATCGACAATGTAATCCAACACTCATCATTTTCTGATATCCTCTCTTCCCTTCATCTATCAAGTAATTCAAGTTATCAATCAAATACGAAGAGAATTGTTCAGCGTTGGAGAAACCATTCGGTGATGCAAATCTCATATCATTCTCACTGAGTGTATATGGAATAATGAGGTGTGGTTTACCATATTCCATTGACCAATACGGAAGATCATCACAATAAGCATCACTGTCATATAAGAAGCCGCCTTCCTCTACTACCAATCGACGAGTATTAATATTCGGTTTGCCTTGATACATTCCCACTGGACGAACTCCAAGTAAATCTTTATGTATTTGGACAGTTCGTCGTATATGCTCCCTCTCTACATCTAATTCAACATTTTGATAATCCCACCACCGATAGCCATGAGTTGCAATCTCCCAATTCGATTTCACCATTGCTTTGCACGCTTCTGGATTTCTTTCTAATGCCATGCCGACTGCAAACACCGTACAAGGAGCATTATATCGATGCAACAAATCATGTATTCTCCAAAAGCCAGCCCTCGATCCATAGTCATATAAACTTTCCATGTTAGCATGTCTTTGTCCAACTATAGCTCCAGCACCCACTATCTCCGATAGCAGCTTCTCACTCTCTCCATCACCGTGTAGAAGACAATTCTCACCCCCTTCTTCATAGTTTAATACGAGATTCAATGCCACTTTAGCATCATTTGGCCAACAAACTATGGTGATGAAAGGTGTATAAGATATGTCCAAACACATGATTGAGAGGAGTTAGAGAAAAATTGATGTGAGGATATATCGATAAAAGCAACAATAAAGAAAAACAAGCAAGAGGAGAGACAAAAATAAATGTGATGTGAAAAGTATCTATATTTCTTACCTTTAGGCGGCTTACCACCGTACCCAACGACATCACGACCACCATACTTTGATTTACTATCATTATAATGGGTACTTAGTGGATATTTGAGCTGATTATCACTAGTGTTGGCCATTATAGAAGAGGTCCGTCGTCAGTCGTCACGTCAACATTTATTTTTTCAAGTAGATTTTTTTAATTGATGAGAGGTATCCTTGCATATCTTACGGCATTTGCGTGGCCTGGACTGTAGCTCAGCTCCACTTTCGTACTTTTTGTGAGCGCCGGAAAATTAATACCGTTAAGCGATAATTTAGACAACAAACACAACCGTTCCCATCTCACTTCCACTAATTGTAAGCATGACAATAGCCCTACTATCGCTCCTCCTACGCCGCCCATAGCCGACGCAGAGCACCCATATCATATCATCGGCACCCTATGATATCATTGCAATACTGGGCGGCTTATTCCGCCGCTGATACCGCGTAGGGGGCGCATAATTCGTCGCTATTATGACGACAATAATAATGCACACATACGTACGACGTACGACGAATCCGCCCTCCGCCTATTAATACAATTGAACGGGGTACATTGCAATACATATGTCGATGAATAGGACGGTTAGATGCTGTTAGTGGTGTACAAGCCGGATAATGTATATAACTGAGACTACAGGGGAGGCTATTGCAAAATTATTAAGTGGTATTACAATACAAAATAGAGAGGTTTTATTACACCTCTCAGACACAACAATAAACACCCCCCAAACCATTGCAATAGATTAAAGACACCATTAATTGGTATATAATCGGATTAGTAATGTTTGAGGATTAGTTTATATGTTTGTGAAGGTATTATGATAGATTGGTGTTATTTATTGGGGGGAATGATATGATTTGAGTGATAAGTGCCTATCTATTGCAATAGAAGGCACCATATTCAACAATCAACCGTCTTGAATGGATAGATATACAAACAGTTAAAGGGGGTGGTGTAAATATGGCTAAAGGGGGGCAATGGAATGCGTATCTATTCGTAATGGGGGATATGGGGGATGACATATCATATGTTTGTAGCATATCCTGCTCAAAATGGGAGGGATAAACAGTACTAAATAGATCTAATACAATAATTGAATTAACATAATATATGAAATCATACACTGCATTAATAACTAATAGGAAAACAGTATTAACTATGTACATTAAATAGAATAAATAGTGTAATTTCAATGCATAAACTTCTATCATTTCTGGTTATACACAGCGATTTGTCTGGAACTTGAGTCTCGACGGGATGGTAGTGATGCTATCGATGCATTGATTCGCCGAGTATCGGAACCGAGAGATGTATATTGATCGAATGGGATACGTCGGCGCAACCCCTTAATTTAGGGAGTTAGAGGAGGAGCAGGAGTCAGGAGAGGTTCAAAAAGATACCTTTTTCCCCTATAAGTATCCGGTATTAATTTTCCGGCGCTCACAAAAAGTACGAAAGTGGAGCTGAGCTACAGTCCAGGCGCATTTGCGTGCGTGCGCTTGAGGGAGCAAATTATTGACGGCCCGAACATCTCCTAAAGTATTTGATCTCTACTCCGATTAGTAGTCTCTAAATACCTGTACAATTCATTGCTAATCTTCCTTAATATCATTTATGTTAAGATAAAACGAAATATCATACTCCCTCTGTTGTAACCTATTAGCCAAAACTGTTTAGCCAGAGATGAATACTACTATTTGTACAAAATTTGGCGCCATCCTTCTTATTCCTTCTCCCTAATCATTTCTTCACTATCTCACATTCTTCGATTGTTGCCATTATAATTGTTGCTGCTACTACTTCCCATCATACTTCGATCGCTTCCATTATAATTGTTGCTATTGCTACTACTTCCCATCATACCTCCTCTTCCTCCTGACCCTTGCTGTTGCATTTGTTGTTGACCACCTCCACCCCCAGGCTGCCCAGGTCCTCCTCCTCCATACGATGATGGGTTATATCCCAATTGTCTCAAACAATGAAATGCCGCCCTCAGCAGAGATTCATTATTTGGAAAGGTTTCAACAACCTTCATTGTGGCATGGATACCCCCTGCCTTGACGACTCTCATTTTCAATTCAGGTGACGGAGCGCGTGCTATACTTTCCATAGCCCAGCAGCAAGATTCAAGCAACGGGGCATTTGCCGGATGTTTGCCCATGGTTGATACAATAATTGGCACCGTGCCCATACGATCCAACATATCGAGATTGTATGAAGATGCCGTGGCCAAGTGTTTAATAACACCAGCACATCCACGTTGTAATGCCACATCATCTGGATGATGTTCCATCGCATCAATAATGGTACGAATACCACCGACTAAACCAATTGCCGAGGCATGCTCCTTATCAAAGCAATGTGCATATAACTTCTCACACGCCACACGTTGTATAGCCAAACTGAATGGAAAACGTCTCATGGCCACGATGATATCACAAATGTCACCACTACCAGACTCCAGGTATAATAATGTCTTCTCCGCCTGTGCTCGTTCCGTTTCATTATTCATTGGGAATAAATGATGATGATAGATACTTGATTGTAACTTACTGTGTTCCAACTTGATAGACTGGGGGGCATTCCCGATAATGTCAGGAAAAGCGGGAATTGATGACATATCCATCCTACTTTGCATATTGGCAGGGACAGATTGGGGAGTGGTACCTCGTGAATTTGTCATCATCTTATCTCGCATATTAACTGGGACAGATTGCGGTGTTCGAGACGAAGACCCCATTCGACGTATTGGTGATTGTGGATGATCCCCATTTCCTGCTGGAGGTGTCCCGCTACCCTGATTGGACATTGACCTTGTCATTTGCATTGCAGTTTCGGCACACATTCCACCCATATTCACACTCCCTCGTCCTCCTTGACTTCCCCTTGAGTAATTATCATTCTCATCACCCAATGTATTCGATCGACGACTACTTTCAACCTCGGAACATGACACGGATGAAACGCTACTATTCGATGAATGCTGCAGCTGTCGACTAATACTCGATCTACGCCCGCCACTAACCCCAGAACTTGATCTTCTCTTCATAGTATTCCCCCCAGACGAGGAACGATTATTCGTCTGTCCAAATACCAAGGCAGCATGCTGCATGGCCGAATGTTTCCGTGGTAACCGTGCTTGATCCTGAAACGCCATATTTGATAAATTATATGGATGGGAGGATGGCGATGATCTCTTCTCGTTCCGAGGTGGTGGTGCAAATGCGAATTGACGCTGTTGTTGTGAAGGAGATGCAGTATCCATATCTTCAGCACTTCTCCCTTTCCTGCTACCACTGCCCTTTTTACTCCGACTGCTGCCCTTCTTTTTAGATGTACTGTCATTACTTTTCCTACTCCGTCCCTTTTTCGACTTTGATACACCAACACTATTACCACTACTCCCCTCTGTTAAATTCGAAATAGCACCCGGTATACCCATATCCTCATTCGATAATGGGTTACACAATAAACACCGTCCATTTAATACCTCACCCTCAATAGTTAATGGTTGTAATTCAAATGAATTATCCGTCATTATTACACGATGCGTGTCCAATCCACAATCTGGACATCGTCCGTCACGTTCCCGCCCCTGTCGTATAACCTTATTGGGTGATGTTGCAGAATGATTATAATTATTACTATAATCACCACCAATATTTGATTTACTCCCTTGAATTAATCCATATCGTTCGGCATCACCACCAATCCCACCCGTATGGAATAACATACGCTGTTGCTTTTGACTACCCTGATAACTTGAATCACAACTTTCATCATTTAAACTATTTTCATCAAACTCTGCTCTACTTCTTTTACTACTTTTGGAATATTGCGATCCAATACTTGGAGAACGGGTACCTAAACTACCATCTCCCGCTCTACCTAACGAACCTAAATCATCTAAATTAATATCCGGTAAGGAGGCACCAAGTGCACCAGCCATGGCATCAAAGTCTAAATCAAAATTTAATGCCTCATCATTCAATGCCATGTCTAAATTTTCTAAACCATCTTCATCTACAGCTTTCATATGTTTTAATTCTGGATCTAAATCTAACCCTGCACCGGCTGATAAGCCCAATCCGGAACTGGATAGGTTTAATTCGGTTGTATCTAGATTGGAAAAGCTCTCATCTTTTGTATCTTTTTTCTTACTTTTTGGCATGGTTTATAATTGGTGTTGTTTGTTATAGAGGTTTGTTTTGTTATTGATTAATTGTTGTAGAGGTTTTTACTGCAATTGATATATTATATGTGCGATTTGTATCCTGTGTAAACTGATTATAATATGTACGGATATATAAGCAAAGACCACTTCACCCACAAGATATAATGCACGACGACGGGGTATGTTATTTAGTAAGATATAACAGGAGAAGAAGGCGGAGTAATTGATGTTGATGATTGTAATTTGATTGAGTCGAAGATATTATATTTCGTTTGTGTCCAATCGTTATACAAATTGAAATGAGGTATCAATAACCGCCGCCAATCTTTAATAGACTAAGAACCACATGAACTTAATCTCTACTGTAGTTGCCGGAAGATTGATATGATATTGAGAGAAGCCCCGCCTATCTCCTATCACTCAAAACTAGTCATCAAAATAGAGAGGCTATTAATTTACCTTGCGGGGTTAACCCTAATTACTGAGTAGCATTTCAAAGTCATTCGAATGGTATCTCTCTTTTGGCGAGGTGCCGGTTTTGCAAGACAAATCAAAATTGCTTGAAAGATATTTTTCATCTCAAAACAATGCATAGGTGTGGCTCGGCAGCGCTCCCATAATATATCAAAATAAACTGATATAATGGTTCAAACATCTCCTATTCCCCAAGCAGCATTCGCCGGCGGTGGTACGAGTAACATGCCACAAAAGATGCAAGCGACAATATGCACATCCTATGGAAATAACTTCGACGATATCCTCTCAATTCAAGATGATATTGCAACACCTACATTAGAGGATAAACCACCCTCTGGATTTAAGAATGGTATTCTTATTAAGGTACTATCGGTAGCATTAGCTCCCGGTGATGTTCGTGTAATGAGTGGTAAGACTAAGGAGTTTCAAGGTAAGAGATACATCGTATGATGTTCATATGTTGCAATTAACATCTTGTGTCGTGCACTATTATGATGTGATGTACACCACATTCTATATTATCTTATTGAAACTAATATGATCCTGTCGTGCACTATAGGCCCACCATCGTTTCCGTACACACCCGGTGGAGATGTTTGTGGTATTGTAGTTGCAATTCCTGAGGAGGAGAAGAAAGGGGAGAAATGTAAATTCAAAGTTGGGGATAAGATTGCAGCACGCTTTGCAAATAAACCCATGGGAATGTTAGGGGAGTATGCATTGGTAAATACAGATATATGTGATGTAGTACCAGATGGAATATCATTCGAAGGAGCTGCTGCATTGGTATCTTCTGGCATGGTAGGAGTTATTCTTGCTGATTATATTAAGGAAGGAGATCGTGTACTTATATTTGGGGCAGGAGGAGGTGTTGGTAGTCATCTATGTCAAATGGTTAAGAATCAAGGAGCCAGTTATGTTGCGGGTGTATCAGAGGACCCTCAAAGGTTGATGGAGTCTCCACTGAAGTGTGATTATGCAATTGATTATACTAAAACAGATCCGTTCACTGATGTAAAGGAATGGCAAGAGAATCCATTTGATGTAATCTTTGACCTTTCGGGAGGAGCATGGCCACAACTTGTGAAACAGAAGAAGTCTAAAAGTCCATCTATTATCAAGCCCGGAAACAAAGGCGGAAGATACTTGACTACTACACCAGACAATCCGTGGTTCGAATTGCATACTGTCTTTGCAATGTTCAGTACATTCATAGCTCCAAGTCTGAAGCGGTATCTATCATCAAGAATGTTGTCTAGAAGATCAATGCCCAAGTATAGCTATGTCTTGGCATTACCCTCCGACGATGTGGTTGTAAAGAGGACATTGAAATTGGCAGCAGATGGCAAACTTGTACCATGTATTGATCCAAAAGGCCCCTTCCCCTTTACTAATGAAGGAGTGAGAGATGCATTTCGTTTGCAAGAGAGTCGACATGCCAAGGGTAAAGTTGTCATTAAAGTGGCTGAGGAGTAGAGATGATACTCTCCACTGTTAAAGTTTGCACAGACGATGAGCGTTGTTTCTTGATAGATAAGTGTAATAATAGCTGTTTTATGTTAATCTTGTTTTTATAGCTAGCCTACAAGGAAACATCATCTCTTTGTCATGTCTCTCTTATAAGAAACACTCTCTTTAGCTTGTTGCTCACTCTCTTTCCATTCGTTGAAAAGATGACTTGCACTCTGCCGTCTCCTTAATACCTTTCCCACTGATCTGGTTATTGCCTCGCCTCTTTCCTCGAACCAAGTAACTGGCAGATTATCAACAGTCTGTCTCCGTTGGCTCTTAGCCTTGACATTGCTTCGTACATTAATAGCCAAATCATTGTATGAATATCCAAGATTTACCAATATAGTTTCTCTCTCAACTCGATCGAGTACAAGGTCTTCAGGCGAGGGGGTCCTTCCACCATAAACGATAGCAATCCTTTCCTCTAGTTTATCCACTGTCGTGTTCGTTTCACGAGGACTATATCTCCAACCTATACCTATCGACGGACCAGTACTGCATGAAGGATTGTCACTTTAATATGAGTAGAAAGAGATGAGAGTAGTGGAATGTGAGAGGAGAACCACCACAGCAAAGGAAATCATCTCTCATCATAACTGAAAACTTACCATAGGATAGTTTCATATGTTCGTATTTGCACGGTTCCAAAGCTAACCCTTTTACCTTCTGCACCAGAGCTACTGCTAATTAGACAACCACTATCTATCCGGTGATCATCTTCTCTAAATCTAGTTTCATTACAATCATTTTCCAACCAGGTAGAAGAGTTGCTGTCATCAATACATATTGGTTTTTGTCTATGTTGTGTTGTTGTGGATTTTGATGTAGGATACGCTGTTATAGATTGTGGCCCCAAGTTCAACTCTGACCTTAGGAAAGGAATCTGTACGGATGCTAATGTTGGTGGTGGAGGTGAGGGTGAAGGTGTAGTTGCAATGGTAGAGGCAATTGATCTGTGATGGCTGGAAGAACTCAGACTCAACCCTCGATGTCTTTCATCATCTAAAGACCCCCCGCTGGTATCCTTACTTCTTCCGCTACCTCCGAAGTAATCACTCAAATCTAGTGCATCATCCTCAGTTACAACTATCGGCCTTGTTTTTATTGATCGATGTGCATAGGCAGGTATTGATAGTGGAGGTGGAGACTTCAACGATGGCACCTCAATTTTTTTAAAGGTGGTGTCATGCTCGATAGTACTATCTTTTTGGTTATTATGGTACCTTTCTCTCTCCCCCATTTCTGAGGACGATTCGCCACTTGCACTCTGCATGTAATCTACTTATTATTAATTGATATTGTGGCCATTTGATATTATTAACTCCTCCTTATCCTCCTATTGCCATTATTGTTCAATTTAGATTGCCAGCTGTCAAAAATGTCTTGCGGTGTGGTATCTCTATGACTACTGGTAGTAAGTGTCAAACTAAGCGAGCAGTGGGGTAAAGGAAGACAGGGAGAGACTAAAGACAGCAGATCAGTAAGCGCTAAATCTTATCAGTTTGTTAAATGCAGAGAGACATCTAATCATAGAGGATCTAACCAATGCCGCCATATAATTGCAACTCGTCTTAGCTACCCCAACCTTCACTCATCATTCTTTCTAATCTTCTACGCTCCTTCCATAATTCAAATTGATCAAGTATTTCCTCTCCCAACCAAACAAACCCCCAAGTACCTAAACCTACCAAGCATACTCCACCAAATGCAACAGCATATGGGCCTGGTATGACTCGCCAGAGTTGCAATACTAAAGCCAATGACACTGCACCACCAATAATACCAGCTGCGGTCTGTGCAAGTATCGGTAGCAGTAAATCTTGATGATGATGGGGCAAGAATGAAGGATGTGGATTCGTTGATCGTCGTAATATGTTTGTAAAGTGTTGAGTAAAGTGCTGCTTTAGTGTTGTTGATGATATCTTTGAAGTAAATGCAGGATCGGATTCTAAACTGCATGGCTGTGGAAGCGGCTGCTCTTGCTGATAATGTGAATTATGCTTGTGTAGAAACGTCGTTGGCATCTTCCACCATGGTCGTCGAGTATCTAATGATGTTCGTGTAAAGCTCTCAGTATGAGTAGACGATGATGATTTCGGATTTTGGTTTGCTTCCTTCTCTTGCCTCCTCATGACATATTGTGCATGCTTCCAATGTCTATGAATTGCATTGGGAACGGTTAGCATGAGTACATTCATATCCTCTGTCTCCGATTCTGAAGATGCACGCATGATGTATCCCTTCATGCTAGTGCTAGATGACCCATCACTCTCTCCATCGTCTTCTTTCTCATCAAGCGATTCATTCTCTTCATTATCCCACACACCCCACCATGCATCCTCCACAAAAATGACGTCTCCGGCTTTGAATTGTTGTGTTTCATTACCCTTCTTGCCTCCTCCAACTGTTATCTCCATGGATGATAAAGCTACTACATATTTGGGCGGTGATGGACGCTTTGGGTGTTGATCATCACTTTCTTTTGACGCATCCGTGATATTGTTCGTACCAACATCTTCTTCCTGTTCATCTAATATGTTTAGACCATCCAAAGTATTACCAACATCATCAACTTTCTCTTCTACAACTTTCTTTATATCTAAATTCTCCAACACAACATCAATCGACTCGTCTCGTTTAGGTAACTGAGCGGCATCATGAGGTGTATGTCTAAAAACACCACTAACCAATGGTAATTTTTCAGTAGTTGATCCTACCGCACCACACTCTAAAAATGGAAGATGTGCAAATGATGCAGTAGATAGTGATTCCTTGGGTATAAAGTAGGAATATCCAGTGTGTAGATTTGTTTGTATGTGTGCTGTTATTTGAAAGGTTGACGGTGGAGTGTATTGCAATTGATCCTTCTTATTATCAGCATCTTGTATATATTCCTCTTCTAGTATTATATTAGATTCTGTATCAATATAATCCTCACTATCATTATCTAGAAGAACTTGTACAACTGATGATGATCCGTCTTCTTCAACCTCAATTTTGATATCACTTATGATATCAATGCTATCCTCCTCAATATCGGTCTCGGCGGTTACCGATACCTCTGCAGATAAACTAACGACAAATATTGATATAATAATACCGAGAAATGGTATATTATGTGAATACTTCATCTTATTGCTAGATCGATAGATTGGCAACTCTCAACACCACAAAATCGAAGTGAAAGTAGATATGGCGATAAAACGCTTATGGAATAGGAAGTGAAAGAGCAAAGCATTTACAACACAAGTAGCCAAGTAATATGCAGAGAGATCATCTACATAAGACCACTGACCACTAGGCGGAGCATATTAAGCTTGAGCCCAAAGTACCGACACTTGTGATATTGATATCCTTTAATTACAACATATACTTGTTTTATGTTTTATAAAGAGAAGTTTGGAATTGAAACTCCGTCCCACAAGTCTCTAAAGTAACACAGTTGAGACGCTGCCTCCTTTTGTTCTGGACTGAGTTCGTCCCAATACATATCCTCTGTCGCTGGCAGTTCTCCACTATCCCAATTATTCACATCCCACCCAAGAACAGCAAAGTATTGATCATAGCCATAATACACAATATCTTGCCACCAATAGCCAAAATAATGGTTTATATGACAGTCCCAAGCATCTCCGGAGATACCCAGTCCCTTAAGACCTGCAATCTCTTCCTCATATAAGTCATGATAACTCCAATCTTCGACTGCCGCTGAACCAGGTTCATTCCAAGTCTTAAAATTAGAGAAGAAGATAGAGATCAATGTGAGAGAGACCCGTCTGTTATGCTTTAACTTCATAAAAAGTGGTTGGACTTACTGCTTGATCATATCCCAAGTTGTTAGTAGCATATACCTTATCATCATCACTAAGCAGTGACCATTGTAACTAAAGGAAAGAGAGGAATGTAGCATGAAGGGTTAGTCAGAAGGTCAGTCATCTAAGAGGAGTCTGAATTGAGATCTCTATAAACTTACAAATCTCTTTTCAGGAACACTTTCCGTGGCAGGATTGACTGGTAAGCCCGGAACAACCTCGACTGGTGATGACGATGGCTGCTTAGACGGTGTGTTTGTCAACCTTTCTACAACAGACGATAGAGTGGGCTGTGTCGATGGCTCCAAAGTTGTTAGTTTTGTGGGAGAAGATGATGGTTGCTTTGAAGGCTCTGGAGTTGGTGGTAACGATGGTGAAGATGACGGTGAAAAGCTTGGTCTAACTGTGGGTTGATTTGATGGCTCGTGTGTGGTTGGACTTGCACTGATTTGTCTTGTTGGTTCTATGGTAATCTCGCCTGGCCCCAATCGTGACGCTACTTGACATTCGGAGATTGGTATCCACGCGTTGTTCCACATTTCTAATGCATTCTCATTCTCTTCTAATAGGGCATCATCCCATACATCAACGTTGCAGTACATTGCAAAGCCTGGCTCTGTTGAACACTGGAAGATACCATGCTGATTCAATCGTTTGTTTGTAACAGAAATGTAGTCCCCTGCCTCGTATGTCTTATTACTTCTATAATGTTCTGGACAATAAGGCAGTTGATTCAAGCTCGATGGGGATGATGTTGGCAGACGATTCGGAGAGGAGGAAGGTGCCAATGAAGATTCCCAATCAGGCAGAGGTATCCCGTCCCACAATTCTCTGTTGTAGCAAATTTGCTCTGCAGCCGCTTGCTCTACTGATGATAGATCATCAAAATACTTATTATCTGAGTTTGGCGTCGATACTTCATTGTCCCAACTGTTACTATCCCAGCCTAATATTGTATAGTATTGTGAAACTCCAAGGTCTTCGAGATCTTGCCACCAAAAGGCACTATAATGATTAATCCAACAATCCCAGGTTTGAGCGTTGGAAATACCTAGTCCCTCGGCTGCTACTACTTCATTCTCGTACAAATCGGCATAGCTCCATGACTCTATATCACTCGTTTTAGGCTTGTTCCATGACTTGTGTTGATAGATTATAGAGACACGAGTAGTTAGATGTTAGTCAAAGATCATCTGCAACATATATGCCAAAGTCTTCCCGAACACTACTCACACTTTCGATATACAACAATTCTCTGGCATGACGTCTATCGAAATCATCTAGCAGTGCCCATTCAACATATCTCTTTTCTGGTTTTGTCAATGTAGCAGGATTGATGGGTAGAGTGTCTTCGGGAAGAGATGCCTCAACCAGCACTGTTGGTGATAGACTAGTTATAGACTCGGTTGGTTGCGATGTTGATATAGGCTCCAACGGAGACTCTGATGGTTGCCTTGATGGCGATTCAGATACTGGAGAGTTTAATGGTTGTTTTGTTGGTATCCTTGAGGGTTGCATTGAAGGGGATTGGGTCATTACAATTGCCTCTAGTGGAGAGATGACATCAGATCGTTTTGCAATGAATGCTTCCTCTTCCTCCCACTCAGGTAGAGGTATCCCGTCCCACAACTCTCTATTATAACAAAGTTGCTTGGCAGCCTCTTGTTCTACTGGTGATAACTCATACCAATTCATACTATCAGTGGCCGGTAATACGTCATTATCCCAACTATATTCATTCCAACCTAATATTTCATAATATTGACTAACATTGAGTTCTTCCACATCCTCCCACCAGAAGCCAGTGTAGTGATTGATATGACAATCTAAAAATCAAGACAAAGAGATGAGAATATATGCCAAGTGTTAGATATACTAACAGCTAAAAGTATACAAACACAGGAGAACTTGATTAGAACGTACCCCACATTTCAGTAGTTGTAATACCAAGCTCTTTAGCGCCAACTATTTCCTCATCAAATAATTCCCAATAACCCCAACTTTCGACTGGGTTTGTACCAGGATTATTCCAAGTCTGTCATGAAGAAGAGCACAAGATAAAGTGAGATAATAAGTGCACTTACAATGTGCATATACAATCATGGATAACAGACTTACATTTTCAGTATAGCTCAGGTTATCACTTGCAAAGTTTTGTTCTGTTGTAGTAAGCTGTGACCACTCAACCTGTATCAAAGAGAAGAAAAGTGGGTAAGACAAATACCAAACTTGAATGAGTAGTAAACGAGGTTAGTTAAAACAGTCAAAACTTACAAATCTTCTGTTTGGAACACTCAATGTAACAGGATTGATTGGAAGATTAGTAATTGTAGTAGGTGGTGGTTTAGCTACTGGCTCTTTCGAAGGGGATTGTGATGGTTGACGACTGGGTGACATTGTCGGAGGAGGAGAAGATTGAATTGATGGTTCATTAGTAGGAATGACTGGGCTTAGGGTTGGTGACCATGTTGGATATGATGTTGTTGGTGAATCAGATATTGGAGCAAGTGTACTTGGCCTAATCAATGGGCTTGACGTTGGACTTGATCTAGTTGTTGACGGCATCTCGGTAGGAGATTGATTTGGGCTAAGACTGGGTAACAAACTTGGCCAAGATGTTATTGGTGAATCTGATACTGGCGACAGTGTATTCGGACTATTCGATGAACTTGAGGTTGGACTGTCAGTCTCTACCTCATTACCATCTTCTTCTTCACCATTACTATTACTACAAGGTCCAATATTCTCCCAAGCATCACTCCACATACCATTATCGTCATTCTCAGGCTCAAACTCAACTAGTGTACAGTAATATGCCCAAGGGTATGGTTTACATTTGTATATTGACGAGTTTACTGTAACTTGTGTACCCGAAACGTAATACTGTGACATGGCTGTAAAGTATGGATCAGGACAGGTTGGTATTTCCTTGTCCTGTGTTTGTGCCGATGTTGGTTGTGATGTTGGTTCATTTGATATTGGACTGTTTGTGATTGTTTTCGATGTAGGACGTGCAGTGGGTTGTATTGATGGGGATGGTGTCTCATTTTGATCATTACCATCATTATGTGTAGGTTTTGATGTTGGTTCTCTCGTTGGTCGTTCACGTACTCCTCCATCACCATATATCTGTCGTGTCGGTCTAGGAGTATTAGATGGTGTATCCTGCGCAGTCACTACTGGTGGATTTGTAGATGATGTACTTGGTTGCCGACCACCGCCGCTACCATACTTGCGAGTTGGTCGATTAGTCGGAGTAGATTTATAGCCTCCAGCAAGTTGTTGTATCATCATTGACATATCCGAGTCTACATCTTGTTCTACAATCAATTGTGATGAAGTATCATCTAATTGAGATTCAGTTGACAACATTGAAATGTCTTCTTCTTGTTTTGTTGGTACAAATGTAGGCCAAGCAGATGTAGGGATATATGATGGAGTAATTGTTGTTGGATTGTTAGTAATTGGAGATTCAGTATGAGACTTTGTTGGACTACTCGTCGAAGATACTTCAATTTCCACATCTGTTGTACTATCTGAAGATACTTCAATTGTCGAAGTAGGCACTGCTGTCGGAGTCTCTGTCACCTTAGCCGGTTGTACAGTAAGAGATGTTGGATATACTCCTTGTTGTTGATCATGTGCACTATGTGAAATCAACCATTCATCAAAGTTGACATTCTCATCATTATCAAAATCTGGTAGTTCAATCGAAGAAGTAGTTACACCATTCTCTACTTCTTCTTCAGTTGTTGTAGTAATATCTTGATATGTTGTCATATCATTTAACCATTTGTCTAAGTTAACAGTTTTGTCGCTGTCAAAGTCTGGTAGGACAGGTAGTGTTGTATCCTTCTCTTCTTCTTCTTTAGCATCTTCTTCTTCATTGTCAAGCTCTCCTCCAAATCCATGATTTGATAATACTAAACTGTTGTTAATCTCATCATCAACATCATGCAAAGACGATGACGATGAAGGACTCTTAGTTTTCTTAATATACGACGATGGAGATCTAGTCTTTTTTACATGTGATGGTGACCTTGTACCCTTTCCACTTTTCGATTGTTGTTGTTGTATCTTGAATCTCCCTTGCTTCTTTTGCTTTTGCTTCGTCTTCTTCTTCTTATTATCATCGGTGTCTCCTGTTTCATTGCTGTTTGTTGGAGTATCGTTAATGTTGAATCTAGATGCAGTGATATCTTTCTTGTTAGTATGAAACCTTTTCAATGATCGTTGTAGCTGCTGTTGTCGTGTGGATACTACCACATGTTGTGTAGTAGGAGATACTTGTGGCTGATTGACGGCGGCAGTAGTGTTAGCTGATACCGCTAGAGACGACGTCAGTAATAGAACTGATATGTAGATGGATGATGCCATTTTGTTAATAGATTGAGTCGTCATATATTTGATTTGCAATATATGTACTTCATTAAATCGATGACGACAAGATACTTTTATCAAAGGTCTTCAGGATACGGTTTGTCTTTTTTTTTTCTTCAAGGGGAAAGATAATATACTACTACTATATCGACAAGGAGTGCATTGCAATATAATAGGTGTAGTCAGTCACAGTATGATTCTAGTGCATTAGCAATGGCAATGACAAGGGAGAGGCGTGCAAGGAGAGCTATTTTTTTTTAGACTGACTTTTCTCGCACTGAAAATTTGGGAGAGATACCGTATCCTCTGAAATCTCCTCTCAGTCCAGCTCGGCGTCCGTCTCCTCTTTCTCTCTCACCTACCATCTCTGATCTGAATGATGCTCTTTGATAATAGATTGTTTTGCACATATGATACATAAGATGTATGAGGAGGATGGAAAGTAATAATATCTTCTTTGCAAGAGTATGGTATAATATCATCATCAACACTTTCGAGTCCCTTCATATCAATTGTTTGATCTCCTAGAGGCAGAGGTGATATGGATACTCATAGATGAAGCCTCTTGTTCAAGTGATGAAGAAGAGGTACACCATCGACTTATGAGATAGGTCGCATGACGATATAAGCAAGGCAGTATCTTCTCTGATATATCTCTAATATCACTCAATCTTACATATGTTCTCCTTGTTGAAGAAGCGACTGATATCTAGTCTCTTCTCTTCATGTATCGTAGATGCTTAGCAAATGATGTTGAAAAAGAGCCCTTTTCAGGGGATATGGTTTACATTTGTATATTGACGAGTTTACTGTAACTTGTGTACCACTGACATAATACTGTGACATGGCTGTAACTTAGACAAAT
>Ga0214477_100314_pt1 | contig 34912 bp, 27 predicted proteins | sample M1_20Mar14CPVII9_FD_165058 | JGI IMG/M metagenome (GOLD analysis project Ga0214477, IMG submission 165058) | Marine eukaryotic communities from Monterey Bay, California, United States - M1_20Mar14CPVII9sort6BwellC16 | ecosystem: Environmental > Aquatic > Marine > Unclassified | place: USA... | reverse complement strand
CAAATTTAGTTTTCAATATCCCATCGCATCAATCAGTAAAAGAAAAAGATATCAAGTATTCAAGAATCAAATTACTCACCTTCAAAGTTTGATAACAATTAAATATATCACAATAATAAGATAATATAATGTCGGACACTGAAGAAGCCAAAGTTAAAGTCAATGCCAATGTGCCCATCCCCTCTGATACCGAAATTCGTAAAGAAATGGAACAATTAATGCAAACAGTTAATCTTGAAACCATGTCAACTAAACAATTCATTGCTACACTATCTGAAAAATTCAATGGTGCTGATTTAAGTAGTAAGAAGAAGTATATCAAGGCAACTATTACTGAAATTATTGATAGTATGCAAGATAGTGATGATGAATCCTCTGAGGAAGATTCAAGTAGTGAAGAAGAGGAAGAGGAAGAACAGGTAGTTGTACCAAAGAAACGTAAGCAGGGTGGTGGTGGCTTATCAGCCGTGAAGGAAATTAGTCAAGAATTAGCAGACTTTTTAGGAAGTGGACGACAAATGGCACGTACTGACATTGTGAAAGAAATGTGGGCATATATTAAGGATAATGAGTTACAAAATCCGGATGATAGACGTCAGATTCTATTGGATGATAGGATGAAGGCTGTTTTTGGTGTTGATCAGTTTACGGTGAGTTCTATATTATAGTTTGTATTTTTTTTCTAATGTGTTATATTTTGTCCATGTAATATATTGAGCTTTGGGATGCAACTAACATCATATTATATGTATACATATCATATTATTATTAGATGTTTTCAATGAACAAGTACATTGGAGCGCACGTCGAACCATACAAACCTGTGGATTTAACAACCAATACAACTGCACCCCGAAAGAAACGCAAATCGAATGAACCCAAGAAGAAGAGGGATCCGGGTACTATGCCTCCGTATCGTTTGAGTGAAGATTTGACTGCCGTTGTTGGGAAGAATATATTACCTCGTCCTCAGGTTACACAGGCACTTTGGGTGTATATCAAGGCAAACAACCTTCAGGTGAGTTTATATGTACCGGATTTTGAAGGAGATAATTTGTTGTGTATATAATATACTCACTATCTGCTCTACACTGCTATCATATTAAAGAATCCGGAGAATAAGAAGGAAATCATCTGCGATGAAGCATTAAGCCGTGTCTTTGGAGGAGAGTCGAAAGTAACCATGTTCTCAATGCACAAGGTGAGTACAAAATGTTTGTTTTGGTACATTTATGCTCAGATCAGACATCAACTTCCCACATCTATCATATCCCTTTAGTACATTTCGCCTCATTTATTGGAAAAGTTAGACAAGAGTGCATACGTCCATGAAGAAATTGATGCTAACATACCTGACGAGTTTATTGGAGACGAGGAGGAGTAAATATTGTATTAGATTGGGATTGGAGATGAGAAATGAATTGCAGATTGACAAAAGAAATTGGGCTCACTTGAAGCCGTTGTTGTTTATTTGAGAATAGTCTATGAATGAAGAAGAGGAAACCAGAGAACAATGGATAGTGGCCTTTCTCAAGCTAAGTTATATAAATCGCTCTGCCACTATTACGAGTCTATCATATTCGTTAGTCCTCACAGAACAAACTATGCCGTAATTCTCTAAGTTTTTGTGATTCCTTGGCAGCGAAATCACGTAACGCACTTCCCCCAGCATCTTTATTCTTTATCTTCTTCGTGCTAAGCTCGTATTCGTTGAACCACTCGTTCAAACTCTCTGCTGGATAGCCATACAGAGGCGGTAACCAGCCACCAACTGCTACACCAGCATAGGCATCCTCTTGGTCACATGAATGATCAGTCGGTCTTTCTTCCTTGTATTGAGGATTGAAGTGGAAGTACTTAACACTTGGAATATGTTCTGCCGCCTCCGTAAGAGTCTCACTTATCATATCTCTTACCTCGATACTTCGAGCAAGAAGACGTTCTTGAAGGGATAATGTATTATCGGTAGTACTTTTTGTGTTAGCAGTACTGGTTTCAATATCATCATCCCTCTCGGCTGCTTCTTGTGACGAGACTTCTTCTGGAGAGTCAGTACCTTCTTCGTGCACATTTGTGGCTCCTGCTACTGGGTAAGAGAAGTCTTTGTCATCCTTATTGTCGACGGAGTCAGCAGCTTCTTTGTTCATTTGCAATTCAGAAACAACTTCATCACTAATGCCACTACTATCTGACTTGTGGTCTACCAAGTCTAAGACTTCCCTTATGTCAGAAACGATAGTAGCATTTGTTGGTGGTAGCTTTAGATCTTCGACAGTCCTTATACTTCCTCTTATATTATTTGACGATTGATTCGTAGTTATTGAAGATATGACGAATAATCCAATCAACGTAGCGAACACCAGGTACCTTGCTTGAATAGTCTTTTGCTTAGATTGTTTTGACAACCTGTTGAACGGGCTCATCATCTTCTTCTCCATCATTACCATTGTCTTGTCTCTGATCGTGATCTTAGGAAGACTCCGTCCTCATGATCCAATTACTACAGATTCTTTATAGACAGCAGAAGACAAGAGAAGGTTGTGTCTTTGAAGTGAAAGTTTGAAAGACGTAGGTCTCAGGTTGTGTCTTGAAAATGAAAGTGAGATGTAGGTAGGGTAGCACAATAAAGTAAACCTCACAAAAGAACACAACTCTTTACACCCGTCATTCAAGGCTTCTCCTAAACATATATCAGAATGAATTCCGACGAGAATGACGGTACACTGGTACCAGTGCCATCAACACGGATTGGAGAAATAGGGATTGGCAGCTTTCTAATCCTTGCAGGCGGTGTACTGTTTACGTTATCATGCGTCATTGGTCCGTTTATTAAAGATCCACAAACTCGGTTCAACTTTCATTTGGCCTCGACCGGAGTTTACACAACCTTGATCTTATACCTTGTCAACGCGCCTCGTAGAAGTGAATGGGTGTCAGAAGCAGAAGTCGTATCTGAACTAGACTACTTCTACTGGATTCGTATTGGCACATTTGTAGCTGTCTCTTTTGGAGTTTGTTTGGGCGCATTGGCGATATTCCAACTTGATTATTGCAGACAAATAGTTGCCAAAGATATTATCACTAACAACGACAAGAGACGACTTGGCAGAAGAAAGTTCTTATTCTAGACATGCCATCCAACGGAGCTACAAATACGGTGGTCCACTGTTTGCCGCGTCGTTAAGATGTGATACATCCGTCAATCGATTGAGACTAGGAGTCCACCGTTTTGATTTGTATGGTTGAATATCAATTATAGTTCTGGAAAGATTTGGAATACGAAGACTACCCTCCTTTGTCTTGTCAAAGTCTACCGGTAGTTGATGATCAACCATCTTGTGTATAACAGTTCTAATCAATGCCGAATGAGATAATGCAAATACATCATATATTCTTGGTTCAACATCATCTTCATCACATGTTTTGTCATAATCTTCCGATGCATCTGCTATGATTGAATCTATCCAATGTACTACCCTTGCATATGCATCATCCAAGCTTTCTAGCTTTGGTACTGATATATTATTGTCGATTACCCCAGCTTCTTTACGTCTAAGTTCAATTGCCTCTTCATGTGTATACTTCTTCAAATATCCCTCTCGTGGCCCTTTTGCCAACTCTCTAAGGCGTGAATCCACTATCAGGTTGATATCCGATGATGTTTCTTCATTACTATTATCTTTTTCAATACCTAATACAATCTTTGCTGTGCGATATGCTCTTTTCAAATCACTACAATAATGTCTCCAATACTTCAATGTTTTGCCATTGATCAAATCAGATGCTGCTGCCAATCGAGCTACATTGACTCCATTCTCGGTAAGTGGTGAATCTCCCTGACCTAATACAATATTTTGTACATTTGCATGTGTTTCTCCGTGTCTAATTAAGTGTAATCGTATGAAGAAGGGTAGTGGAAGCTGATCATCATCTGATGACTCGATAGTTGATGGTTTGGTATCAGTTTTAATATCTACTTCTTGGCCTATTGCAATACCGACACGGATAGACAGTACCACGAGATATGCAACTAATATTGAAAGATAATTCATGATGCTTACTGTTATATGCCGTCAATGTTCTCCTCTATCTCTCTGCTAATGCAATGGACGACGGGTTACAACTCTTTATGTCAAAACAGAATCCTCGGTATCTACTACTCTGCATGCAAACGGCTGTGTTTCCTCATGAGGCACCTCTTTTATCTGTGTCAAGAGAGGCCCAAGCTTTGGATAGGACAACACCTGCTTCTTGTTACCTTTCCTAGTAGATGACCTCTATCATAGAGACAAACTTATGAGTTGTTGTGGAATGACAAACATTTTCATCTATTCGGGCAACTCATTCGTTCGAGAGACTTGTCTACTATATTGCATAACATTACAAACTACTTTTTCTCTTCTTATTACTTCTGTTAGTTACTCGTTACGTATATTAATGCACCTTCACACCTTGTGCCTTCCCCATATCATACCACAAAACCTTATCTCCCCATGATTTGTTCACTTAAAAGACAAATCCAAGCTCCTCCATCTTCTCAATCCTACTCTTCTCAAGCTTGTCAGCTGCATATACCTTCTTCTGCCTTTCAGACCAACTTCGTAGAGCACCAGTATCCTTACCGAAAGGGACTGAGGTGTTGCCAGTCTTTGTATGGAAGGCCTTTAACTCCTCATAGCCCTTATTCCATGTCGCATCATCCTCAATGACAAGGACACTTGCCTTGCGTACCAACTCCGGTTTCTTGGCTTTGGCGGCAGCTGCCTTGGCATTCTTCTCCTCTTCTGCAATCCTAACCTTTTCATCTTCTGCCTTCTTCTTTGCTTGCTTTTCCTGGATCAAGTCATTGTAATCCTTCTTTTGTTTCTTGAATGAGAGGGATTTCTGAGGAGATGCTGGCTTGTTCTTCTTTGCCTCCTTACGTGGTGATGGTGCAGGTCTGGCAGCAGCGGCAGCTTGGGTAGGACTAAGTGCACGTGTAGAGAGTGGTTTGATTGTAACTGTAGCAGTATATCACAAATTAAAAGAAGAACACATCATATGAGCAAAAAGTTATATCGGCCGATGCATAAACATACCATACAACAAACATATACGCACTCACAATCAAAGTCCAACTCATTCATCTTTTCAAGTTGATCATCATCAAGTTGACCAGAAGCATACATCTTCTTCTGCCTTTCCGTCCATGATCTTAAGTTACCAGTTTCAGCCCCGAATGGTACCTTGCAATTACCATTTTTTTTATGGAATTTCTTAAGAGCAGCATAATTGGCGTCCCAATCATCACTGTTGATGACATTGATACTCTTACGTTTAACTGGACTACCTGATGATGTGCGTGCTGCCGCCGCACGAGATGCTGCCGCACGAGATTCTTCTGCCATAGAGCGAAGTAAAGCATTATATGCAGTCTTGATTTCATCCTTGTCGATGTTGCAAATTTCTATGATGTGTCACGCAATTTATGAAGATGCAAAGAGGTGATTGCAAAACTTCAGTTAGTACATATGATTTGCAAAGGCAATAATAAAGGCATATCACTAAGACTTCATATCAAATTGATTCACCGCTAATTAATATGATAAAAAAAAATGACACAAACACTCGCCTGGTTGAGGGGGATATCTAACCCTTGGAAGAATAAACTCCTGATCACGAATATTAACAGCGACGGCCATGTTTGATTGATATTTGATGTATAGTAGGAGGAATATTATGAGCGGTGGCGGCGGGCAAAAGGCTATCTTCCCCCTCTAGAGTTCAATGAATCTTCTAGGATACCAGTAGCATCAAGCAATGGCGGCAACAGACTACTAGCCCGATAAGAGACTCATGACTCAAGATCACAACTGTATACTGCAAGTAGCAAGTGAAGATGATGAGAGTCTATCCGGTTTAAATATGTGGAATCAATGGCTCTACTAAAGTTTAGACTAGAATTGCTTACAAAAGTCACATTGTATGTAGCAAATTAAACTAAAGCCCTATCCCAACCTTGCACGCTTTTTCGCACCTCCTCCTTCCCCATTGTCACTACTAATCGATGAACGCTTCTTACTAAATCCTGCCAGTACACTGCCCAACACTTGGAATGGTTTAGTTGCAACTGATACCAGCCCTGCAGTAATACTAATCGAATCAGATCTTTCAATGGCACTGCTATACTTCTTCTGAAAGTATTGCCCAAGTGGTGAAATCTTTACAACATTTCCCAGACCGTCATGCAACTTGTTCTTCACAGATGCTACTACACCTCGTGTAATTACACTATTTGAAGATGCATCGTTCACCATCCTTGTGCCGACAAAGAATGATTCATCGTCAATCCAAATTATCTCATACTTCAAGGTCCGGATAACCTCTTCTTCTCTCTCGTTACCGGAAGAAAGAGCTTGGAAGATATCTCGAGTAGACACTGACGTTGTAATACCACACACATGGAAGGTTGTATCAATTGATAGTCCTTTTGAGAGAGGATCATGCAATCCAACTACTGGGCCTGACGAGGACTCCAAATCAATAGTGTACAACGATACGTGCATATAAATTCTATTCAGACCGATTAATTCTTTCAAGATATCATCATTCGATGTAGAGTCATACAATAGACCGTCCAGTGAAAGATTGTGATCGTGCCTATTCTTTGATTCAAGGATACGATTAACAAGGGCGTTGAAGATACTCCCAGTCATATAGGCATCATATGCCGCCTCATGTGCTTGTCCTTGACTACTCCCGTCATGGTTAGCAATAGACGGTGCTTTCATTCGTGCTGTTATAAATGCACCCTCAGTACAAGTTAAACCATATAAATCTTCTAGAGATGTCTTGCTTCCCTGGATAATTGCATCACTGTACTCTGTGGCCAATACCTTCGTATCGTAGACAAGTGGAAAGAACGTTCTGATAATCTTCTTGGTATCTTCGAAATGATCAGGAAGAGTTGGTTGATGACAATGAGTTAGTAGGAACATCAAATCCATCAATCCATTATGAATGATTAGAGGTACTCTCTTTCCTGTCTCTCCTTCTGCCGGGGCAGTAGACGGGCTTGGGTATAAACCATCAAGAAAGCCAGACGTTTGCTCTTTGGTAAACAATTTACCATTACATGCATCACTAATTGCCTTGAAGATAGTTGTGAATCCAATGTCCATCAATACTCGATCCCATGCCTCCTGTTGCAATCGTTTCTCACGTCGTTTCTTCTCAGCGGAGCTTAACCTAATAGCTCTGATTTGATTCCTTGTTGCTGGAGAAGAAGTTCCATTAGCATTTGGGGCAGCATCAGCTCTTTCCAAAATAAGGCCGGGATACTCATCTTCAATAGTTTCATATAAACATCGACGAAGGAAGGCATTGCAAGGTGGTAAAACTAATGATGATCCCTCCTCCTTAACAATCTTTGCCCCATTGAGAATGGCAGCGGCGGTGGCTTCTGTGTCTTCCTCGTCGTTATCTGAATCCACATTTCCTGTATCAATCCACTCTCGTAGCTCTGCCATTGCACGTGCCACAAAGGCAATATCTTCCACACGTGTCAATTTCACCTTTCCTCCTTTTCGTGGAGTATATCCATTTGCCGTTGACTCGTCGCTCTTCTTCTTGTCACTATCATTATACTTTTCATAATACTTCTTCTTCAAGTAATTTGCCTGCTCCACAGTTGTGTATGACACACCCTCACGAAAGACCTTGTCAAAATCCATATGATTATCCAATAGAAATTTGATTGTAGATGGATTCATTGTAATTTCACGGTCACTGCCATTCTTACCATTTGGGAAGAGATAAAAGTTGTAAATACGTGATGTGTACTCTGATTGTTCTTCCTCTTCTTCGTTATTGTTATTATCACTTCCAATATTCTGCTCTTCCTCTTCTTGTTCTGTTATATTGGTTAGTTCATCTTCATTCAACATACCCCCACGATGCATATATGCATGTTCATCACCATCATTCTCTCTAAAATGATGACTCTTCTTCCCATTTACCTTTGACTTTTTCTTATAATTTGGATTCTTACTAAATAATGCAACGCCCACTTGTAATATACTATACCGTTCCGGAACACCTTTTAATAATCTAACATATCGTTCATTTGGTAATTCAATCTTATTAGGGCGTTGATTACGTGATCCTGGTAAAGATATGCCTATTTGTATTGATGTATTGTATGAGAAGATATGAGCTTATCAAACAAAGCAAACAAACGCATATCTTTCTCTTAACAAATACATACAAAACCTACCTGTCATCTCTTCATCAATTGCAATATAGGATGCACTTGGTAAGTGATGTAAAAAGTCAGATAGTTGGGATAGGAAATTTTCTTTAGTAACATGTACCATGATGGATGTTATTTGTGATGTGTGTGTGTGGAGTATCTTGAATAAATAATTGCAATGGCGATATGACGATGACTAAGAAGTTCAATGTAGTATATTGCAGCGACGAGTAGTGTATCAATTTATAATATAATTGGTTGCAATTGAAATTAGTGGCAGGTGGCGAGACAGTGCAGTGGTAGAGATTAACAAAGATATGATGGAATAAAAAGAAAGGTTTGGCGATTTTAGTAATTGAGTATGTGTGTTGTGTAGTTCTTGGTGCGTATTGCAATTGATCTTACTTATATTGAGCGGCGGCAACAGAAATAATATTAGTATTAAGTAGAGTAGTAGTAGTATTACATTGTCGTCGGATATCAAAGTAGAGCAGCGGTTATAAGTTGCGCATATCATATGCACAAAATTATATAAAGTTTTACAACATCACACAAAATATATATATATCATGAGACTACCTAAGCTATCTCCTCGAACAATCAAAGGAGTACTATTTGATTTAGACGGAACATGTGTCGATTCCGAGTTTTTATCACCACTCGTTTGGGCTGCAGTGTTGAAGGAGATACCCGGCATTGATACTTCATCAATAGATCATAAAGCAATGGAAAATGCGTTAAGTGATCCCAGCTTAAGAGGAGCTAGCGCATCAGATGTTGGTAATCATCTACTAAAAACATTTGATATACATTATAATGATGATCCAAATACTTTAGTGAAGAGGAAACGAGCATTGGCGGTAGAAATGGTAGTGAATGGTCATGTTGACCTCGAGCCATTATGGTTTAAAGGTTTGACGGGTAGAATTAGACAATTAGAAAAGGCATTAGGACCTGGTAATGTTGGTTTATGTACCTCAAATATGCACCCTATTGTCAAAGCTACAATTGAAGCAGGAGACCTGGGTGATTCATTTCACGGAGGTCGGACTGTTCAAGAGGACGTCATATGCCCAAACAGTGGGCTGCCGAACATCAAGCCTAATCCATCATTATATGTACTTGCTCTCGAGAAACTCAATTTGCCACCAAAGTTTGTGGTAGCGTTTGAAGATTCAGTTGTTGGTGTCACCTCCGCAAAGAATGCCGGAGTTGGTTCAGTTTTGGGAGTGTTGAATCGAGAAGACAACAATACAGAAGAAGCTTTAGCTGTTGAGAAGGCTTTATTGGATGCGGGGGCTGACACTGTGTTCAATACCACAGTAGATGCAATTGATTGGTGTTTAGATTGTTGTTCAATTGCTGGTCAGAATGCCACAGACTTAAGAGTAATGCAGGAGAAGGAAGAGGTAGTCACTCGATACTTTGAGGGTGTTAACAAACAAGATGGAGATATGATGGCATCTTGCTTTACAGATAAGGTTGAGTTGCGAGACATGTGTGGGCCAAGTAAAGGAAAGATTAGATATGCAACAAACAAAGACATGGCAGATAGATGCTTGGAATTCCTTGCTGCTCATCCCGACTGCAAAGTAGAGTTTACTCAACAACCTTTATGTGATAGAAAAGGTGAATGGGTCTGGGCACATTGGTATGAGACGGGTAACTGGACTGGGGAATCTTTAGGAGTAAAGCCAATGAATACACCACTAGATGTTGGAGGTCATACTAGATTCTTACTTGAGAAACAGGATTGTGGAAAGCAAAAGATTGTGAAGCAAGTTGTTTATAGAACGTTTAGTGATTGGGAACTATCACTATCTTAATGCTAAGCCTAAGTATCACCAAATTACACATAGTCTTCTGACTTAGGAAAAGAGGCTGCATTGCTGGTTTCTGTTTCAATCAAATGATAATTCACATGAAGAGCGAAATGGTTAGTTGTCGGTATCCTTCCTAGTATCTATCATATCTTAGCCTCTGTCTATTATGCAAATGTGCCGTAGCCATTGCTATGTGTTAATTTATATTGCCTTTAGTATACGATATTGTATTCATTTACAACGATAATTAGGTTGAGAATATGCGTCTTGATAGGTTAGAGACGATGAGAGCTATGAGCCCCAAAGCGGGTGGAGGTAGTGCAAAGAAAAAGATGGATGATATGAAACCTCCGGCCAAAGTTATCACTCCAAAGGATATAAACAACAATTCCAATAGTGATACATCAAAACCAACTATCGACATGAGTACAAAACAAGTTGTATTAGGAGATGAATTGAAATCAGTTACCAAAGATGATGATGACAATGACGATTGGAAGTACATTGATCAAGTAGAGAATGTAGTCTTCTGTTTCAGTGAGGAGAGGATCCATAATGATCATGAATACTTTATACAAAGAGTTAATTCAGGTATTGGCCGTGGTACAGAAGTAAGCGAATCATTTCTACCTCTGATACGGGATGCAGCAGCTAAAGCTACCAAGATGAAAGCATTCATGGTGAGATATAACAATAAGTTGGACCGGACGTGGCCTTATCCAAAGGTTTCTCGTATTGCAGAGGTTGTTAGTAATACGAGAGGTGTAGATGTATCTCTAGAATCAGTGGATAGTGACTACTTTGAGTACATCGTCAACCTAATACCATCAGCTACTGATAAAAAGAGGAAGTCAAGTGACTTTATTGGGAATGTTGACTTTTCAGGTAAGCCGAAAACCAAGATTCGAATGTGAATGTGTGGTTATAGACTATATATAAATGGTTTTGCACCTTCACTAACAAAAACTAAACCCCCCTACCCCCCTCTCTTAACTTGTGACCATTGTGTGGAATAAATTTCTGTCCCTCAGATATTGAATTGGCAAGAAAGTACCATGTTCTTGATTACATTGGTGGCAATGCAATTGAGCTGTTGTAGACTAGGGAGCGTATCATGTATAGGCAGGCACGGTACATGCTATATACAAATGTAACAGGGTGCATACAAAGTTGACCATGGCGGAAGAAGGACTCTCTAGTTTCATATACACATATCAATTGCTCCCTGCTCGTGGATGAAGTTGATGGTGACAAATGAATACAAAGGAATAGAGAAGCTAGCTTTTTCTAATGATCAGCAAGTTAGTTACAATCACACATCTGCTTAGATGTTAATAACACTAAGACAAGTTGTCTCCTATTCTTCTTACTTCAAACAAGTCCCCAAATATTATGAACAAACTGATCAGACAGAGCCGAGAGCAACCATATATCACTCTCCCCCCCAACTAATCAATTACTTCTTACTTCAAACAACCCCCAAAATATGAACAACCTGATCAGACAGAGTCGAGAGCAAAACCCCACTCCTTCCCCAACTGATCAATTAAACTGAAAAACAAAGCAATACAAACCCTCATCCAACTAGAACAATTCAATCTGACTTTCCGTTTGCACCATCGGCCTTCATGCGCTTGAGGATCAATTCAATTGAATCATCCTCAGCATTTCGAAGGTAATTCTGCTCCTCACTAATATCTCCCATCCACTTCTTCATCACTTCTTCCACCTTAACAATGTCTTCAATATCAGCAAAACGAAGTGCCTCATCAATATTCTTCAAAGCCTTCCGGCCAATGTAGCAATGTGCTTTGGCTTTTCCAGTGGTCTGTAGCTGTTGCTGCACCAAGGAACGTTCCTCGGCCTCAACTGCTGCTAACTTGGCACGAAGAATAGCAGCTTGCTCCCGTTTGACGGCAAGATGGTACGCGTATGCCAAGTCTTCCTCATTCACGTTCTTTTCAATAACGTCCATTGCCGCCTTTGACTGACTTTGAAGATCCTTAAAGAAAATCTTTTGATCCAAATCACCGGTGGAAGCGTTCTTCAACTGGCGCTCATAGTCATCCGGATTAGTTACTAAATTCTTGACAAGGTCAGTAGACGAACTGATCAATTGTTGATAATCTTTAAATTCATGAGTCTCATATGATGAACCAAGCTGTGTATTTGCTAAGGAATCGGAAAGGTCTGGCACGTCTAATACACTATCAATTGGACTGGGGGGGTTAGCCACACTTCTGCTTCTCTTGGTGGGGTTTGAGTATGGGTTGTTGCCGTTAAACATGTCGCCATTGCCACCGGGGAAGTTGCTATTAAAACCGTTGCCGCTAAAGCCTCCGTTGCTATTGTGGCTGGCCTGTTCATTGCATCCGCTGTTGCGGTTTGGCCCATTGGCGTGGAAGCTGCTACCGAATAAATTGGTACTCGGCGCGCTAACTGGTTGACGAGAAGTACTGCCAAAGAGGTTGGAACTTTTGGTGTTGGTATCAGAATAATCAGACTTCCTCTTGGGGGAACGGCTCCTTGGGGGAGTATTAGTGTTGTACATATTTCGGACAGCTCTAAATGAATATCTCAAAGTTTCCGGATCAAAATCAGCCAAATCAGTCACTACTTTTGCGATTTCTTGCGGTTTGTTCTGGGCAAGAAGCGCTGCCTCAGCGAATGATAGATTATTATCTGTGATATGCCTGTTCCAAATTGCCTTCACCCTCTCTGTTATTGCGGAGGTGGGCATCGATATAATTATGAGGAATATGAGTGCGGGGAAGTTGTTCCCCTCCGAAAATCAGAATATTATTTCTTTTCTTTTCGTTTCGTTTAGAGATGGCCTTTTTGTACTGTTTCCGCTAATTACGATAATTCATCCACGCCCATACTTGATACTATTGATATCCTATTGATATTGTTGCAGAGTAGGTGTTGTAGAGCCTGACTTGAGTAAAAAGATATCAGGCAGTGCCTGGCATCACCGAGCAGTGCCTGGCAGTGCCCGGTATCCTTTTTTCTTCTTCCTCCTGGATTTCAGTTCCCCTCCCACCAGCAATGTTTCCGTCCACCGATAGTGCCGTATAGCTAGTATCTGTAGTGGTGTAGGGTTGTGCTGGAGGATTTTAGAAACTGATGGACCACTCCAGTATCCTTTTTTCACCGCACCTCCTCCTCTTCTCATTCAAGCTCCACCACATTGACTACCATACCATCGTTAGATACAGTGCACTTATGCCAACTAAAAGAATCGAAGCCCATATTGTTTCCATTATTCATTGAATTTGTAACCGTGGCTTCAATATCCTCCGAAGTTCTGCCTTTGGATGCTAACATAACTAGAAAGCCTCCTCCGCCTGCACCACATAATGTGCCGCCGACGATATCTCTAGAAGAAGAGAGTAATTCCAAGACAGAGTGTACCGATGACGGTTCAACTCCACTATCTTCACCTGCCATGGCAATTTTGTATTGCCAATACTGACTCATGACTCTGCCTAGTCTATCCAAGTCTTGAGCCTGTATACTTTCTATGGCTTCTGTTGCACCCTTGACTAATCCATCTACGGTGGTCCTAATTTCCTCACTCCTCCTTGCCCATCTCCGTAAAACGTTTGATAGTATATTCTTTGCTAATCGTGGCTTGCCACTAAATACTAGACATAGCCGTTGATTTAATTCATCAACTAACTCTGAAGATAAGTCGAAACGCTGTACCTTTGTCTGTAATGGAAGGACATGAGCATCAGAAGAGCCAAGCTTTAGTCCGCCAACTAAACCGCCGATGTTGTCTTGCCAGCCTCCACCAGTGGTTAGGAGTTGTTCTACCATTAGTACGGCGTGTATTAAACTACTTGAGTCATTAACTTGCACTTGATTCGAAGGTATTATGGAATCGCCACCGCCAGTGAGTTGAATACCAACACACTTAACAACAGCGGCTAAGATGCAGCCAGCCAAGATACTACTGCTACCCATACCACTCCCCTGTGGAAGTAAGGATTGAGATACAATCTCAAGTCCGACATTATCTGTTTGTTGACAAAACTTTTGAAGATATGGCTGGATGGAGCAGTTGTTATCATCAGCCCTGACTAAATCTAATGAAACCAAGCCCAACTGAATAAGTACACACTTGAGCAAGGCACATTCTGCCATTGGATTATTGTAGTCTGCCAAATCACTCAGAGTATGTACCATTACTTCTGAAGAACTAAGTAACGACTCATCGTCCAAACTTCTTGATTCTGTACGGAGTTTGATTCCAGATCCACCTTTGATTGTACGACAGGTTGCCTTAAGTGGTCTCTTTCCATCGATCAATACTGCAAGACAGGCCACTGAACCGCCATGCTCAAAAGATATTGGTGGTGTATCACTCCAACCTCCAGCTAGATCGATTCTAGCTGGGGCGGATGCCATTGTCAAGACACCAACCGGAAGAGGAGTTGTCTGTTCATATGTAGATGATATTGCATCTCCCGACAAACACCGCTCAGTCATGATAGAAGCAGACTTTTCAAGAAAGGCAACATCCGTCTTCACTTCATATGAACCATCTATTGATTCATTGCAAATTGAATGGATCGATGAAATTGTATCTTGAGGTATCTTTGACGACTTGAGCTCGTCGATTGTTTTTTCTATTAGTGAAGCTGGATTGTCAACATCAGGTGCTGGCGATGAATCATTGGCCAAACTATCCTTATTACGGAATGAGTCATCAATCAGCAACGCCATTGTCGAGAAGATTCTTCCAACAATATCAAATTGACCGTTTGTTAATGCATCTGACGCCACATTACAAAGAGTCTGGAGGGCGTACCTTAACTCTCTCGTGCTGCTTGAGCTCAAGACAGAGTCAATTACATAATTAAAGTTACACGGCTCATGTCTTCTATTCAGGAGAATCTCTGAAACTTCTACAAGCCGTGATTCTTCATACCTTTTAGAAGAGATTGAACTGCGATATCTCGCTTCTGCCTCTGAATCAACACACTGCCGTATCTGAGAGAGAGATAAACGTTTAGCTTCTTTCCACTGTTTTAGTCCGAGCATGGCTGGTGACATATCACTTGTGTCCAATTCATCTGACTTGCCGCCAGTCATGACTAATGCTACCCAATCCAAAAATGAGTAATCAAGCTTTCCATCTTCATCTGCAGTAAGGATGGGGTGGATTTTGGCATTCCAAAGCATCCTCTTTGATACTGGTATAGACTCATCCCATAAATTATCTTCACTAATCCCATACTGTTCACATATAAGGTGTAAACTCACACCATACAACTTTACTGGTATGTCCTTGATAGCGTCTTCAACTCCCGTGCATGTACAAACAAAGGATTCTCCATCACCATTTTGTTGACATAGTGGCAACAACTGAAGACATATACCATCTGGTATGTGAAAAATGTCACCCTTTATTGACCCTCTAACCCCACTAACAATGGCTTGTTCTCCAATCTTGATACTTCCGTCACATTCAATATGACAATGCTCTACAACACTCAAACTACCCAGAGAAGATGACTGCTCCGACTTGGATAACAGCACGGAATTTACAACAATGTTGCCATCATTAGAAGTATCATTTGATATGAATCCAGAAACAAATGAATCAGCTCTGCTTGTCAAGCCCAATGCCTTCCCAAAGTGTTGATAACGTTGCATCTCTTTCACATTGTCAAGTCTGTCATCATCGTCAACTTCACCACCGCAAGTAGAAGAGGAGGTAGCTCCCATTGTTAGAAAGTCAGCAAGTTCCTTAGTCGTACCCAAATGAACAAACGATCCTGCAGGTACAGCACAAGTGTATAATTCATGCTGTGATAACTTGCTTGATAATTCATCTAAAATAGTTGTAAATTCTTCATCTTCATGTGTTTTTGTCTGATTAGTCTCAGTACGAAGTGCATGTAACATATCACCATATAAACAAATCTTTTGTGTCTCTGTTTTTACAAATTGTTCAAGTGAAACTCTTCCTGAATAGTCATTTTTCTGTCGTTGTTCTTCCTTGTACATTTCTTGTAATCCAAGTCGGGTACAGCAACTTAATGTTGATTCAGATAAGTATCGTAATGTTTTTGCTGAATGTGGTAGGAAGGTACAAACACCCGTGTCTATCCATGCATTGCTCTCTTTCACATCTTGTGGTGATGTTTCATCTTTGCAGAAGGTACACGCTGGATTTGACATGCTGTTCATTTCAGAAATTGAAGGCTTTTGCAATACCTTGTGGGTCTTTTGTATCCTCCACTCCTCCTCCTCGCTCTCATCTGACGTTGATGAATCTAATACAAACACACCATGATTCTTGGCAGTTGATAATGGTGCCGGTACTGCCAACCCGAGTACATGATTGTAATGACTATTATCTCCTTGGGTAATTGTATCAAAGTTTATCTTTTGGTTGTGGTTTGAATTAGAAGAAGATTCGGCATTAAATGATAACAGTACATCTGATGCAGCCACTACTACAGACCCCTTTGGTATATCCTCGAATATAGTTGATAGAGATGATATCAGTAAGGCAGTTGGATTGGATACTGAAGTTGTAGAATGACCATTATTTTTGAGAGTAGATGATGACCCATCATGAGTGATATAAGCAGACTGCTTTTCTTCCATCACGGGCAATGACGTCCATGCCTTACCAAGTACAATCTGTGTAGGACATCTACTTGATTCACCACCCGCATGACATATCAATACTGTAGGATAATCAGACTTTGTTATTGACTGTTCTTCATTTTTATCATTCATTGCAATAGCATGTTGCTGGTATGCATAGTCAGCTTCGGCCAATGCGGCAATAGTACCACCTCCACTACCCATCCTAGCACCATATGGATCACATGATGATATGTATATAATACCATTATTCGATTGCAATACTACTGGGGCATAATTATCATAATTTTGATTTTGATCAGCCAATGTTTTTGTGGAGGTTGAAGAAAAGTTTCCACAGGATGATATGATCAGCTCTTGGGCTGCGGTTGCTGCTTGGGTATCGGGTGAGGTTATAACGATTACATCGAAGGGACGTTTGGTTGTATTGGAGGCCATCATTCGGGGTAATATCTGCCGCAACAATACAGTACAACACAACAACTCACTCAAGTCTTCTAAAAGGATACCGGGTGTACTGGCGTCTCCGAACCACCACTACTAAATAAATAAATGGGAGAGGAGATTATACTCAGTATGATTGCAATATCGAACTTGCAACTTAGAATATATATACATCTTCCTTTTTTGATCACTTTGTATGCCGTAGCTGTTGTCATAAGAAGGCCCTACAATACTGAGTGGTGATAGATGCCAGGCTGTTCTACTCAGTGCTATACTAAAGTAAGTTGGTAAAGGACCTAGATCTTCCTTTTGATTGATTGAGTTAGCGTTTCCGACAATATAATTTATTAAAGATAATGAACAGCCAAGACATCTTAGAATTAGCCAATAGGAATCTCCTACGTGTTCAACAGAACGATAGCGCATTGAAAGAACTTTATTTAGGTGATCAGGTAGGCGCCCCCTTTGATGATGGAGGAGATACTGCTGCATATAATCATGATTTTGCAGCTATCGGTACAGCAATTGGAAATAATACCAATCTAGAACGATTAATTATCGATACTCGTGTTGGTGAAGATGGTAGTGGACTCGACTTTTTCGGTGATGAAGAAGAAGCTGATGTGTTCTTTCTAAGAAACAACTCATCTATCAGTAACTTGAGAATTGTTTCGGATAATGATTATATTCATGACCGTGATCGTGTAGTACACAAAGTATTGTTGGCATATCAAGACAATCATACTCATCTTATCAATTTGTGCATTGAAGATATAAACTTGAGCAATATATCTGATTTGCTTCTCGAGACTGTACAGTGCTGCACAAATCTTGAAGGTATTGAGATACATGAAATCAACAACACGTTTCCAGCTGATTATATTGCAACTATAGCTACTCTTCGGTGCTTTATGAATCTCAAACAAATTACACATTGTGGTCGTGTCTTCTCCCCTGAACAACTAATTGCAATAGCTGAATCACTAAAAGGGCATCCCACACTGGAGATTCTTCGATTAAGCGTGTACATGGAAAATCAATTAAATCAAAATGCGAAAGACGCGTTTTCCAAACTATTATGTGATAAATCAAGTATCCGTAATATATACTCTTCCAATCATACAATTAGGGAAATAAAAGGTGTACAAGGCATTAAACAATTTTCCTTCTTGTTGTGTCTGAATGAGGATACAAACAAATCCCGCGTTGCAAAGACTAAGATCATACTATTCACATCACAAATTGATATGTCAATACTGTTTGAAGTTGGAGCAAGAGAAGATGGAGAAAGAACAATTAAAGCTTTGCCATATGTAGTAAAGTCGTTTGACTCGGCTTTGGAGGCAATCCGAACTAATAGTAAATTCAGTCATCGAAATGAAGATATCGAGACGGTCGATAAAAGGAAGTTATCAGCAATCTATCAATTCACAAAAGCGATGCCAACATTGTTGGAGGGTATTAAAACACTCGGGGATTAAGACGTTTGCAGTGGGCAGAGTAGTGATAAGTGGATACTTACTTACTATTACCTTTACTAGAGACTAACTCATATACTCAAGTTGAGAGTAGTTGGTGGCAGTAAGGCATGTATTTCCCCCAAAATAGGAGTCCATGTATCCTTGAAATGCACAGATCTGAGAGAAAACGTAGCCGGAGGCGGAAAGTTTACTCCAGTTGGCTCTCCTTGTACTATATTTTGTAGTATGTTTGGAAGCACCGTTTCCGACATGAAAAGCACCTGAGCCTCCTCCATCTCCGTTGCCGTATCAAGCCATCCTATCACAGTAATACCATCGTCATATTCAATGTTTATTTGATAGAATTGTCCATAGTCGCCGCAAGGAGTGGCATATCCCGATACTTTCCTCAAGCTCACACCTGAAACTGTTAGCTCCATTTCATACAGATTATTCATATTGATAAAGCCAATGCCCGACGATCTTAGGAGAACACTCAGTCCACCCTCGTCATCATCCCCACTTAGTCGGATTGCATTACTCAAAAGTTGACAGCATGAATTACCTTTAGCATCAGATACCTTAACGGACTCAATGATATCTTGTGCATCATCAAGTTTCTGTTGTTCTAACTTGAGCTTCTGATTTGACTCTATGAGTTTTTGATTATGATAATCTCCATTAACTGAAAATATCAATCTACGCTCTTCTTCTTCTGTTGCTGCATCTTCTTCATAATTTATACCAGGATGTTGCAAAAGTTGTACTGTTGTTGATATATCCGGGTGTCCAGTTCTAACAAGTAGAATTTCCACATGAGTTGGTGTAAATATGGCATCAGGACAATTAATTAAATTGAAGTTGAAGTCTCTCCACCCCCCAACAATAGAATTAAAGTCCACCTCGTGTAAGTTTGACACCTTCCCAAAAAGGGCAGTTGTACCCTGATCATCTAGCAGTTGCATGTTGAAAGATTTTTCTTTTACATTGATATCTGATATCTTTGGCCAAGTATGATGTGGAAACATACCAGCACATTGATTTGATACATATAATTTAGTCTTTTCCTCTCTTGCTAGCTTTTGAAGGGGTATGTCTAATATTACAGGGCCAGGATAACGCAAGCATTAGCGAGCATAAGAAGCACCAAAAGAAATGATCCGAAAGCAAAAAGGAAAAAGCGGTATCCGTTTCCGGACCACCACTAATTAAAATATATATAGTATGTTTGACAACTGATCGTATGCTAATATCAGTATACATTGATCCATTATTTGTCAATCAGTTTCCCCCTGTCATTGCAACTGCATACTTGACGAGCGACGAATGATACATAACATAAAAAAAGGTGACGATTGACAAATCTCAAAACTCAAAGTTGCATCTATCAATCAAAGAGGGAAGGAAGGCGGCTTCAATCATTATAATCAAGAGATATTCCACTATAGTAAACACCAATAATGGATAGTAATAGTAAAGAAGGTACTAGTGGCGGTGGAGATGGTACCGCTAAAGCACAGCCGCCGTCATCATCATCGTCGTCATCAGCCCCTTCTTCAACTCAAGAAGTTGTTGCAACCTCCACTGATGGAACCAACAATAAGGCGAGTAGCTCGACAGCTACAACGTCTGCTGCTGCTGATAGTAAATCAACAACACAGAACGCAGCTACTCAACCAGTGGCGGATAATAATAAGAAGGACGTACCATCAAAACTACCGGAGGCAGTTCCAATTGCCGCAAAGAACAACAATTCTACAACATCAACCAATAAGCCTTCAACGGCCACAACCGCTACCACAACTCTTAATCCACTACCCAAACCAACCTCTACAACTACTTCAAAAACTAGTACTGCTAAACCAACTAAGCCAGCACCAACAGGGTTTTCTAAGAAAAGTACTATAAGTACTGCCAGTGCATTACAACGTGCTGCCGCTGCCAGTAAAAGAAAGACTAGTCCTGTTAATACAGTAGAGAAGAAGAAGGGTGGTGGTGGTGGAAAGAAGAAGACTGTTGCAAAGGTATGTGTATGTTAGGTTTTGTTATGTTTTTGGTTATGTTTTATTTTTTTATGATATGTGAAGTTTTATTGCATCATCTAACAATTATCCCCCCAATCTTTAATCTTTTCAGACTACCAATCCAGCGCGTAATAAGCCAGGTCCCAAAGCCGCTCCCGCAGCCGCATCTAAAAAGAAACCAGATAAATCACCATCCTCCACACTCTCGGCACAACAAATTGCAGTAAAAGATATGATGCGTCGTGCATTAGAGGAAGATCAATATTCAGCATTGGGAAGTGTAGTCGATACCGATTCAAGTGATGATGACGATGACGAAGAAGATGATAAGTATGATAAATTCAATGCTAGCATTGGTAGTAGTGGTGATGAATCAATTCAAAGAAGGAATCATCGTCCAAGTCGGTCTAGTAATTCATTGGGTGAGTTGGGTTTATCACCTGCTGAACGGGCATGGCTTAATAGTAGTAGTACTACTTCTTCATCTACTACTACTACCACTAAAATTAATCGTAATTCAATAATGATGGCAATGAGGAAACATCTAGCACGTGAAGGTATGAAATCAGTACGTAACTTTGATGGTAGTGCATTCTTAAATGATGTTGATTCCAATAAGAGATCACGGAGTATATCACCCCATCCTACTGGAGAGGGTGATGATGGCGAGGAATATGCAATTGATGGACGTCGGATTGGTAAACGTCGTAAGAAAAAGAAGAAGAAAAAGAAGATTGATAAGCAGATTGAAGATGGTGGATCTGCGGTAATTGATACACCAATGTCACAAGGATCGGAAGGAGATGAGGAGGAGAATGTTGGTGTTGAATCTTCTGGTGGTGGCAATAACGACGAGGAGGAGAATGTAGGTGTGGAAGAGGATTCTTCCATCTTTGGTCAGACTGCAGGAGCGGCGAATGCCACATGGGTTGAGTGTGATCGTTGTAAGAAGGTGAGTTATTGTATTTTGTGCATATCATGTGCACGAAATTGTCAACTATGTTAATTAACTGGTTCTGTTCTGTCAATCCCCAACACACAACAAACAGTGGAGACGTCTTCGTGGAGTAGTCGATGCACGAAAACTCCCCTCCCGTTGGTTCTGTTCCATGAATAAGACAGATCCCGACCGTGCCCGTTGTTCGGCACCCGAGGAGGAGTATGATTCAGCATCCACTCCCGAAAGTGCAATCGATCAACGTACTCGTAAACATTTAAGAGTATGGGTACGTCGATTACACTGTAACGAGGCATATGAGAATCGTCAACGTAGTTCGAAGAAACGTGCAGCTGCCGCATCTGGTCCGATGGACGTGAAGGAACCATATGAGTGGATACGCTGTTGTAATCCTAGCTGTGGTAAGTGGCGTATGCTCCTCCGGTCGATGACGGCGAGTACTGTCATGGACAGTGTTAAGAACGGAGAGTGGTACTGTGTTATGAACACGTGGGATGAAAAGGCGGCTAGTTGTGGTGCCGCTCAGGAGAGTTTACCAAGTGTAGGCTGTCCTCCATGGGTATTAGTGGATCAGGAGTGAGAGACTTCTAAATTTTAAAGTTGCTAAAATGCTATAAGGCTTTTTGTTATAGTGTAAAAACTTCTTTCCACATTATATTTATCCATTGAAGAAGAAGAAGTAAGCTGCACTACTAGCAACTAAACCATTCAATCTTCTTGACAAATGAAATGGAGCAAACTTTAGTAGATCTACACCATTCCATCTCTCTTCAATTCGTATAACTTCTGCAACTAGTGGAGGTGATGATGGTTGTAGATTGTACCCTCCTGTATCGGTATGTTTGCTCTTATTTGTTGCTGCCTCAACTATCTTACTCTTTGCCTTGGCCAATGCAACAGAAATAGGACCACCAACCGCTGCAAGACTTTGGATTGTACTCCTTCTAACAACTCCAGAAGTAGCCAAGGGCATTGTTAATCTATCTTCGTTCGTTATTTTTCGTACCCTTTCTGAACTACATCTACGAACTTGACAAGTTACTACCAATAATGAATTCACTGTAAAGAATGATCCAAATTGTTGTTGTAATTGATAGGTTATATATATCTTTGGTGGTGAAGAGGATATCGTCTGTGGTATCCCCATGTTGTGTTGATTTCTTGATAATTGTGATGCACCAACGATGCTATCTTGCGATGCTTCTACATTAATACATTCTAATATAGTTTTAACATTATTAATTGGATGTAGAAATGATCTTCCTTTAAATGCTCGTTCTAATTCTCCTTCTCCTAAGTAACTACAGATTGGGTTCTCATATGTGATGTTGTCACCTATCTTTATCATTGATACATTGTTGGTATGTGGTTGTTGATTTCTTATAAAGCATCGATTGTTTACTCCTCCGCTGATATACATACCGGCTATTAAGTTATGTAGTTGATCAAGCCATGGTAATGCAGTAGATATGCTTGACATATCATGTGATGTATTTTCATTATAATTTTGCAATGACTTTTCAGACATATCATTTGATGCTGTCGGAAGATGCGAGTTACAGAATGCAGAATAGAGTAGTGAAGAAGCCGAGAGACTAGCATGGGCTGCTAATGCCGAGCGTAGCACGGTAGTATGTGATGCAAATCGAGCCGCCATGATGTTATGTTTTTATGTTGTTGTCAATTTTTGATGTTTTATATATAATCTGCTTAAGTGTTGATGAGTATATCGCCGCCGGATATCGATTAATAGGCAATAAGATATAGAACTAAGCGGCCATAGATTTCCTCTTCCAATTAATTGCAGCAATACTAAGGCAATAAGAACTTCATCACGCGTGCTTTGTTAGTTTTAATTGTTGATATGGCCGCACTCAGTAGAGCACCTACCACAAATCGAGATCCAGCACTTATCGTTTTGCACTAAACTTCCCATTATTTGAGTTTGTGATCTGTCTCCTACGACGCGCGTCGGCTAGTCTACTAGGTACGAGCGGCAGGGGCGAGATACGGCTCTGCTGTGCTTATGCTATTAAAATGTCGTCATGGTATAATCTGTTCAGTCAGTCTGCTCCGTCAGATATTCCTTCTGCAACAACGAAAATGATGTCTCAAATCAAAGACTTGCAAACTATGATATCATCATTTTCACTATTCGATATCTTACAATACATAATAAACAACTCAGTTATTAAATCATTATCATGGATAATATTTGAAGTTTTTGTAGTATTGTCTATTGTTTGTTTGGCGGTTCATCCTATATTGAGAGGTGTTACAAGGTAACTTACTTTGTTTGTTTTGCATGTTAGATTTGAAACATTGATTGTTTCTTTCTGCTAATACTAATACCCAATACGCCATACTTATCTATTTATCTCATCATAAATACAGAGGACCATTACTAACCTATCTAGGTATGGAATATAAAGATATCAAATTATCACCATCACGTATCAAATTAACAATATCAGATATGACATTATTACCATCTAAAAGTTCTACATTGCAATTAATCATACTGGCCATCTTTCCCAGTGCCAATGTCAAACTTGATACTGGTATTGATATTAATGATTATCCAGAAAGTAGAATTATCATATCAAAATTAAGTATAAAAATTAGAATAAGTAGCATGTCGGAATCACAAACAGTTGCTAATAAACTATATTGGTTTAAAGGATATGGATTATCCTTACTCCTGCGTTTAATACCACGTCCTATAATAATTATTCGATTGAAGAATGTTAATATTGAAATTGAAAAGGTTTATTTAGCACCGGAACCACCTGTTGGTTATCGTACTATATCTGAAATGAATGATATGGTATTGCCGTTTGCTTTACCTCTTGTAAGTACTGTTACGTCTAATGGATTATTGAGAGATGATGGTGACGGTACGGATAGATTAGGAAGACCAACACAGCAATCAATAAGTGAAAGTAGTAGGTTGCCAACATTTCATCAAGATTACTTCTTAGAATCAATTCAAACTGAAGATGTAAGTGAGGCAACTAAACTTACATTCTTTGTAGAACGTTGGTTAGATCATGCTATATCACAGATTAAGAAGAAGACAAATGAGAAGAATGTAAAAAAGAAGAGCTGGCATTTTCAGCCCAAGAAGGATGATGATGCTTCTGAGTTAGATGAGTCGGACAATACCAAGGAAGAAAAAGAAGATAATACTTCTCAATCTGCTAATAATGAAGAGACAAATACCAAACAACAACAGACATATGATGAAAAGATGAATAATTGGATATCATGGTCCTTCACAAAGTTATTTCATCTATTAACATTGGATATACAACAGGTATCAATTATTATATCGGGTGTAGGATCAGATGTTGTCAAGTTAACACGAGAGAAGTATGCTTCATCATCTGAAACTTCACATTCGTCATCATCAGAGGCCACCGAGGTTAATTTGCAACTAGCAAAGATACCAAAGAGTCAAAGATCATTAACAGTCATTGGTGCTGAATCTATCACATTGAATTTTACACCTGATTTGGAATGTAATGCATTACTTGCATTGGTTGGATTGCATGTTAAGGTTGGCACACCCGCGACGATAGGAGCGGTATCTTCCTTTGCTTCTTCTTCGTCTATAACAACAACTACTGCAGAGAATGATATACCGGTATATACATGGCATACAATTGTACATCCCTTCAATCTCCTAGCCGAAGTGAAAGGAATATTACCATTCTTAATATGGGCAATTAATTATGATCATTATTGGTCTTCTAAATTTATTGGTATTAATTTATCAGTATCTACAGAGGTTGCAGTTAGTTTATCATCGGAGCATTTGCATACAGTACTATTGCATTTGGATGATTATACTGATCCAAATTCACCGTTCAATCGTTGGATAGCATGGTTGAGGGATGTTTATCGTGACAAGACTTTGGATATTAGTGAGGAGGAGAAGGTTGAATATCGTAATAACTATGCAAGAATTATGGTTGAGGATGGCAAAAAGAAGAAGAAGAAGTCCAAGTCGGCTAACGCTACTACTACCAATGAAGATCTGTCAGTTGCAACGGATACGAAACTACTAACCAAGGAACAGTTGAAGGATATGGAAAAACGAATGACAAAGTATGAAATCATGTCACTCCGTTGTTATGCAATGAAAAAGAAATGGAGAATACCCAAGTCAAACAAGGACTTTGAAGTCTTCTTACGAAATATTCGATCATCAATCTGTGACAGGGACAATGAAGACAGTGCAACTCCAATGGACGAAACAAACTTAAGCCCATTCCAACGAGTGTATGCCACACCACTTCATGCACTTGTTACCTTGATACGAGAGAATTCATCGATACTTGCACCTCGTGCTACGATTGAACTTTCAGTGTCAACATTGCATATTGACTTCCCTTATCATACGTCTACCGCACAAGAAGTGTCATCAATACCATCCTCGATTACTGTTTCTGGATTATACTTTGGTATTGATCAAGAGAATGTTCTACATGTTGGTAATGGCGATGAGAAGGCTGGTATTGATAATAAATTGGACAATCCACGTCCATTTCTTAACTTATCTTTGGATATACACGCTGTAAAGTGGGATGTGGTTGTTGATGATGATGATATGCACGTGTCAGAAGAGTTGCCGTTATTTCGTGATAGATCTCCTTTGGGAATTGTTTACATGGTGAGTAGTTGCTGTTGTTTGGCAAAGATTATCAACGTCGTTTGGTGTATTGTACCCTATACTGACCCATTGTGCTTCCCTTCCATTCTTCTACCTCGACAATATAGAGTGAAGACGCCATGTCATCGAAACACGTCCTTTCTCTTGGTTTGTCCATTGCGGTGACTCCTACTCTCGAACCAGAGCAGTACTTTGGTGTTGAAGTCAAAGCTTGTGATATGTCAATCTTGGTGAATCCTCTTCCGATCATATCAGCTATTCAAAACTTGATTGAGCTGTCAGATATTCCTTTCCAACCACCTGACGATTTAAAGACTACTGACTTGAATGACGAATATGATGATGTTGCTTCCAAGGATGGGGATGTAGACGAGAGCATATCAGTATTTGGAATACAATCAAATGTTAGTATCTCTGTGGAGAACGTTCAACTCATCTTCTTTATTGATCGTAAGAAAGTTCCTCGAGGGATACTTCAGTTGAATGTGCATGGCATTAATGTTAATTTTGAATCTGGAGGGTTGATAGGAGAGTTATCCTTCTCCACTGAACCACTCGTCTTGCGTGCCGCCCGAATGAATGCTCTATCATCTCAAAACGGATACATTGGTACTACATTGATGCCATATCAACCCATAATTGACGTGGACGGAGCAAACATCCAACTGATTGGCAAGGAGTCAATGTCTACAGTAAAGTTGGATATTAAGGTTGGATCTGAATCGCTGTTTTTCAACACATCGCCTTCCACAATCGTTGCGATGTTTGGAGTTGTATCTTCGTTAGACCCTTTCTTGGATTGGGTACAAGGAGGTCATGAAAGCAGGGAAGAGGAACTCAAGAGGATTAAGGCTCAAAAGAAGCTAGAGTCGGAACAACATTTGGTTAAGCAACGGGAGGTAGTCCGCAGGATTTTCAAGGAAGTGGATGTAGATGGATCAGGCACACTATCAGAAGATGAGCTCGAGCTTGTGATTCTGAAGATCTTTGATGAGAATAACAAAGAGGGCAAGACTACAGCGAAAAGACCAACTCCAAGAGAGCTCAAGAGAGAGCGTCGACATCTTCTTGCCACTGTTGACCTGAATCGAACAAATGAGATAACATTCCAAGAATTAGACGACGCCTTTTATCGCTTGGCTAATCATATAGATGACAACAACGTGCAATCCTCGGCAATCAAGCGTGTTGGTCCCCAATTGTTGGATGGTGAAGATCATGAAATGTACTATGACCATTGGGCGAAAGAAGATTCATTTCTTAGTGGTCCTTTCATGAGAAAGCTTGTCTACTATGATGATCTGAGGGAGTATGCATCATCTAGTGAAGTCTATAGAATCACGGGTGATGTTGGGCTTGGATCGAGCTCACACTTTCCACCACCATCGTTATGGCGACAAGGAGAGGGCATTGACCTATTCTGGGATTTGTATGAAAGAGAAACAGGATGTACACGGAACTCTCTAAATGGTCAAAATATTCATCTTGTTCAAAGAAAGCTTGTTCGTATCTTGTGGTAAGTTTACATGTTTGAACTTGAACTCAGTTCTTTTAATCCAATACTTATCTCATCATCCTTTTGTTACTGTTAACTAGCAACTATGAGTTTGCAAAGTATTGCTGGAAGACATTGGTACAGCCTGAGATATATACCGCAACTGAAACTGAGACGACAGATGCTATTCATTGGCTACTTGACAAGGATCCAAAAACAAAGATAAGATATGGAGTGATTGATCGTCTGGTGAGGCATGTTGATACAGAAGTTACAAATGAAATCAATCCGTCCTTGAATACTGAGAGTGATATTCAGTATGATATCCGTCTAAATGTAGATGTTGGAAGTGCCATATTGAGATTTGGAAGCTCCCACGCCTTTACTAATCCTTTATTTGAGGCTCGATTTTCTCAATTCAAGATGAACGCATCGGCTCTAGTATCTTCTCAGTCTGTATGGTTTGTCCCCGAGAAGGAACTAGCGGAAGAGGATCACATTGGCAATCATGTTGACTTTCAAACTATGATCTCTGCCATGTACTTGAATACAAAGCACAATCATATGGAGTGTTTTATTGAGCCATATCCTACTTTTGGGAAAGTTACATATAAAGTCTTTCCTGATGAGGGTGATGAAAAGAAAGGTATGAACCTGCACCATTGCATGTTTAAACTCCGCTAATCGTGGCTCAACTAACCACTTTTCATTTCATTTCGTCATACACAGCTGCATCATATTCGATTCATCTTAATGAACCACGCTTCCTTAACATTAATACATCACGATCCTTCTTTGAGACTGCGTCTGTTCTAAGTAAAGTGATCTTCCAATCTGACCCTGATATATTTCGTAGGGTGATATTAGACAGAGATATTGGCTACATCAAGAACTTTTGTAAGTAAAGACAATCATGTTGCCTGCTGCTTGAGAAGTGCATAGTCCAATATGTTGTGTCAATATCTAATCATCCCTTCGTTTCCCAACAAACATTCTTTAGGGCGTTCTTCGGACTCAGCCAGGCTAGGTGTCATGACCTGTGATGATACTTTAGACATGCTTGTCTCTTTGATTAACGCACATTGGAAAGATGAGGTTGCTGGCCTGACTCGTGATGAGAGGAATCATTTTGCATCCACCTTTCGTGATCTGGCTCTTCGTCAAGGAGGAAGAGGAGATGGGATGATATCACTAGACAACGTCATATCAGCCTTCAAGACATATACTTCACGCTGCTACTTTTCTGGGTCAAATGAGCTCCAAATTACAAACAACATCGGAAGAGAGTTGTATGCTACCAGCCAGACTAATCTCGGTCAGTATGGACTAACCAGTTCAACGACATCAGACTTTGAGGCATCTCAATCAAACGCATTTATTAGTATTGATGATTCTCATTCACAAGCCATCCCAATCAATGGAAGGATTTCAATTGTTACTAAAGGATACAAAATGATTGATGACATTCCTGTGTCTCCGTACCAATCATTAATGTTCCCTCTCAAACGTCGCAAGAGTAGTAGTTCTTCAAGGAAAAGACGAAATGCGTCTGGATTTAGTCCTCATTTGACTATTGTTCCCAAGACGGATAGCCTTGACTCCATTTCTCTGATTGTTAGATCATCTGTGCACTTATGTACCCAAATACCAATCAAGATTAGGATCGTTAGGCTTGGGAAGGTAGGAAAAGGCAAGGAAGCCAAAGCGCTCCTCAAGAAAGGAAGCACGACAAAGATTGATCTATCAAAGAAGAATCTCATGGCCGCAATGAGAAGAGCGGTCGAAGGAGCTCCAGTTGTCTATGAGAATGAAGTCAATGAAGGAGATGTCGCTCCTATACCTCTTGATGTGCTAGATTCATCTCACTACCACGCACTTCTTGTCCAACCGATCAGCAAAGATCCTACAAAAACCTTTGCCTGGAGAGATCCAGTGCCATTATTGAAATCTTTCTTGTTCAATACGACTAATATCCGAGAAGTTACCAAGTGTCATACACTTAGTGGTATCGTGGTTCAAAAGGAAAGACTGAATGTGCACTTGTCTGATAAACGGAGATATGCACCATTATCCGGTGACTCGAAGAAGAGTATATTGAAAAGGACGGCTTGGGATGTATCAATTCAAGTTGTTCCATTCTTCCTCCTTTCCAACAGTCTCACATTTCCAATAGTTGTACGCAGCTGGCAAGAGACTACTAAAGAGAGCGATGATGAATTATGGGACGAACCCGCATTACCAATTCCATCAGGTCACGGTATGAATGACGACCAAAGCAGTGATGATGAAGACCTGACATATACTACTCCAAGCATTGCTGGAGGGAGAAATTTAACGGAAGATACACACATGTCAAGTGGAAAAGGAAGTACCGAACACTACTCTCAAGATCATGTTGCAGTTGGACAGACACTGCGATTAAGTGGTATTGATCTACAGGAATCTCTTTTTATTCAAGTCTCTCAACAAGTCAATGCATCTGAGGAGATGGATTTCTTGTGGACAAATCCACTTCAAATTAATCTGTCTGGAATGAAATCAGGTATCAACTCAAAGGGAGTGAAACGGCTGCCAAAGTTAGTTCTAGATCTCGGAGACAATTGTGATTGTCTTGTTGATGTTTCACTTGAAGGAGGAACCAAGGTGCCTGTCTGCACAATCTACTCTCCGTATTGGATTATGAACAAGTCTGGAGCGAAGCTTGAATATAAGGTAGCTGGGCAATCTAAACGATACCTCGACAGTGGCACTGGCGGTTTGCCAATTATGATACACGGAAGTGAATCTGAAAAGTAAGTGACTTGGTCTGTTCAATCTATTTTGTTCAATTTGATGTATGTGACTCATTGCAATAATCTTCCACTCTCTCCATATAGTACAAACGAGCGTTACAAGAATGTATCAAGGGCAATATCGGTATTGTCAGTAGAATATCCAAGTCGGCGTGTGGCAGAGCAATGGTGGAACCCAAAGACAAACGGGGCATTAGTGATTCAAAAACGAGCAAAGATAGAGCAGAAAGGGAAGGGCGTTATTAGATGGAGTGATAAGATTGAGCTTGATGTTGGTAAGACTACTCTATTGCTGACGATACTTGTGCAAGCTTTCCGATACCTCACTACTTTCTCTCTTCTTGCAGCTGGTACTCATGGGGAAATTGAATGCAACAACCAGTTTATATTCAATGTTTCAATCGATTCACTAGCTGGTGCCTTCCACCGGAGTAATCTTATCAATATAACCCCACGTTTCATTGTCAAGAATATGCTTCACATCCATGTTAGCATAATCCCTCTCATTGGTGGATTATATGATGCTCTTCGAAAAGCTAGACAACTACGACAAGAACTGACAAAGCAGGATGAAAAGTTAAAACAAGATCTTTCACCTGGTGATTCACTTCTTCTCTATCATTTCCATAACATCTCGGGAGGTCTGGTGAGTTCTACCAATGTGTTCATGATGCATGTGTTGCTCTTGTATACTTTCTAACTTTCTTTGCTTGTATACATTGTAGGAAAAGCCGTATCGATGGGTTGCTTTCCGTGTCAATGCCTCGCATTATGGGGCAAGTTACAAGCCAAAGGTGAGTATTGGACAAGTGAATGAAGAAGAAACATACTATACCACTTACCTCACGAATTCGAATGTGTACTTCTATTCTTAGTGGCATCTTGTTCCTATTGATCTTCCTGAATCCTCATTCTTCGGCGAGCATGATGGCTGTAATGATACAATGTGCGGTATTCTTGAAGTGAAGACTCATAGCTCTGATGAAGGTGCTATGCTCGTCTCGATAACACATGCAACTGTGCCGCCATTCTGTATAGAAAATAGGAGTAATGATCATATCCTTCGATTTGTCCAAGATGATGCCGATGCAGTTGTCTTTGAGTTGCCTCCAATGTCCACTGCGTCCTATACTTGGGATTCTCCTTTGGGGAAGAAGAAGCTTAGAGCAGTAGTGATACCTGTAGAAAAAAGTAAGAACTATCAGCTTGATGCTCAACTGAAACAGGAGCGAGATGATGAAGAAGAACGAACACTGGACACGTATGATAGTGATGATGATAATGAGACAATTCAAAGCGAATCGACAAAAGATCCTTTGATGCAGGCGTTGAAGAAGGGTACCACCGGGAAAACCTCCCTTGATTTGAATAAGACGGCACGATATAGATCTCCTCGGAAGAAAGCTGTGTATACCATTTTCTCAAGAAGCTATAACCTGAAAAAGGTTGGCATGCAACAGCAATTGCCTTGCCCGTCTTCCAAAGAGAGTGAATCTGGACATCAAATGATGTCATCAAGTCTTTTTGCTCATATCCGAATAGTAGCAGGGACTAAGACTATATCATTCAGTGATTCAACATGGATAGCGAATCAAGTAGATGCTGGCCAGTTGAAGAAAGGAGGTGACTTCAAGGCATCTCTTTGTGAGATGAATATTGAAGGGGTCGGTCTTTATATCATGGATGACTACCCAAAAGAAGTCATGGCAGTTATTTTAAGGGATATACAACTCCAGAAACCCATGGGCTCGATCAAACTGACTGCAAGATGCCGTCACTTTCAGGTGGATGCTATGCTTCCTTCTGCTCGATACCCTATCATCATTCAGCCATCTCCTATGGGCGTTGACAGACGAGATCCTTTAATAAAAGGAAGCAATGCCTTAGACTTGATCATGCCAGAGAATGTCGACACAAATGAATGTTTCTGGATGAAAAACGAAGAGAAGCCTATTCCAGTATTTGAAACAGAGGTTGAGTATGTACCCCAAAGGAATATGACATGGGTGCCCTCGATCAATGTGTTCATTTGTCCGTTGAAGCTGTGGGTTGATGTAGACTATATCTTACGAATCATGGGGATGATTGTCGACTCGGTCAACAAGTATCAAGATCAAGATGATGTTGCAAGGAATCTTCATGCAACCAGCAGTGCCAATGATAAATTGAAATATGTCACCCGTGGGCAAGCGCATAAGTTCATGACTTACATTGAAAACTTATACATCTCCCCTGTTACGCTTGATATCGAGCTGAACATTAAGTCAGACGACGCTGATCATGTTGATGAGGGAGATTCAAACTTGACCTTACATTCCATTGCACAAGCGACGAATTCAGTGGCTGTTGCTGCCATCATGAGTTGGGTGATCAATGTAGGAGCAAACTTTGCTCATGTATCGCCAACATTTCGATACTCTGACATATCCTACTCTGACACATATTGTGCCTTGTTTGATCTATTTGAAGAAATTGCAAAGCCGTACACTAACCAGACAATCAAGCAAGGCTACAAGGTCATCTTTTCAATGCAGCTGTTGGGAGATCCAAGTCATCTATTTGCACAATACAAAGCAGGGTTTTCGGATCTGTTTATTAAAACTCGTGATGAATTAGTAGTTGGTGGACAAGATGGGGTTGGTAAAGGAGTATCGTCATTAGTACAAAATGTTGTTGGCGGTACCTTGTTTGCCATTGGAAAGGCAACAGGGGGTGTGGCTGATACTATTGATAGTATGTTTACTAACGATGCAACCTCTAATCATTTGAAGCCTAAAAAGGCTTCATCTTCTGGTGGGAAACATCCTGACAATGCTATTGATGGTGTTGTTCAAGGAACTCAGTTTTTAGGCGAGACTGTGGTTCATGGGCTTGCAGGAGTTGTCGGTAATCCGTATCGAGGTGCCAAGACCGGAGGTGCAGCCGGTTTTACTAAGGGAGTTGCTAGTGGTGTCGGTGGATTGGTCACTGCCCCTTTCGTTGGGGCACTTGGGTTCATTGCAAAGTCTTCTGATGGTATGGGAGCAACCACACAATGCTTAGAGCTTGGCGTTATCGATGCTAGATGCCGACCTGCCAGGGTCGTTCCTTGGGGGCGTCCTATGAGTGATAACGGTCTCTCATACTTGAAGGCAATTGGTATCCGTGTCCATACTGTCCGTTACCAAAAGGTTAGGAAGCGTCTGGTTCAGCCGAGAGATAGCCAAGACGGTGAAGTTGATCCACAGGTTACATCAAAAGAGTATAAGCGTATCCGAGCTGCAGAAGAAAGGCGGAAGTATCCGCCAAAGAAGTTAATCAGTATCATGCATGAGAAGGATAAATATCATTACGTTACTTCCCCTGTTAGACCGAAGTTGTTAGTAGATGCACCCGGAAACCTCGTGTTGAGTCATTATGCGGTAGTGAGTTTGTCTTTCTATTCTATCAATTTGTTTATACCAAAATCTAACTCATTTATCCTTTCTATACTCACTATTTGGTGTAGACGTTTGAAGAGACACTCATTCTTCGCTCGTCTGATTTACAGCTTGGTGATACAGGTAAGTGCCCGTGCATGAGGTCTATGTTTAGAACAAACAATTCGCTTACCGGTCATCTCAACTTGGCCCCTCTTGTCTTTCTTAGTTGCAATAAATTTCTGGTAAGTTTGCACATGTTCTATCAACCTATTTTGTAATCTAGCTTAGTCTCATCGCCACTATCTCATCATACCAGGAATAATCGTGGTATCAAGGCCTCGACTACAAGAGCAACGCCACTAGGGGTGTGTAAGATTTCAGTTGGTGATATGTATTCAGCTGTTCTCAATGTGTATGAAGAGCAATTGCGGCGGAAAGAAATGAACCTTGCTGAGAAATCAAGCACCGTTGATGATCTCAACGTCCCTGCTCCACAAGAATGTGCATTATTCAGGCCATGTAAAGCACGATCGCCTATTCGTATGGACATATTTGATGCCATTGGTGAAGAGATGGCGGCTATCGAAAAAAGTGAGCAAGATCAATTCGCATATGCAGACTCTTCTTCTGATTCAGACGATGATTCTGACTTCTTGGATGGTGGTGGACGCAAGGCTAAAGAAGAAGACCCGTCAAGCATAGTTAAGGCAAATGAAAGATTATTTGGTAGTGTTTCTCTCAGCTTCTTCCCAATTCCTTGGTGAGGTTAGAGTAGCTTGTCGTATGTTAAAGTAAAGTAAAATGTGGCAGTAATTACATATAACAAACGTGCGTGTATTCATTACTGCTCATTATCACTTAACTTATTCCTATTTGACGAATAACACATACTAAACGAATACTAGTGGTTCTGACTGAATTTCTAACTCTTAATGATCAGAACAGAGACTTGATACTTGTGGCTGTTGACTTGGGAGATTCTT
>Ga0214477_100312_pt1 | contig 34955 bp, 32 predicted proteins | sample M1_20Mar14CPVII9_FD_165058 | JGI IMG/M metagenome (GOLD analysis project Ga0214477, IMG submission 165058) | Marine eukaryotic communities from Monterey Bay, California, United States - M1_20Mar14CPVII9sort6BwellC16 | ecosystem: Environmental > Aquatic > Marine > Unclassified | place: USA... | reverse complement strand
TTTTGTGGCCACTTGTTGGCTGTTCTCTTGCCTCAGATTGGGTCAGATTTTCGAAATCGAACCGGCTGTCCGACAATGTATCACCTAAACGTGGAGGTATACAACCACTCTCCTTCTTATATATTGGTAATTCCTTTATGTATATGTATATAAAAGACCAATGGACACTATCAGCACCATTGTAGGGCCCTCCATCACACTTTTGTGGCCACTTGTTGGCTGTTCTCTTGCCTCAGATTGGGTCAGATTTTCGAAATCGAACCGGCTGTCCGACAATGTATCACCTAAACGTGGAGGTATACAACCACTCTCCTTCTTATATATTGGTGATTCCTTTATGTATATGTATATAAAAGACCAATGGACACTATCAGCACCATTGTAGGGCCCTCCATCACACTTTTGTGGCCACTTGTTGGCTGTTCTCTTGCCTCAGATTGGGTCAGATTTTCGAAATCGAACCGGCTGTCCGACAATGCACCACCTAAACGTGGAGGTATACAACCACTCTCCTTCTTATATATTGGCAATTCCTTTATGTACATGTATATAAAAGGGCAATGAACACTATCAGCAGGATTCTTGGGCCCTCCATTACACTTTTGTGTCCACTTGTTGGCAGTTATCTTGCTTTTTGGGTCAGATTTTGACTTTGATAAGAGTAAATCCACATCTGTCTCTCAGCCAGAGTAAGCTATTTAAATATCTGTTTTGTTAAAACATTAGCAATACTACTATAGATCATCATGACCTAGTATAATGCTAATGTAATGAGCTTGTGCCATGTTTTTTGGTGTTGTTTTTTTACTTTGGGATAGTTAATATTTTTTAGCGAAGATCAAGCGATTTCCTTTGGATGGTTGGGTGTCTGCCACTACCTTGTTGTGCTTTATTTTCCTACCAGTGCTTGTCAAAGCCATCCCATATATAGATAAGGACTGTACTCTAACATATGCATCTCTCTGGCTACACATGAAAGTAGATCAGATAAACCCAACATACTAATAAAATGTTTTTGCTGGCCTTCGCTTTCTTGCAGGGAGACCACCTCTCACAATTTGATGTCTATATATACTTTCTTTCTTACGAGAAATAGCCCATTCTACCCAAACAGTATCATGTTCACCAGGGTTTGCAGGATTTTCTAATTCAAAGGCTTCATGCTCTGTTGTTCCTATTCTCACATAAATAAGCTCATCATGTTTCCTCTTGAGACTACTGCTAACACCACCAGCAGCAGCAGCAGATAGTGGGAATTATCATCATTATCATCGGTTACTGCCACTGATGATGATCTGTTTAGTGTTGGCTTACCATTCATTGTTCTAATACCAAAAGATTTCTTTGCCTGATGAGAAGATACATTTCTTATCTTTGATTGCAATGATGAGAGAGTCATCTTATCTTGGCTTCCAACAGTCTCACAGGCTGTAGTGTCATTATTACCTGTAATTTTGAGATTAGGAGGAATACCATTCAATAAATAATCTACAGCAATATTAGAGTCACCCTTTGAAGCAATCAGACATGCCTTCACAGCAGTGCTATCTTGGAATCCCAGCGCTTTGATATTGTTAATTGCTTCAGCTTCAACCTCCTCAGTGTCATCAGACAGAGATGTAACATTAGGCAAAGTAGTGGATGACTTAACATCAATAGAGGGAGTCAATTCTTCTGTTTCAGACTCCTCATCATCTGTATCATCTATGACTATGATTTCAACAGAAGAAGAGTTGGCCTCCACTCCTTCTCCTCCTTCTCTTCTTTTAACATCCAATGTAGTGTTATCGCTAGCTTTAGGAGGAGGATTTCCACTGGTCAACAATTCTACAGCAGCGTCAGGATCACCATTTGTAGCACAAAGACAAGCCTTAATAGCGTCAACATCTGAAAAACCAAGTTCTTTGATATCAATTGTACTGACTGAAAATTCATTATCATGATTATCAACAGAGTTTTTAATTTGTTCTGTCTTAGTAACAGATGTTGATGCAGATGATTGCTGGCTGTGATTGCTGCATTCATTGGTATTTATACGCATACTTAGCTGTACAGTTCTATCATCTAATTCAGTGACACCCTCTATTCTAGTTTCATTTTTTAATGAAATTGATGTGGATGTGTTACTTATAACAGGAGTAGAAGCTCTATCACTATCTTGATTATTTTGTGTATCATCATTTGGATTAATAGTTTCTGCATTAGTTGGTATTGTATGAGACCATTCTAGTTTTCTATTTGTATAGTGCACTGTTGGCATGTTGTATTGAACAAAAATATGCACCGTAACCATTCAAATTTATCATACTATCTGTCTTCTGTACATATCTCAAATACGTTAAAATATCTTAATTTAGTGACAGATATACTTTGGCGGCGAATTATTTCTGTTAGATATGTACACTGAGCCAATTAGCAGTAACAACTTGGATGCTGTGTTGATGTGATATGTTGATGGTGGGTGTATTTAAATACCCTATTTTTTCTTGTGTAGTGGAATGTACGACTGTAGAACAAGTTGTGTTGTGATACCTTGTCGGACTACAGTGATTTACTATTCGCAACAGAGTAATAACTATGTGGTATGCTGATTGTCTTGTGGTTGATGTGGTGTGTAGTTTGTAAGTATCAAGTATTTTTGAATAGATTTTGTTCAACTTGGTCTGGCCTTCACCCGCTTCATTTGCTGCAAATAGAGTAGTTAAGTACATATGTACTTTGAAGCAATGATGACGATGATACCATCTGACCAATCTACACAATCTACGCAATGAGTAGTTTGTAGATGTTATTATCGCGCGGCGGCGCGTAGTTTCTCACTTCATTACTACTTTGGTCGCCCAACCTCACATTCTGCAAGTTGAGGTTAGTCGGGGCGGGCATGTCAAACATTTTGCACTCCACACATCACGAACTCGATGCAATCCCCACTATTGTTTTGACTTATATCATCCCGTTTGTGCTTTTATTTATTCCTGTAATGTTAGACAAAATAATCAGTATTGTTTTGTCATTCACAACTACCACACCATCGAATGAAGTTTGTGTATCTTGCAGTCCACATAACATGTTTGATGAATGTTTATATTGTTCATATCATTCATGAGTAATCATTCACACAACTGACTGGCAATTATTAGCTCGTTCGCTTTGATATTGTATGGTATCATATTATATATCATCATCGAAACAGAAGAAGAAGAAGAAGAAAATGTAAGGATTAGATAGAAACATAATCAAACAATCTATCAAATAACTCAATGATATATAACTCACCTCATTATATATTCCATCATTTCTCCAATCAATAATATATCATCACATATCAGCGGCGATCGAGAATACTTAGCAGTACAATAACGTGTATGAGTACAGAACAATATATCACCATACATCATCTCGCGTGTATACACAGGATATTTACTCCAGCCGCCGCTTACTATCAAACCATCAAACCGCGCAACTATGCTAATAACCTAACTAAATCAACATGGCCATCGATAAATGCGTTGGTACTGCCATCTCTCCTTCCCTTCCTTTTATGATGTCATCTGTGTGTATGAGATATGCTTCTTTTTTTTTGTCTGTGAAGGAGTTTTTGGTATTTCTTCTATGGAAGGAGTTTTTGGTATTTCTTCTATGAACACGATATACCAACACCTCTCATATTACTATATCAATCGTCTCTATGCGCGAATATATAGAACCGAAGTTGTTGTTGTTTGCATCCTATTGACTGAGTGTTAGGGCGGCTTATCGTGTTGCAAATTTTAGTGTTCGACTAACTTTACATTTTGAAATAATTAATAATCATCTCTCTTCGGCCGCCGCCGGTTTCAACGCCGGCAATAATACTATCAACTTGATATACCGAACTATCTATGCCGCCCATCCATTGCAACAACACATTGAACAACAGATACGATTGTATTTGCTGCTTCAATCATAACTCCTAGAAATAACATCACTCTCATAGAATCTGTCTGTCCGTCCCCTCACCCTCACCTCAGACCTCAAGTAGCAATTCAAAAGACAAAGTGCACCATAAGTAGGTACGTAATAAATGACGTAGTGTTGTATAAAATATTAAAATATAACAATGGCAAGGGGTAAAGGCAAGAAGGGAAAGCGGAGAGGAGACGATTCCGATGATTCCGACGGTGGTGGTAAGCCAGCTGCAACAACAGAATCAACAGACGATAATCAAGCAAATCTCTCACGTAAACAAAAGAAGGCATTAAAAGCTAAGCAGAAACAAAACGCTAATAAAAAGCAACAACAAGATGATAGTGATGATGATGATAACTTGGCACATTTAATACCATCAAAGGGTAATAACTATGGTAGTGATAGCGATGATAATGAACCAAAAGCAGCACCAGTTAAAAAGTTAACAAAGAAACAACTAAAACGTCAAAAGGAAAAGGAGGAGGCTGAGGCACGTGCCAAGGCTGCTGCATTTGCTGCAGATGATGATAGCGATGATGATTCAGATAAGAGTAAAGAAGAAGAAGAAGAAGAGGAAGTAGAAGAGGAGATTCCACAACCAGTTAAAAAGGGTGGAAAGAATAAGAAGAATAAGAAACAGCAAGTATCAAATTTTGCTGCATTGGATAGCGAGTCTGAATCTGAGGAAGAAGAAGATGAGGTTGTTGATACCAAGAAACAGCAAGATGAGGAAGCTGCCAAGGCTTCAATGTTTGCTGATGATAGTAGTGATGAGGAGGAGGCTATTTCAAAGGATATTGCCAAGGTAAGTAGTATTTATGTACATGCAAAAAATGTGCACATGATATGCATTTCTAACATATATACTACACATACTTCAGTTGGGTATAGCCGATGATGATAGCGATGATGGCAAAAAGAAGAAAAAGAAGGATAAAAAGAAGAAGGACAAAAAGAAATCTAAGCTTGAGAAGAAGTTGGAAGCTGCCAAAATGAAGATGGATGAAGAGAAAAAGGATGGTGGAGATGACGATGATGGTGACGTAGTTATTGAAGAGATGGATGAAAAGGCAAAGAGAAAGGCTGAAAAAGCTGCCAAGAAGGCTCGTAAGGCTGAGAAGGAGGCTAAAAAGTTGGCCAAGTTACAGGGCAAGAGTGGTGGTAGTGATGAGGATGATAAAAATGGAGATACCAAAGATGAGAAGAAAGATGAAGTATTCTATGGTGCGCCCGATGATCATGCTTGGACTGATTCAAGTCATGCTATTAAGGATGCAGAGACGAATAAGAAGGATGATGGGCCTGATACAAGTGTAAGTACATATGATATATCAGTATATGAGTATCATTTTTGTGCATATGACATTCATACAACACTCATCTATATGCAAATTTCCTACTCAAACAGCTAACACATGATAAGAATGGCAAGAAACTGAGTAATAAGGAGCGTAAGAAGTTAATCAAAGCACGTGAGGCTGCGGCCCGTGCAGCCGAGTATGAACAACAGGCTGCCAAGTCATCAGCAGTGGGTGCACAATTCGCTTGTTCACAAACAGCCGTGAATGAGAATGATCCCCAGTGGCAGAATTCATTAGATATTAACATCCCAAGCTTTACTATTAGTGCAGCGGGAAAAGTATTATTCAAGGATGCAGTATTCAACATTGCACATGGTAGACGATATGGATTAGTTGGGCCGAATGGGAAAGGAAAGAGTACGTTACTGAAAATGATTGCATCGAAAGATTTAATACTTCCGCCTCGTGTTGACTATTTGTATGTTGAACAGGAAGTTGTAGCAGATGATACACCCGCAGTGGATGCAGTTCTCAAGGCAGATACAGTCCGATGGGGTCTACTTGAGGAAGAGAAGACTTTGACAGAAGCAATTGATAAGGGCGACGAAGATCCGGCGATATTTAGTAGATTACAGGAAGTATTAGACGAACTGAATACAATTGGTGCATCAAGTGCCGAGGCTAAGGCACGACGAATATTGTTTGGTCTTGGGTTTGACGGGGAGATGCAAACCAAGGTAAGTGATGTACGCTGACCGACCGTATATTATGTTACTAAATACCTTCGTATAATTCTCATACATAAATTTTCTCCTCGAATACAGCCGACTAAGATGTTCAGTGGTGGATGGAGAATGCGTATCTCACTTGCTCGTGCTCTGTTCATCGAACCCACTCTTCTCATGCTTGATGAACCTACGAACCATCTTGATTTGGATGCTGTCATTTGGCTTGATAATTATCTCCTCACTTGGAAGAAGACACTACTAATTGTATCACATGACCAAGACTTTCTCAACAGTGTCTGTGACGAGATTCTTCATATTGAAGACCTAAAATTGGCATCATACAAGGGTAACTATGACTCGTTCAAGAAGGCCGAGAAGCAAAAGATTAAACAACAACAAAAGGATTACGAGAAGCAGGAGAAGAGACTTCGTGAATTGAAACGACAGGGGCAGAGTAAAGCCAAGGCTACCGAGACAGTGAAGAAGAATAAACGTGAGCCCGGAGCACGTACCGCGAAGAAACAGAAGGAGGCGGTGGCATCAGGACAGGAAGCAGCCAAGGCAACAGAACTTATTAAACGACCAAAGGAGTATTCTGTTCAAATACACTTCCCTGAGGTTGCAGAATTGTCTCGTCCTGTCATGGAGGTGAACCGTGTCAAGTTTTCCTATTCTGAAAAGCACCCAATCATCTTCGACTGTATTGACTTTGGTATTGATATGGATAGTCGTATTTGTATCGTGGGTCCAAACGGGGCAGGTAAATCTACATTACTCAAGTTGCTAACGGGTGAGATTCAACCAGTCAAGGGTGAAGTGAAGCGCAATCCTCGTTTGCGAATGGGTATATACAACCAGCACTTTGTTGATAGACTTCCAATGTCAAAGACTCCTGTTGAGCACTTGCGTGATAGATATCAAGATGAGGACTATCAATCTATTCGTAACAGGCTAGGCAAATATGGATTGGAGGGTCATGCACACGAGGTGACAATGCGAGACTTGAGTGGAGGTCAGAAAGCTCGAGTTGTATTTGTTGACTTGAGTTTACAGAGACCTCACATTCTATTACTTGATGAGCCGACAAATAACCTGGATATTGAGACGATTGATGCGCTCACAGACGCAATTAACGAGTTTAATGGTGGTATTGTCTGTGTGACTCACGACCAACGCCTCATTGAGGAGTGTGATTGTGAACTATGGATTGTGGAGGAGCAAGATGCAAAGAAGCATGCAGCTGGCTTTGATGATTACAAGGATATGATTTTGACAAAGATTGAGAAACAGCAAGCAAAGGAAGAGGCTATGCGTAATGAGAAACTGGCTGCTCTTGCAAAAGCAAAGGAAGAAAAGTTGGCAGCACTTAGAGCCAAGATTGGGAAGAAGTGATTGATAGATAGACGTCAACATCGCTTTTTATAGAGGTGTTAACAGTTAGTTATGTTTGGTTTGAACATCGTCGTGCCGAGACTGTCAGTATCTTGACTTTATTTCCATCTCTACCCTTCTCTGTAGGATTGGTTGTGATTGTGACCTCACAGTATCCAGTACACCCCGGAATAGTATCTTCTGTGATTTGAATATCTGACCAAACTGATATAGGTGAATACCATAAACCATCTACTTCTTTTGTAGTTACTGATAAGGGTGGCTTTTGCTTGTTTATATCACTTCCATAATCTTTGACTTCTGGAGGATGCGCGTTTCACAGTTTTGAAATATACAGAGAGGGGATTGTAACTCATGTTAGTATATGCGGTTTTGGCACTTCATACTGTATAGTTCACAAGACAAAACAATAAAAACACAGACCTACCAACTCTAAATGTGCCCATACCGACATAAGATCGTAGAATGGCAACATAAACGACATAGCATTCGGCTTGTTGCAGCTCGATTGAGAATGTAATTTGACTTCCTCCGTTTGGCTCTGTCGATATCCAACCGGGTCGTTGCTTTAACCCATCATCAGCATAGAGTGTGAAGCCTTCATGGTTTGGAGAAACCGGTAGGAGTTTATCCCAACGAGTAAATACTCGCGCAACATCTTTGACAACCAGATAATCACTACGAACTCCAATTTCTTGTATATCATTAGCGACAAATGTTGTTAGTGGCATCACATCTTTCTCAATGCTTATACCCTGACAAGAACTCTTCTGTGCATTTGCCAATGTATGGACAATCAAATCTTTAGCAATAGCATGCCCGACTGTCGATGGATGTATTGCATCTGGAGCTAAGAAGGGAACAGAGCATTCATATCGACCGTCTGGTATATCTCCTTTCTTTGCATTGCATTTTAGTTTCCTGTCATGTATGATATTACTTCGTTCCATGAAAGTACATATACTCTTACATCCTCCACCTCGAAATTGAGGAATGATATGTTCTAATTGACATGGAGAACAACCATGAGGGTAAGGAAACACTGCAGAAGAAATATTTCCATGATTAATGTCAAGCCCTGCCTTTGGTAACCAGTCATTCTTTTCAAATGAATATGATTGTTTATCCATCTTTTCAAGTCGTTCCACCAATCTCCAAAAGTTTGGAAAGAGTGCCTCTGCATAACTTATTACAGGAATATGATAATGCTGTGCTATACCCATATGCAAAAGAGCACCTGTCTTTCGAGTAGCAATGGCTGTTTGCATTTCCAAAAACATTATTGCTGCATTTGGATATTTCTTCATTAGTGAATATATAACAACCTCTGCACATAGTACTAGCTCTTTAAAGCCATTGAAGAATACTGATGTTTTAGAGTCAACTGTTATTATATGATCTTGACCTTGGTAATCATTCACAGCAAACTCTAATATGATTAGATCTGGTTCCTGATTTGATTGTGTAGATAGATCTGAGTATAATACATTAAGTCTCTTTGCCATTGCACACATGTCAGCTCCATGTGCTGCTACATTGATAACTTTATGCTGTTGATTGTTCTCTTTGTTGTCTTGTTTATTACTCGTTTGCAATGGATACATTTCATTCATCCAAGCTTCTAATCTATCGGCATATCTTGCTTCGTCTGGCTGTACTCCATGACCAAGTGATATACTCCCACCGGCTACAACTGCAACAATCGGTCTTTGGCGTGATGATAAAGCATCCATAGTTTGAACTAAACGATATTGATTTCCAATCCATGCCTCTGATTGCCGTAATACACTACTTAATCCAGGTGTTTGCTTTGAAGTTAAACGATTATATTCTAATTGACATTGTGATATTGTTGTTATTGTTGGAAGCTTCCTGCCTCTTGGAACAGTGATACTATCACTATCATTATTGATAGAACTATCACAATGAATGAGGGATAACACCTTGTGCATATAAACCATATAAGTGCATGATAGTAAAAATACTAATGCAAAAAGGATTTGCCATAATGGCAAATTCTTAGCTGCAGGTTTACTACGGGCTTGTATTATTGCACCACCATTTCGAACTTTATTACGATGTTGCATTAATGCATGCTTCATGTTGTTTCGATCTTTGTTATGTGATACTGACGAAACTACTAGAAGACTGAACCACCACACCGATCAAATTACCGTGTTAAATGCTATATATGCCGATATCTCGGGCTGCAATCCCTGCCGCTACCACTACCACTCATAAACCAATCAATAAAGTCAAAGGCAAAGAGCGAGAAGATGCACCAACTCTAATTAATGTAATATGTAGTTGTGACCACCAAGCGAATCCTAAACTCTCATAATTTTCATCCACACAAATTTATCTACTCTTATCCTCTCTCTAGAGAGGTATTGACAATGGTAATTACTACTGAAGCACGCTCGGCACTGGCTAACCTAACTATCCCAGCTGCAACTTTATCATCTGATCCACTCGTTGCTTTAATCGCTGCCATCTCACCGCCATATCAAACAAATGTCAACATAGTAAAGAAGGGGGGTTCACTTACCCTAAAAATTGGACCTGATACATTAACTCATCGCAATGCAATATTACGCTCTCTATGTGGTAACGGACTACATAATGCATTAGATAGTCAGGGTAGTTCACCACTTTTGTTTTTGGGTGGTCATTCAGCTTCCTCATTTGCCGGCTCGTCACCCATTTCTGCCTTGGCTATTGCGGGTATAACAAGTTGGATGAGTGTTGCATCTAGTATCCGTGATGGAAGTCCTGATGATGTATCTACATTAATTGGTCAATTAAATGGTTACTTTGTTACACGAGGATTCGTAGTTCCCAGTGCTGCACCTACACTTGCTGATTTAGACTTATATCTTGCAATTGTTACCAAAGTTGCAGGAGATGAGTTGGAGAGTATGATTGGATCAAATGTTAATACACGTAGATGGTTAGAACAATGTGGTGCTACAGTTGATGAGTTGGTAACTGTTGCTACAAAGAATTCGAAGGTTCCTGCTATTACCATTCCTAAAGGATTGACAGCCAAACCTATTTTGCTGCCTAACTTCTTCTTCGGAGATGAAGATGAGGCAACAGTGGCAGCCGCCGCTTCTGCAGTAAAGTCGGCTACTTCCACAACATCTGCCGGTAATAAAGGTAAGGGTGGCGGAGCACCTGCCACTGGAGGAGCTGGACTAACTGATGAACAAAAGAAAGCCGCAGCGGAAAAGAAGGCAAAGAAGAATGCTGAAAAAGCTGCAAAGAAGAAGAAGGATGGCGGGGGGAAAGGAGGAGGTGCCACACCTGCAGCAGAACTTAATGTTAGTGCATTAGATATTCGTGTTGGTAAAATTTTAAAGGCATGGAATCATGAGGGGTCTGAAAAGTTGTATTGTGAGGAGGTTGATGTTGGCGAGGAGACACCCCGCAAGATTGCATCAGGCTTGAGGTCATTCTACAAACTAGATGAAATGCAAGAGCGCAATGTCCTTGTATTATGCAACTTGAAGGCACGCAACTTGGGCGGTTTCCCTTCACATGGCATGGTACTTTGTGCATCAAATGCTGATCATACTAAAGTTGAGTTTGCAGTACCACCCGAAGGGAGTAAGATTGGCGAAAGAGTTACGTTCGAGGGATTCGACGGAGAGCCCGAGCCAGAGAATAAGGTTGCCAAGAAGAAGATATTTGATAAGTTGGCACCAGATCTTAAAACTGATAGTAGTGGAGAGGTAGTTTGGAAGGGAGTCAAGGGTAAGACGAGTGCAGGTGTTTGTAAGGCAGTGAATGGTATGACCGAGGCTCAAGTGTCATAGAGACACGATAGTCTAGGAGCACTAATTATACAATTCTTAACTAATTATGTATCAGTGAAGATTGGTATCACTGCTTTATTGTAAGTATTTAGTATTACTGATAACACCTTAGAGTGAAGTTATCCTCATTTATGGTCGGAAATTGTCAGCTCATCTACCTCCACATGCCTCTTCCATCATCGGCTTCCCATACTTAATATACCATAGGTTAATATGCCTCCAATTTTAGAACAGGCCAAGGAATTTGCCCTTCTTTATTTGTTTCTCACTATCTTCTAATTCTGCCAATAAGCTATCTCTCTTTGCTTGTGCTCTCTCCCTGGCCTCTTTTGCTGCTGCAGCTTGTTTAGCAACCTCAGCTCCCTTTAGTTTTCTTTGATTTTGACTTTCGAATACTAAGCTCACTGTAGGGCCTAGAAGATGTGCATTTCAGTGTATGAAGATGAAGAAAGATGATTGAAACATCTGTTAATGTACGGCTTGCAAAGACAATCAAATAAAGATACAAAAAAGCCAAATGAAACACTCAAATCACCAACACTTCAGATTGAACACATGAACTCATAAGATAAAGAACTTACCAGCTCGTACCCTGATAGCAGCCAACACCCTCGTTAATCCTACACCTCGGCAACTCCACATTTGTGAACCAAATGTTGCAGAACACATGGTAACAATATCTCCCTCCTTTACTAAACCTGACCGAGCGGCATTTCCTTTTGGTGCTACTGTTTGTACATAAACATTGCCATTGTCATCTTCATCGAGGACAAGTCCCAATGGTCTTTTCAATTCTACTAAATTGTCATTTGCACCTGCTGATCGACTTGCTTTTGCCCATCTGTTGAAATCTTCATCATCTTCTGCCATTGATATTGCAGTAGATATTGGTCTATTAATAGCTACTTTGGAGGAAGATGATGAGGATGCAAACCCCATTGCAGATTGGATAGAGATAGCAGCAGTAGCGATGATAATGATAGCAGATTTCATGTTTATTGTTTGTTTGTTTTTGGATTTATTTAGGAAGTGTGCCGATTGTTTTCAAGTATCAAGTATTGCAAATACAGTATATCAAAGCAGTAATATGGTAGTCAATATTTATTGTGAAATAGGGTTGACTCTGAGAAGTGTGTCATTGTCCTCACTAACGTGTTACAACTTTTGCAACAATTATTTTTGGCATATTTAACACTCAACTGGTAGAAACGCCGTACAGTACTCTCTCAGTATCGTCTTTAGCCCACCAAATAGGTACTTCCAACTTCCAACAAGCAACTAAAGTTTAAATAGCAAGCTAAGACGGCTTAAGTATACTCCATAGTACCAATAGAAGTATGAGACGGACACTGTTATTATGCGGTTTATCCGCTATGCTATCAGGGGCATCTGCATATGGTAAGTATTTTGTGGTATCTTCACCGCACAAACTCAAGTGAAATATGGTACACATCACTGCTGCATGCCAACTCATTATATTGTACTCTTCCTTCTTTATATATCTCTTTCTTTAATATTATTTGTATACAAATTGGTGTCATATCATATCATGTAATATCATCAGTATCATCATTTGTACCAAAGAAGGGTATTGTGTCACCTAAACCAAAAAATGTTTCGGGTATGAAGAGTAGTAGATCAATGCGAGCATCCATGAGAAATGATATTACGATGATGCCTATTGGTGTACCCAAGGTTGCTTATCGTGTTCCTGGTGGTATGGGAGCTGAATGGTGAGTTTACTTAAAATTTAAATATGTCTTTTAAGCTTCACTGTGTATTTTGTGGGTATGGGTTAGTATTAGATTGAGAGGATTGGGTATATGATATGCACATTTTATGTACAATACTTTGTATGATTATTAATTGACTAAAACTTCATCTTTTAACTTTGACGAATCAATAATAAATAATGGTATTATTATTTAATGTTAGGGTGGACATTTACAACCGTCTTTACAGAGAGCGAATTATCTTCCTTGGATCTGAAATTGATGATGAACTTGCCAACCAAATTATTGGAGTAATGCTTTACCTTGACGAGGAGGATAGTTCTAAACCCATCTACTTATACATCAACTGTCCGGGAGGATCCGTCATTTCTGGACTTGCAATCTATGACGCCATGCAACTTATTAAAAGTGAAGTTATTACTATTAATCTTGGCCTTGCGGCATCAATGGCTTCCTTCATCCTTGCGGCCGGTTCAAAGGGTAAACGTCTTGCCCTTCCTAGTTCACGTATTATGATCCATCAACCCATGGGTGGAGCACAGGGACAGGCTCAGGATATTAAGGTAGAGGCTGCTCAGATTATGCGTATTCGTGACAACCTTGTGAAGATGTATTCAATGTTTACTGGACAGACAACAGAGACGATTACAGAAAGTTTGGACAGGGACAACTTCATGAGTGCACAGGATGCCTTAGAATATGGACTTATTGATCGTGTACTAGAACGTCCCAGTGGACAAATGTAAATATACTGTGATTGGAGTAAGGGAGGGTGAGACGACATTTTTGTGTTGTGAGTTTCAGTTAGTAGCAGAAGAACAGAGGTCACTAATTAATCTAGCCTTTGCATTACTCATCGTTTATTTTACTAAACTAGTATAATGGACAACCTAGCTACACGCTCTACATGCTTTCTATGGTATGTTACAGCCGGGGCGCGAACTTTGGGGAGGATACCAAATCGATTTTGGGTATCTTTTTTTTGCCAACTCATTTGTCTTGTGAGACGCCGCAAATAGCAGCTATTTGTAGCATAGCTCGATATGAGCCACAATTTGATCAGACTATCGGTAATATTATAGACGTTAATATGGTTTCAATTAGTCATATATTGCTGTGGTGTGGTATCCTTACCAATATTTCAATACTTGAAGCATTCACTTCTACACCCAATATCAATAGGAATGTATGTCCTTATTCTACTGCATGCTATGGGTCAGTCTCAAAATGGAATGAAGAATATCAGCAATCCGATGATGATGGTGAGTACATGCTTCATATATTGCAAATAATCTTTGGCGACTAACTAATAATTCTCTTTTGCAAATAATCTTATGCGACTAACTAATTTTTACTAATTATAGATGAGGAACTTATAACGAATGAAATGTTCATGAGAGAGATGCTATCTGAGCCAGTTAAAAGGAAGAAGAAGGGAAAAGGTGAATACAAACCACACGACAATAGAGATGCACTACCATTCGTTGTAAAAGTGAAGACGCCAGATCCATACACAAATGAGAAAGATATGCTGAAACAGGCATTGAAAAGATCAAATTCAGATGAGAAGAGTAGCAAGAGTAAGAGAAAAACAAGCAATTTAGTTGGTATGGATCCGAAAGGCAAAGGAATAGCAGCAAGTATATACTCGAGAAAAAAAGATGGGACACTGTATAAAGTACTAGGATCTTTTGAGTTTGACAAGGACACAAACTGCGGAGATCTATTGCAAGTTGGGGAGCGTGAATTTGAAGTAGTAACAGCGAGATCACAGTTCAAGTATGCAGGTGGCAAGCGTTTCGTCATGGTACGGTGAGTATTCATATTATTATGCATAGTATCATATCTCTATCTTTTTTTCAAACACAAGATAACATATCGTGTGCATATTCAAAACATAACAGTAAGATACTTGAGGTTAAGGAGATCACTAGAATAGCAGAGGAAGAGTCTCTCAAACGGCTAATGGAAAAGTCAAGTGAAGATAAATCTTTCCAATAGAATACAGCATAAACTAGCAACTACATCAAACTTTGTAGAATTATCAAGCATAAGTTTTGACTTACTTTATATTGTATCGTAGCTTTATTGTTTAGCGATCATTTGCCCCCCTTACTATCTATTAGCTACCAAGAGCTTCCTATTTTGGCTGTTGAAGATTCTCAATGCCCTCTGTAACCTTTGCAGATACAATGATATCACCTTCTTTCATATCCCGAAGGAAATCTGAACCCTCGACTACATAACCAAAGACTGGGTATCTTCCATCTAGCACATTCTTACCCGCCGGGGTTAAATCTGAATCAAACAATAGCCAGAAGAATTGACTACTTCCAGAATTGGCATCATACTCTTCTCGTGCCCAACCCATAGCACCATAAGCTGAGAAGGGTAATACTGTTGCCTCTCCACCACGTCCTTCATCTTCGATACTAGTCTCATAGAATGGTCCTTTGTCACCCAATGGGAAGATCTCAAGAGGAATTAACCTCTCTCCATGCTTTCCAGCACCAACACTTTTGGATGGCGTTCCTACATACCCCTCAGCTTCGCCGGCAGGATCTCCAGTTTGCACAACAAAGCCATCACTTCTCTGAATATCCATGTTGTTGTAGAATCCCTTTTGAACTAGATCGACAAAGTTTCCTCCAGTGACCGGTGCTAATTAGTGACAAGAGATGTGTGAGATATCAGGCATGCCATAGTATAAAAATGAACACGACCACAGCAAGAGTAAGCTTACCAGCGTAACCGTCAATAATCATCTTCATATTAGCCTCCTTGAATAATTTACCCTCAATATCAAACTTCTCACCCTCTGCCTTCTTCACTAACATATCAACTGTTGCACGTCCTTTCAACTGTGGCAAATCATCATAATCAGATGGAACAGGAGTGACATATCCAGCTGGAATCATTTGCTCTTCCAACTTGGTCAACTCCTTACTAATAACATCCTGTTGATCATAACTCTTATCCAATGCTGCTCGTTCTTGATCACTACCATTCAAATAGTCTGCACTTTCCCTTAATGTAGCTTCCAATGGCTCAATCTTTTCTTTCATTGATCCTATAATATCTGAACATACCTTAGCATCACGGCATGAGGCAGTCATTTGCTTTTCTTTTGTGTTGAGTACTCCTCGTGCCTTTTTAAGATCATCAAGTGCTGCTGCCTTACGCTTCGACTGGGCATTGATTTTGATATCTTCAATACTCTTTTGGAGTTGTCTTACCTGGACACAACAATTAGTAAGTCAAAGGTTTAGTCAACATTCACATATCAAACATATATCATTTTCTCTTGCAAATAAATGAGCGCAAGATATGAACACATATAATATGTCACATAATACATATGAACATACCTCCTTGTTCTTAATAGGTAAACCCAATCTCAACAAACTTTCAGGATCTTTGTTGACACGAGTTCCTGATCCACTAGCCATCTCCTTTGCATTTGCAATTGATGATGATATCATATTATTATTGTTATTTGCAACATAATCTGGGAATGTTGATGATAAAGGTCCAGCCATTGTAGCAGGGGCTACCCACAGAGCAGCTGCTAGTGCCATACCTGACATAGCACCCTTGACTGTGGCATCAACGGCTTCTAATGTATCAACTACTATGTTTTCATTTTGTGATGGTTTTGTTGATGCATTCAAAGGAGTTGCTCGAGTTTGAGGCTGAGGTGTAAAGCCATTTATGGCTGAGATTGATGATAGAAAGAATGCAATATTGGAGAACCGCATATTGGACTGTGTTAATAATATAGTATGGTAGTATTGGAGAAGAATGAGCTACTAATAAGCCCAGCACAACTCTAATAGGAGAGGAAGCTTGATGAGGATTAATTGAGAGTCAGTGTTTTGGTTTGTGACGATGCACAGATACGTATCTTTTTTTTTTTGGATACAGTTGGAGAAGTTGCACTTCCTCCTTATCTCACTTTGGCTTCGCTGCTCATTAGCGTGGCACCGACTGCACCAAGCAAAGTAAGTAATATATACACCATGATTTCAATCAAGTTGGCTATTTGTTTCTTTTCTAGCTATGTATGCCTGCCACCTCCCAGCAAAGCCAACTTGCACCTTCAGTCACGACCCGACTACTCAAAGGCAATATCTCTAACGACGACCTCTGCCCTTCTTTGTGGTGGTACTCTTCTGACTAAGGAAGTTGTTCATAGAACCCTGCTTACGCTTACGACCAGTCTTGGGGCCAACATCGTTGAATAACTGATCTGCAAGCTCCTGCTCTCTCTCTAGATCCTCCTGCTGTTGCTGCAATTGACGTTGACGTTCAGACTCTTTGGGTAGTTCCACAACAAGACTAATCTTGGGTAAGCTACGCTCATTGCCTGACGAGTTAAATGTGGTATATCCACGGATGACGGCATTCTTTCGGACTGCAGTTATAATATAATGAGTGTGTGTATATGACAAGCATTTGAGAAATGCATTCAACACATGAGCAAGAAGACAACTCCATAGATCAATACTTACAACGCTTGAAATCCTTCTTCTTTTTGCCACCAGCCCTTGCGACACCCCTATTGCCACCACCCCTCTGAGCAAGAGGAACATACTTGCGTACAATCAATGAAACCTTTTCTGTCTCGGCTGAAATTTCAGGCATCTCCTCATCAATGTCGGCGTCCTCAGCCCTGACATCTTTGCGATACGCCTTGCGCTTTTTGGGCGCTGTTACTAACCAACCATCATCAGTTTTGGGGAGAGCAATACGTTCTGAGGGAAGTCCTGGTTCGTCATCAGAGCTCTCGTCTACAACCTGTTTCTTCTTCTTTTGTTTTGGTGCTGGCTCCTCAACCTCTTCCTCTTCAATAGGAACCTCTTCATCCTTGGCTGGAGGAACCTCTTCTTCTTCCTCAACAGGGGCTTCCTTCTCCTTGTTTTTACGACGACGTTTTGGTGATTTCTGTTTCTCCTCCACTTGTTCATCTGCCTTATCAACCTCCTCTTCTTCTTGACGTCGCTTCCTCATTGTACTCTTTGGCACTTCTTTTTCTTCTTCTTGCTCTTTAGGTTCATCCTCATTTGCTGGAGGTGCATCTTCTTTCTCAGCCACTTCCTTTTCTGCAGTTTCTTTGCTAGCATCAACATCCATCGATGTATCAGCGGCAGGCATCTTCTGATCATCGTCATCATCTTCTTTACGAGCCTCTTCAACCACGGTATCCCATCCCTCAATCTTTTGAATTTCCTCCTTCTTTGTATCGCATAGCAGCTGGCCCTCACCGTTCTTATTCGTAATAGCCTGGGCTAGGTTCTTGGGATTTGTAAATATGACGCCATCCTTGTGTTTCAACCAGTCGGTGAACTGTTTACACTTCTTTGATGTGGTAGCAACGACGACGAGTGCACGCTTATCATCGAGTGCTTTTTGAGTCTGTGTTGCCCACCATGTATCGAAATCATCCTTGGAAGAAGTGGGAGCATCTTCATATATATGCAAGACCTCTCCACCAGCCGATAAGGCTAATGGACCATTATCATCGTCCAACAAGACGGCAATACGATACCCCTTGAGTGCATCACAAGGTTCAGGAGTCCACTTTAGTTTAGAATCCCAATCTCCTCTTGGACTGTGAAGAAGTGAGGCATTATATGAATGAGACAGTTTCAACATAAGTATAAACAAAACTTCTTTGAATATAAACAAATATAAAAACACGAAAATGAGTTCCTTACCAATAGTCATCTTCCTTTGGCAATTCCTCCTGTGCATCTGTTCGCCCCAATAACGCCTCGATATATCCTGGTAATACTACTGGTTTACGACAAGCCCACGCCATAACACCCTTAGCGGCAGCCGTCTTTTCAGGTGCAATTAGGTGAGTTGAACGTTGTACATCCCATTGTGTTGAATGTGTGGCACCAATATAATGTAGTGACGCAAGTAAGGGATCCAATTCAGCTTTCTTGATACGTGAAAAGGTGAATTGAAGTGGAAGAAGGGATATAGAGACGGCTGATCCTTGCGGGCCAAATAGGATAATGACTTGGGGATGTGACACGCCCGAAGCTTTTGTATGTGACAATTGAAGAAGGGGTGTAGATGAGTTCTTCTCCACTTGTTGAAATTTCAATGTCTTGTCCTTTGATAGGCATGACACTGCACGTAATTGCTTCGGACCAAGATCGTGAAATGAAAGCTTGGTGGATGTAGCAGCTGCTCCCTCATCATCTGTTTCATCATCACCAGTTTCATCACCTCCTCCTTTACCATTAGCGGCCTCATTGTCCTTCTTGGGTGAATACTCGGCAAGTAACTTTTCATCTATTGAAATAAATGTACCAAACTTACTCCCCTTATCTCTGTGATTAATTATGTGTGGATCAAAAGTAAACAAATGATGGTTAGTAAATAAAACATATTATCATATGCACTGTCGTGTTTATTGTTTATTATACTCACCTTACAACACAAATAACACCGGTATCGGAAGTTTCACAGGCATAAATCTCCTCCGGTGTAGTAGGTTTACCATATTCCATCATAACACGTCCATCCAATAATGTATTAGCAGCAGCCAATGCATCTTCTGACACTAATGATTCATCATTTGATAATAATGCAATAGTAGCATGTGATCTACTCATGGACTTATCTTCAATAACTACCCCACAATTCTTCCGTCCAATAGTTAGTATATCACCTGTAAATTTAGATGGGTTGAGTTCTTGCTGTGTTCCGGGTACAACATCTGGTGATCCATCTTCGCCATTTTGTTGAGTGGCAGCTGCCGCATTGTTATCACCTTGGACGGTGGCTGTGGCAAGACAGACATGTATGGGTGGATCAGAGGGTGGCCCAGAAGGTCCCTCTTGTGAACCAGCGATTTTATCAATACGTAGTAGCATGGTTTGATATTATAATAGTATTATATTATACCTTGGTGCATGATCATGTTAAAAAATATGAGAGTAAACAAAATTATTGTGAGTTTGTATGTCTTTTGTATAAAAAATGAGAAGCTCACGGTATATCATATGAAACCAGATAATTACTCTACACATATATCCACACTCTGTAACTATAAAGTTTAATATATAAGCTTACCACAAGCTGACCACTCTCACCTCAACTCAATGATTATCTACATACAAAGACAATTTTTTCACTGAGACTTATTTTGGATGCGGTATCCCTGAGGGTGGTTTTCAAAAGGCTGTACAATACAAGTTGAATACGAAGAGTAGATATGTATAAGTTTATTGCTTCATAAGTACACCGGTGGTGATAAGATATGGCGGATAATATAGATAATGCATCGGTAGATAGTATTGCTGCCGTCGGCGGCAAAGAAACAATAGCAAATGATACACAACAAAAACCACAAATTGTAGAAAAAGTTAGTGCACCACACAACAAATCAGAATCACCACCAGAAGATGTATGTGATGAAGAAATACAACGGGCATGTGCGGCTATAGATGATGCGTACCTTGCTAAAGAATTATCAGAGCAGAATATATTGCAACATAGAACTAAACGAAAGAGAAGTACAGCTGCAAACAATACTAATACAACAACAACTACAACACAAACTGATATCAATGAACAACTATACAACTTTCAATACTCTCCATATTATCTAAGAATACCAGCATCATCTGTTGCAGGGCTCTGCGGATTACACCCCTATCAAAATTTACCACAGTTATTGTTTGATTATGTATATCAAGGTTATACAGGACAGTTACTATTACAACAAGATGCACATCTATTAGGGCTTACTTTGGTAGATGCCAAAAGTCATGAACAAGAAACAATGTTAAACCTTGCATCTGCTGCTTCCAAAGAGACAAAGGATCTCGTGAAACAAGTATTGGAAGTTAGTGAAGGTAAGCGCAAGATTAATTCAGTGGATGAAGTGCAAACTATACAAACTCAAATCAAGAACCAAGCTACAAAAGCTAAAGAAGAAGGTAAACTATCAAAGAAGCAAGTGGAGAGTTTAGTAGAGGCTTCACGCGGTCATGTTAGTACAGGATTTGGAACTTGCCATGAAGATGAGGCATTAGATGTGTATGAAAAACGAATAGGTTGTACTGTTAGAGAACGGAACGAGGCGCTAATGGAATGGAGATTTGAACGTGTTTTTGATACGAACAGTGAGTTGGGTGTTACCGCAATACCAATGGGAGATGCAAAGAGAAAAGTATGGAATCAAATGAATGTCGATGTGGCAATGGATCAGGATGATAAGAAGAAGAATGATCCAGAAGTTACAAAGGAAACAAGAGATGATCCTATTGAGATTGATATTGGTGGGGATGACAATACAAAACAAGCATCAGTTTCAGATGAAAAGAAAACAAAAGATGCACCTATTGAGATAGACATTGATGACACCACCAAGCAATTAGCAGAACAGTCAGATGATAATGCTGCTACCTCTTCATCTCTGGCAGTCGTCAAAGAGAAACCCAAACCATTCTTCAGGATTGTTGGGGCGGTTGATGGGATAAGAGATGAACTATACTCTGAAAGTTCAGCTCCCAATATATCTTTAGATACAAAGCCAAAAGCTGAACACACAACACAGAAGCAAGACGATTACAACTTCTCTGACGACGAAGAAGATCAATGGGTAATTAAGCCAATAATTGTCGAGTGTAAACATCGAATGAATGAAGCAAAGGTACCTCCACCACTATATGATCAGATCCAAACATGTTTATACTGCCACATGTATAACGTCGATGAGGCAGACCTAATCCAAGTAGTAAGAAGAAAGAAATGCGAAGAAAAGGAAAATGATGTTGCAGTGAAGAGCATAGATGACAAGAGTGACGACAAAGTCAAGTCTGAAGAAACCTCAGACAGTACTAAACAAGACATCGATATAACAATTACAAGGGTATCACTTGACGACCCAATCCACAATCACAATCATCATTGGAAAGCTACACTCTTACCCCGTCTCGCATCACTAGTCGATGGCGTCTACAACATTCGAAAGGATGACGGCAAGAGGTATCGACTGCTTATGAATCTAGTTCAAACGCAACAAGAGGAGAGTTGTGATAGTGCCGAGAGAGAAGTCTGGCAGTTGTTATTTGACGAGTGCCCTTGGCTGATACATTGCGACACTTCATTTGGAAAACGGAAACGGTTTTGATTACATAAACAGATAGTCAAGTATAATATCTAACAGGCAACACTAATATATATTAACACAACAACACAACTGCGTCTATTTCCATACTCATACAACGAAGACAAAACTACTAATTAAAAGTTGTAGTCAGCTGTGGATCCTCCGGTCGACGTCTCTCCTTTGCTCTTCTTTCTACTCAAACTAAATCGCTTCTTCTTGTCAGAGGATTTGGATGTAACACTCTCAGGTCTAGGAATTGGCGGAGGCGTACTGGCAATTCTCGGAGTACTATCAATCTCATCATTAGAATTGGAGAGTAGATCATTAGCTTGGTTGGCATCAGAGTATGTCGACGTTCGTAACGCCGACTTGGGAGCTGAGTACGACCTTGCACTGCCTATAGAATCTTTCTCTCTCATTACTGGCGAAGCAGAGGGAGAAGAATTGTGCAAGATGGACGTTGGCCTTGGAGATTGTGGTGTGCGTCTCAAGGACGAGGCCGTTTTTGAATTCTCTTCCTCGAGTTCAATTACACGTTGACTAAGGACTGCTACCTGCTCTTGCAAGGCAACATTCCTCCACTTGTCATTCTTGGCAGATGACTTGGAAGGACTGGAAGGACTATTGTCTCTCTTTGCTCGTTCCTTATACTTGGCAACCTTCTCTGTTAACTTTTCTTTTTCGTCCTTTAATGATTGATTCAACCATGTGAGGTGTTCGTTCTTCTCTTCGAGTTCTCTTTCACGATCCTTGCTTCCGCTCTTTCTCTCTCTACGAGCAGCCTTCTCCTCTGGCGTCTCTGAGTCGAGTTCATCAATCTTATCCTTCAATTTGGCCACCTTAGCCTCGTACTTGAGCTTCTTATCCTCCAACTTTGTTGATAATGCCACGACCTCACGCTCAAGTCTGGAAGACTTGGTCGTATAATCCATAAGTTCTTGCTGTAATTCTTCAATCTCAGCACGTCTCTGAATACTAACCTTCTCCATACCATTCTGAAGCTGATCCATCTCGCCAGACATGGTACCCACAACTTGTTCCTGAGCTGCCAGTGTCTGCTCAAGAGCAACAATCTTGCCATGCTTCTCCTGCATTCGAATATTGAATTCCTCTCGCATATCACTACTTTCAATTTCAAGCTTCTTAATGAGGCCAAGCAATTCTAATTCCCTAGCAGTATGCTCTTCTCGTAACTCCGAGAGCTGTTTATGAAGACGATCCATCTCTCTGTCTTTGGCAGCGTTAAACTGGGCTCGATCTGATACAAGTTCCTCTCTCAACTTCTCCGACTGAGCTAGCTTAGTCTTTAATTCAGATAGTTGTGGTAAATCTGACGAAGATCGAAGCGTCTCAATCTCTTGTTCAAGTGTTGCAATCTTGGCCTTAAGCTCCTTCTTTGATGTCCCTCCTCCTCCTCCTCTTGGCTTGTCATCTTCCAAAAATATATCATCAAACTCATCATCATCATCACCATTCTTCTCGAGTAGTTCCTGTTCAAGTGTAGCAATTTGGTCAGCCTTTTCTTTCAGTTGCTTCTCGAAGGTTTCCACTGCATGATTCCTTAGCTTCCTGAGAGATTCAATCTGATTGGTCAGTCTTTCCTCTGTCTCAGTGTTTTTATCATTTGTCTTCTCCAACTCAAGCTTTAGCCGCTGAACTTCAATTCCTGTGTCCATTCCCTTCTTTAGTTCGGCATCCTTTAATTCATCTTCCAGCTCATGGATACGGCTAGTATTAAGCCTCTTGTCATCCCTTAACTCGTCAAGCTGCGCTTGTAGACTCTTCAGCTGTCTCATTTCGGTAGATGACGATGCTATCTCACGCTTCATGTCTGCAACCTCGTTCGTCCTCTCCTTAAGTCGCTCATTCAAACTCTCGAACTCTTCATCTTGATCAATAATCTGAGCAGCAAAGATTTCACTCTCATGCTGCAAACGTCGGTTCTCCTCATTGCTATCATTTAGCTTCTTCTTGAAACTCTCAATATCAACTCGTAGATTTGAGATCACGCCCTCGTTTGCTTGGACAGACAATAACAAGTTGGAGATTGCTGAGTCTCTCTCCTTGAGTTTGTCAGAATTCTCATTCTTGAGCATCTTACACGCCTGTTCAGAAACGACAAGTCGTCCAGCCAAATCTTGTACATCAGGCATTGTACTGGAACTCAATAACTGTGTCTTAGCCTGCTCCAACTCTTCTGTAGCTGTAGTCAACTTTTTGTTTGTCTGCTTCAACTCTATGGTCAAATTATGTGCTCTGTCTTGAAGAGCATTAACCTCCTTCTGTCGATCAACTTCTAAATCTTTCAATTGCTGTGCTACATCATTATCTGACGATTCCTTGGTGTTGACAATCTTTTGTAATCGATTTAGTTCTAACTTCATATCGGCAATGGTGGACTCTTGATTGCCCGAAGATAGCACTAATGTTGCAATGGTCTGTTGGATGGGAATAAGAAGATGAGATGATTTCCAACAACACATAGCATACCAATAGTCAATAAAGACAAATTAATACAACTCACCGCATCTCTCGTATCAATCTTGGATCGCAGTTCAGTCTCCATCATTCTCTTTTCCTTACCCAGTGTTGCAACCTGAACCTTCAACTTCGAAATGGTGTCAGGTTCATGCCACTCAGGATCAATAGACATTCCATAATTCTTATTCTTCGTCGATGGACCAGTTTCGATAGACAATTGCAATGATTCCAACTCCTCCTTCAATTCATCAGCAAACAATTCCTTTGATGACAATTCACTCTTTAAATCCGAAATGATCATATCCTTCTCACGAACAGTCTTGCCAAGTTTAGTCCGACTTGCGAATACTTCTCCCTTGGCGGCTGCTAACTCCTCATCAAGTGCCTTAAGCTTGACATCAATGGCGCCATCGGTTGTTGTGGGAGCACGGCGTTCTTTATCTAATACAATCAATGCCTGTTGTGCCTCACGTAACTCTTTCTGGACAGATTCTTCCTTCTTTGACAATTCATCTTCTGTTGTCTTGAGTTTAGTACGGAGTTCTTGAATATCTTGATATAACTTGTCATTCGTTGCTTGCATCTCACTTACTTTTTTCTTAGTCTCTTCAAGTTCTTGATCTTCCTCGGCATCAAGTTGATCCATTACATCACGAGTCTTTTTTAGTTCATCTTCCAATTCCTTACGAGACTTTTCAAGTGTGGCAATCTTTTCAGTACTAGCTGATAATTGGGCTGTGGCATCATCACGCTCCTTCTCAACCTTGGACATGTCACAATCTTTACTACTTTTGAGTAATGATAGCTGAAGTGCATGATCACTCTCAAGTTGTGCACGTTCCCTTGTTACTCGTTCGATCTCCTGTCGTAACTTTTTAAAGTTACCAGAAGGAGAAGATGGAGGACTACGACTAGACGCTGCGGCGATATCTTTTTTTTCATCATCGGCACTACGCATTTCCAACAAACTAGATGCCTCCTCAATCTCCCTCTCCAACGAGGCAATACGTCCCTCCTTGAATACAACATCCGCTTGTAAATCTTCCAACTCTTCCATAGACTCATTTAGTGCTGATGTTAATTCATCGACTTTCTCATTCATCTTTTGTAATTCCACTTCTAATGTAGTAACACGTGAATGACTATCGGAGTTACTACGCTGTAATACTTGTTCCTTTTCGGATTTAAGTGTAGCAATTTCTTCACCACGGAGTTTAACTAACTTGATTTGTTCATCATATTCCATCTTTTGTTTATCATATCTGGTAGTCATGTCTTTCAATGCCTGATTCTGTTTCTCGACTAATTGTTTCATCTCATCATTATCTTTTGTCAAGTTATTAATTTGATCAACACGTTCTTTGACTTTCATACCACCCTCTTCTTTCTGCTGACTATTCCGTAGTATATCCAACTCTGCTTCTAACTTAGTCATGGCTTCTTGATCATTCGTAACACGACTTTGTAAACTTTGTATAGCATCATCACGTGAACGTAACATTGATCGTAGGTTGGTAATTTCCTGTGTATTTACTTGCTTATTCTTACTGGCATTTGATTTCTGTTCGGTAACTTGTGCAGTTAATTCATCCAAGTGCCGTTGTAACTCTGCAGTATCACTGCGTATACTCTCTTTATTTTCTTTTAATTGTTTCTTGAGGGTATTATTCTCTTGTTCAATAGATGTTGCCTTGCTTACGGCATCTACCTGTGTTTTAAGTGCATCATCTAAGGCACGTTTAGCCTCTGCTAATTCACGTTGAGTATCCACCAACTTGGCTTGCCATTGTTGTGTAATGTCAGCTTTATCACAAGTTGTTTCTTCTACCTCAAATTGCTGTATATAGAGGGTGTGGTAGGGAATGTAGGACAAGTATACATGAGATTGGTTTAGGGGTATAGATTTCATTGCAAAATTATGCACATATCATATGCACAAAATGTATGCACTTCTTATAACACATAGATCATACCAAGAATAATACATACAATACTTACCAACTGATATAACTGATTCTTTAAATCAGCAATCTGTCTCATACAACCAGCCTTCTCCTCCTTTAGTGTACTTAGTTGTCCATCCCTTTCACGTATACGTTTTTCTAAAGCATCGCTACGATTCTGCGACTGTTGCAATAACATATGTTTCTTTTCTGCGTCTTCTTTATATTGGAATTCCCGCTCTGCCATTTGTTGATTAGTTGCCTCCATTGTTGATAGTTTGATATTAATATTATCGTCTTTGTTATTGTTTACTATGTTGTCGTCTGGAGAGACTGATCTTGTGGTATCTTTTGCTTGTCTATCCTCAATGATTTCTGACTTTCTATTCCAGACCATCCTTATTGATCATGTAGCAGACTGCCTCCGCTACCATATTATATCTCCTCCTTAACTTTATCGTTATGCCTATGCCTCCTACACTACTACTTAAACGCCAACCAATGACACACGAAAAATTTGTGGGATATTGCCGTTCGGAACCGCTATGTCACAAGGCCAATACCAACACAAACTTGAAATACGAGAAGTTGTATAGTATCGAGAGCTAGATATATACATAGTAATTAAGATCAAGCACACCCCCTCACCTTTAGGCATTTGAATATATACCTTAGTTAGGATAGTACATGGACATTGAGTTTCGGTCTCCTTTTAATCAGTACAGTCTAGGTATTTAGTGTGTTTGGTTCAAGAGTATAACAAGTACGATGATATCTAGCAACGTTTTACTTAACATTAATGGTACAATATATATACTAAAGAAAATTGTGTGCTCTAGAAGGCAATCAATATCTCTCTCTCCTCACCGGAAGGTTTACAATGAGAGATGGTGCCAGCACTAGCAATGAAAAAAGTTCCCCAAATCAACATCTCCAGAAGCCTGCACAAGAAAATGCTTCTTGAGATTGAGATATCTTGATGGGAACGTGAAAGAACTGTGATATGTAAAGCGGTCTTGATTGTACAGTAGACCAATGTTTGTTTGTAGTAAAGTATAGTATCTTGTTGTTTCGAGGAGTGAGAGAGAGATAGAGTGCACATTAGATGGAAATCATCTACCATGTACACTCCTCTCTTTCCAATCTTCATAAATGTGACGTGTACGCTGAGTCCTTTTGAAAAATCGACGTAATGTACGTTTGGCAGACTCAACACGTTCTTCGAAATACATTACAGGGAGGTTGTTCACAGTCTGACGTCGTTTACTCTTGATCTTCTTCATTGATCGTATACTTTCAACAAAGTCCTGACGTGTATAACCCGAACTGAGTAATATTTCTTCCCGTTCAGATCTATGCAATACCAATTCTTCAGGTCGGCATGCATATGTTGAACCTGGAGGAAGGCCATTAATCCTAGCTTGATGTGCTTCATAGTCGTCGATAGATATGCTGTCATGATTCGGATCATAGCGCCATCCAATAGAAAGCGAAGGGCCACCAGAGCAACTTGGATTATCACCCAGAATGGTCTCATAGGTGCGTATTTCGAGGTTAGAGAAGGAAACAGACCTACTTGGGTTGGACCTTGGTCTTGAAGTACGTGCATTGGAAGATACGGGAGCGTGGTCATTACTAGATGCGACAGCATCATTATACGCCCCTTCATCTCCCTTAGCACGGGACATCTCTTCATTGACAACTCGATTAGATGATTGTGTCGGTATTGGATACAAGTGCGGATTCATCCATGGCATACCCTGCTGTTGCATCTGACGTGGATCATATTGATATAATCCAGGATTTTGGGCGAGCTCATAGCCGACAGTAGAACCTCCTGGTGTTGGGGGATAAATAAGACCATATGTACCATCTGGATAGACGACTGGCACTGGACCTCCAACACTACCAGCAACGCTACTTATGTCACTAATTTGACGTTCCCTATTCCGAACCGGAGTTGAGGGGAGATTGGCTTGGTAGTATGAAGAAGGGATCGAGGGATGATATTGGGAATATTCATTCATTGACAAATCTCTTTCTCTTCCTTGGGGAACACCTTGATGACCTTGCAAAAGACCCCGAGGAAGAGTACCTCGTTGAGAGTACTGAGGAGGGAGTGCTGCTTCACTATCCTCGCGAAGTTTAGGCACAGGTGGAAGCTTGGGAGATTCAACATCATTCTCAACTTGTTCTTCTTGTTCATCCCTCTCTCGATTACTCGTTTTGCCACTTTGTCTCCTTTCAGGCTTGGGAGAACGAGAGGTGCTTGAAAAAGTCCTGGTGGTGTGGTCATCTTCCTGCCACACACGACCATTCTTATAGTCCCTTTCTTGTAATACTCTACCTCTCTGAGGAGAGCTTGAGCCTATTCCTACATATGGCATGGATGATGACGTCCCCCGTTGTTGATTCCTAACAGGTTGGTAACTTCCTTGCTGCTGAGATTGCACAACACTTCCCTGATGATGAGAGCGACCATAATCCATATTATATTCATACTCCTTTGCAGCAGTACCTCCTTGATTATTATTATTGTAATAATCAGCTTCCCATCTAGCACGATCACGGGCAATCAACTCCATGGTAACAGAGGGATGTGTTAATTGTGTAGGCGTACCCATGGGATATCCCCCAATGGTTGAATGTAAGGAAGCGTTGTATCTCATGGCAGTTTGTTGTTGATTCGCGGCTGCTGCTGCCATCATACTGTCATATATTTGTTGTTGTTGATTCTGAAGGGTGTGTAGTCTTTGTTGTTGTTGTTGCTGCTGCTCTTGAGATGCAGCAGCAGCAGTTGTAGAACTCTTGGGGGACTTACCACCACTGCCACCATCTAATGTAAAAGTTTCATTCTTCTTCTCAACTTCTCTATTACGACCGGATGATGTTGATAAGCTTAATCGATCTCGACTTCGAGATAGATTCATCTTTTCTCGACTTTTAGACTTGGATAAACTGTTCGATAATTCATTACTATTGGAACGACGTCTTCTCATGATTGATAATGCCGTGGGTGGCGCTACCGGTTGTTGTTGTTGAGCAAGTGACCCACCAATATGAGTTGGTGGTATGTTATTAGTGGGTGGTAAATGTGGTATCAATCGGGGTGAACGTCCATTGCCTCCTTGGGTGTTACCATGATGCTGCTGTTGACTATTAATTGCATCCCTAATTTGACTACTCCTTGCAGTTGGCCATGTTCGATCAAGCTCATCCCCATTGTTCACATCTTGTGTTGTCAGTAGATGCTGACTATGACTGCTCAACGCTACATTGCTAATCGGTGGCGTAGTACGAAGACTAGCAGTGCTACCCGGTCTACCAAATATAGCATCATGTGCAGCCTTTGTCATATTATTATTGACATTGATATTTGAGGATTGTGATGATGTTCCTCCACCATTATTATTCATCTGTTGCTGCTGTTGTTGCTGCAAAGTATCCTCTGTACTATTATTTCCACCACCCTCGCAGGTTGATTCTCCCGCGTCAGATAATGGTGTTGTTGTTCTTATTATTGCATCGCCTTGGTATTGAGACATGTTATTATCAATACGATACACAATATTAATTACGATAATTGCCTATTAGAAAATTGCAATTGTACCCCAAGCCCCCTATCTCAAAAATTATTCTACAAAATTAATACGAGCATTAGATACATTGCAGCTTCCGACGAACGCAATCCCAAACCAAACAATTATAACAACAACTATACCCAATGTTACCTCCTCCTACCTATTAGGTGGTTGATTTTAGCCTTATTCTCACAACTTTGTATGTCACACGTGACCGATGTCCAAGGTTAACCCATAGTGCAGGGCATTTTGCCCGTGCCCGGCCCATTATTTTGAAGTCATTATTCAATCTCTCTTACTCACATGATTGGCAAGCAGTTGCAACCAATAATTGTATAGCAAGCATAGCGACTGCATGGAGTTGTTGCATCAATAATTGCATCGAGCATACCATATACCATATCTTTAACTTTACAAATTACATATCTTGTGTAGTAATACGGCACGAGAGCGATCGACTAATTGCAAAGGACATTTGCAACTATATTTGCGACTCAATATATCTACCTACCTTTAACATAGATTGCAAAGACCACACACATCACATAAAAACCATAATATACAATTGCAAACAAGAGATGAAGTTCCTTAAGAGCAAATCCTTCAAATCAAAGAAGAAGAAGTCTACAACAGAAGAAGCTGATGGTACTACCGGAGTAGTACAAAGTACTACTGAAGACAATGTACAAGAACAAACATCTGCAATCATCACTCCACCGTCATCTCCCCAGGCAGCAACCGGCGATGAAGAAGGAGATTCACAACAAGATAACAAGTATTACACTGGACCACCAGCGGCTATACCACCCGCATATCCCTCGACACCATTAGGATTAGGAGAACCAATCCGTGTAGGATCATTCAACTTTGATGAACCAACCTCCAATGGAAATAGTAATAAACAAACACGTACATTAACATTTCCCCCGTTATACACCGAGGCTGATACAATGATTAAATTATCTAATTTGATATATACATTAGTGGAATTACGTGATTTGGCACGAAATGGTGTATTGAACAATCCTGCATCGTCAATGCGTATATTAGATACACCATTACCGTTGGATACAGCAGTTACTATAATTACACAAGAAGGTGAAATGCTCAAAGAAATACTTGATGATGGTAAGCATGAAGCGACACTAAGTGCACTTGAAAGTTTATTGGCACGACAACGTGAAAGTGCTGCTGCAAAAGGTAGCAAGTTGGCACAAGAGAAGAAAGATAGTGATGATAATGGTATGTTTGGTTGGATGACGAATTGGGATGGATGCTTAGCGGGTGGGTTTTCGTTCGATGAACTGTTCTGTGGCAATGTCGGGGATATATTGGGTGAGGAAACTGTAAAACAGTCTGAGGGAGATGAGACAATGTCATCAATGATTACTACTGTTAATGATGTAAAGAGTACCGAAGAATTGGTATATGCCGTGGGTGTTAATCCAATCGAGGAACGAATTACTGTGATATTCAGAGGTTCAGTAACGAAAGCTGATTTCATTACAGATTCAAAGATTAGTATTGTACAGGCACCTAATCCACAGAGGTATAATGATACAGTAGTTGATGGTATGCCCGTGGGTGGTGATGTAGGTGTACATCAGGGTTTCTATGAGTACTTGTTTACCGAGGGGAAGAAGGGAAAGCCTAGCAAGTATGTGGAGATTATGAAACATGTTCAGAAGTTGTATAAGGAATCTCCTACTCGAAGGAACTACAAACTATATGTCACAGGGCATAGCTTAGGAGGAGCATTAGGTAAGTAGAAGTTCACCCTTTATCTGAGAATTCTGTGTTCTGATAGTGAAACCAGTGACCAAGACGACATACTCCTTGGCATTTCACTAACAACTGCTAACCTCCCTACCTCCCTCTCTTCTTGGATAAACTTGTGACCATTGTGTGGAATTAACTTTTGATTCCCTTAGCGACATTATTTGGATTCTATGCCGCTGCGTCGCCTTCGCTTCCTCTTCCAGTGACTGTTGTGAGTGTGGCATCGCCAAGAGTTGGTAACATTGATTTTGCTCGTACCTTTGCTGAGTTGGAAAGTCAGGGAAAACTCCGTCATTTGAGAATTGCCAATAAAGGGGATCCAGTAGCATTAGGCCCAACCATTAGTTCAAAACGAGCACTGGCATTATCAGCCAAGGCATTTAGTCCTCTAGGATATCTCGCCTTGCACCTATCTGGCAATGGTGAAGGAGGTGACGACGAGAAATACTTTCATACTGGTATAAAGATGAAATTATTCAAGAGTGTATCTCCTGTGAGTAGTAGAAGATGTGACTTTTCTTATTCTGGTGCTTCAGTAATATCTGGAGCCAAGAAGCCCGCAGCTATTGCCAAAGATGAGTTGGAAGAGATTGAACAATCAAACAAGAAGAAGAAGGGTTCGTCATCAGAGTTGCCAATGGTATCCTATCACTATGGATCAGCATATGCTGAAAGAATGGCGCTTGTGGAATCAGACTTGAAAGATTTGACATTGAATACTTTATATCGTGAAAAGGCTTCTACAACGCCTTGGGCCAATCTTCACCCGTCAATCCAGCCGCCGAGTCCATAAGAGGAGTTGATTGGAAGTTTTGATTGATCTGTATAACATTGATCAAGTATGTAAGTTGTTCATAGAAATATTTGTGTGTAGGAGTAGTTCGCTGTCTATTTGTAAACCAAATAAGTGATGAGATAGACAGTACTTACCAAATATGTACCACCTTATGTTACTCTTAACGCTCGCCATACCAATTAGTCTCTACTTCTCACTCTTGCTATCTCTATCTAAATATCTCCCCACTCACTTACTTTACATGATACCCGCCCATGGCGCAGCAGCTAAGTAAGTAGCTATCGAACTTTGGCGGTATCTCATCGGTATCCTGTAGATGAGTATTTTTTATGAGAGTTGCAAGTTGCAAGTTGCACACCTCTAGAGGAGCTGACATTTTAAGGAAGTGAACATTTTAAGGAATTTTTCTAATTCCGTCCCATTTTGACCATATTTCTGCATATTTCATGCATTTCTGAGCTTATATTTGCCGTCTATTGCCATGTATAAGTCATTCTATTCAATACAAACATTAGTATAATGCACTATAAGCATCCCAATGCATTATCTATACTTATAAACATATATAATAGCACATACAATCTTATCCCTGATATCATATTATGTTTCACCGCATATCATAATCTTTGTGGCACTTCTTTTCATGGCACTTCTTTTCATTAATATAATTCATTTTCAATTGTCTCTTTAATGTTCAATTCAATGGTTAAATATATTCTCTCAATGTATGCTAATACCCGACAAATCATACTCAATCATATCATATCATATCTTATATCATTGCATATTATCCAAACATAATTATCATAGAGTATTATGGTATGCATATAATAGAATACCAATATAATAATGCAGTTACAAAGGATTCAATTCGAATGTTTGAATATTGTGTCTATATGTAAATACAGTGGTTTAATAGAATTCAGATATATAATACGAATTGATATCTGATATCTCACTTCTTGTCGTCCGTATTGTATTTGTAATAACGTGTGTTGCAAACTATTCGTCTAGATAATTGAATTTATATGGCTGCTAGTTAATTCACTCCAATCATACCATTTAAGGCAACTATTATTGTCATCATATATGATCTTTGATACTTATTATGATATTGATGTATCATAATGCAAAATGTATCTCCTTTTGATAACACAATTGATGTGTGCATATACTCTATATTATATGCCGCATTATTTTCTTATCCATCTTTAATATTTATACCATTCTCGTAATATGCTTAGAGTTGTTGACGTCATCGTCGTCATCTCTTAAGATTCTCCGTCAATAGTTTTTTGTTTGTTATAATCGTTGTTGCAATTGCTCCGGTTGCTGCAATGCTGCAAATCTATAATCTCTCTTCTTTGTGATTCTATGCTAGCATTAAATGTTGAATAAAAGCGTATGTGTTGACGCCATAGAGTATTTATAGCAGTAGAGAGAGCGGAGATAGTTGGGAGTGGGGATTGGGGGAGGAATGTCATCTTCTTTTGGTATGTTTGAAATGAAATTTTGTGAAAAGAGAGCTGGTCTTTGTCACCAGGGTACGGACAGACCATTTTACTCCCCAGCAAAAAGTCAACTCTGAGGATGTCACAACACCACCCATGTCACAATAAGTCCTTCCTCTTTTTTTTCGCTTTGTGTAAAAGTCTAAACACATGAACCACTTCATGCACCAGTGCGCCCATGCGCATGAGTACCTGTGCGCACAGATAAAACTTAATATTAAGCTAAGATATTATGTGTAGGCCTATGCAGTTGTTCATACTCAGTGATGTTTTTAACAAGCTATCTTGGTTTGTGCGCATGGGCGCATGGGCTCTGGATTTTCCTGTGTATTTGCATGCGCCTGTGCGCATAGAAGAAAGGCTGACCACTAGACTGAAAATATTATGCGCCCATGCGCACAGGTGCACAAATCAAACAATCACCTGTGTGTACTATACACAGTCTATTTCACTACTTAGAGATAAAAATATGTGTGATTATATGAAGATGTAGTTTCTAAGTGCGCCTGTGCGCACAGGTGCATGGACTCTCAGGCGCACAGACCATCTAATTCTAGACTTAGTCAAAAAAAAGCAAGTCGAATAGATAAAGTGACATGAGTGGTGTTTAGGTAGGTCAAAGACAGTTAGATCGCTAAATGTGAAAAATGGTCTGTCCGTACCCTGGTGACAAAGACCAGCTCTCAACTAAAATATGTCTGAGAATCAGAAGATCATGAGCTATTGATTGCACTACTTTTTAGCTTCAAAACGGTGTACTAAACGTCCCAAAAGACCGTATTAAAGGCAAGATACCGACCAGGATACCCAA
>Ga0214477_100311_pt1 | contig 35000 bp, 26 predicted proteins | sample M1_20Mar14CPVII9_FD_165058 | JGI IMG/M metagenome (GOLD analysis project Ga0214477, IMG submission 165058) | Marine eukaryotic communities from Monterey Bay, California, United States - M1_20Mar14CPVII9sort6BwellC16 | ecosystem: Environmental > Aquatic > Marine > Unclassified | place: USA... | reverse complement strand
ACTTAAGTCCATCATGCTACTGATATATTGTGCAATACCACGGCGTATAGACTAGACATTATGCTACTGAAATAACACGTCAATGGGTTATAAGATATCCTATTTTATCTATTATCCCAATCATGCAAATCGAATCCAACCAGATTCTACAGTCAAGGGTGTGCGACTTTCAAAGAATGAGCCACACATAAAAATCACTGTTCGTCCCCAAATAATCCGAAATTACCCAATACCTTGTGTTACACGGTTAAGGCATGATTGGGATAATAGATAAAATAGGATATCTTATAACCCATTGACGTGTTATTTCAGTAGCATAATGTCTAGTCTATACGCCGTGGTATTGCACAATATATCAGTAGCATGATGGACTTAAGTAGTTAGATGGACGACACTATAACTGCAAGTTGCTCCAATTCCAATGAGGTCCGCAGTCAATTCTACACAATCCTGGGAGTAGAAGAAAGACTCTTTGTACTTGTAAAGAGTAGCCCCAGAATGGCAAGTCAAAATACTCCTTGTTCATGTCCACACACGGCAATTTCTACACAATACTTGGGAGTAGAGAAACTCTTCACACTAACAGCCTCAGCAGCCCCGAACTTGCCTACTAGATACCCCATCCTGTTCGTAAGTCAATTCCTGACACATAATAAACTAACAGAACATTAATGGATAATAATACCAACACGGCCCATGCCAGTTTACCCGGAGATGGTAAAGGATTGTTCTGATGATTGTCGTCCCTAGCAGTAGCATCACTTCTGCTGATTTGATTGTCCTCAATAGCACTGCCAAGACCAGTGGAGGCTGACAACTTCCCTGTTGCTACCACTGCGTTGCTGTGGGAGGCAGCTTCACTCTCACTACCCTTATAAGGGACGGTAGTGAGTGGTAACTGCCGCCGTGTTGCCAAACTTGAAGAATCCGTTGTATCTTTTGCGTCTCGTGCCTCTAAAGTCGCTTGACTTGAGGCGCCTGACCCTCCTTCTGACTCTTCGTCACTTTCAGTGATAGATTCCAAAGGATCATCTGAAAGGATACTAATACTATTCGATGAATTTAGAGATGGGGTAACAAACACCAGAGATTCTCCACCGTCTCCACGACGAGTGGTAGAAATCTCGTTATTCTCATCGGCCTGCCTAGCAGAACTGGCTTCTTCCACAGAGAACTCGGCACCCATTGCCCCATCTTGTTCCTCTGAGGAGGTGGGTGGAAGACTAAGTCTTCTCAAAGCCCGAGCCTTGAACTCTCGAATCGTTGCAAGTTGTTTCAGTGTTGATGATGTACGTCCTTCTTGACGCAACTTTTCTTCCAATATAATACAGCCTGATATCTCATTCATTGTCATGGACCAAATATAAAGCATAGGGAATGCCTTGATAAAATCATACATCGTATCAAGAGTCATCCTTCTGATCTTCTCCTCATACTCAGTTGTACAATCAGCAGCTTTTGTAAACCAGTTGATAAGGAGCGGCAAGACTTTAAGCTCCCAAACAAAGAAGGGTTGCACATCAAAATGAGAATGATGCCGCAGAATCTTTGCCATTGCAACTATCTTTTCCCCACCTATTTCATTTAGATATCCCTCAAGAACATTAGTATTTCCGTGCCATCCAACATTTTGCAAGGTGTGATTTGAAAGGTATGTGTTATTGACACTGGATGTATCACAAAGAAGTTTCTTAAATGGTGCCCATCCCTCAGTAGTAATATCGTTGCCACCAAGGTCTAAAGTTTTGAGAGTGGAATTGTTTGTCAATGCATCTGCAAAGATTCGTGCTACCTCATTAGTAATGCCATTCTCTTCTAGTTGTAACTTCTTAAGGCTAGAGTTATTGACCAATGCATCTACAAAGATACGTGCCCCATCGTCTCCGAGATTATTGTTGCCGATGCCAAGTACCTTAAGGTTGCAGTCGGGCAATTCTAATAGACTTGCAACTTGCGTCCACCCTCTCATTGTAACTGATCGATTGTAACTTAACGTCAGTTCTCGTAACTGACTGATACTACTAACATTTGATAATTTGATTGCAAGGATTAATGAATCTATCCCTTGATCATCAATGTTAGTATTCTTGAGATAGAGCTTTTGCTGATTGGGTAATAGGGTGGATAATGCCACCATACATCCATTGCTGCCAATATCCATACATCCTAATCCAATCTCTTCTAACTGTGGATGCATATTCAGTGATGTAATGATATCAATAGCCTGATCAAAGCATGCGAGGCGCAGTCTCCTCAAAGACTTGGTGTAGTTCTTCAGCTCTCGTGAAAAGAAATGATCATCAAAAATATCAGACCTAGGACCTCTCAAAATTCCGATATCAGTAAGGTTACTATTGTTCTTGAAGAACAAATCCATCATTTGGAACATCCTCCCGCCGACAAAATGCATAGTAATCTCCCGAATCGACCTATTGTGGCTCAACTCTCTGTAAAAGGAATCAGTATTATTACGGCCACCGTGCAGTACATCGACTGAAAGCTTCCGCAGTGTTGTGTTTTGGCCAATATAATATCCCAACCATCCTAAATCGTTTTCACCTCGGGGAATATAAACAATGTTATAATATGCACTGTTGTAAACAATATCGTTTATTGATAACTCGGTGAGGGTAGAATCATTATCTTTTATCCGCTGTAGAATATCTCGATTTTGTTCACATGATGTGATCTCCTCAATTTTTATTGCGTTTGCCAAGGCGGCATAATTATTATCAGATTGTTCTTCCATAATATATAACTATCTAATTATTGATACGAACAATCAAAAGAATGTGAGAGATATCGAGTATCACGTGATGATAAGAACAAGCAAGTAGTGTAGTGGTGATTATCTACTCATAATAATTTGGTGCACACAAGATGTGTCATGTGTTTAGTGTTTAGTGAGTCGCTTACCTTTGTGCTAATTCGAATACTAAACTAATACCGACTATATAATCAATTCCAACACTCAATTATTGTTTATCACATACTGTACGCCTTCTAGAGGAACAACTCTGGCTCTATCTAAACTAACTCAAATAGCGCGCGTGCACACACAGCACACTAATTATTGTGAGTTCTGCCGTTGCTACTAATTAATAACTTAGAGAGTGGTGGCGTGATTATGAATTGGATTTATTGACTACCAGTAACACTAGAATTCATCCGCATCTATTTATTATTTATTAGTGTTGGTATTGTTGAATGTATCTTGTGGTATATTTATTAGTACACAAAGCACGCGACCAACATAAATTAAACATAGTGCACCTACGGTGCACCATCTTATCAAATTGCCATACCAAAACCTATTTAACAGCCTCCGCCCTATATTAGACTTTTATTGACGTGGATATAATACCTTAATATCAACGGAATTATTAATTAGTAGTTGGGTAGGTAGTTATATATAGTTATTTAGAAATCAAATTGTGTTGATTGGTAGCATGTCAAACCAAACTTGTACCAAAACTGAATACTATGCTGATCCTTGGTCGATTGGTATTAATACCACAGATGATACATCAAACAATATTGCTTTAGTAGTATATGTTCTAATGCTAGCAGTAGTAGCGGTGGTGGCTCAAATTGCCGTAACTCAACATGAGAAAGCTGTTGCCTATTATCATAAATTCACAAAGTTATCGCCATTAAAGTATTTAGCATCAGCTAAACCTTACAAAGAGGCGGTTCTCTTCAACAGTGATATATTGTCGATGATTGTTTCATTTCTACCTTCAAATGATTTACAAAGATTATCACTAACCTGTAGGATATTTGGGGTACGTGAGGAGGGTGGATTATCTCTCATTCTGCACGACGAGGCATTATTAAGACGGACTCCACCATCATTATTAGAAGATTGCCAGATTTGTAGGATACGAATGCCTACACTTCAACTAGGGCATTTTTATATGGCATGCTGTGGGAAGCAATATATGTGTAGTGGATGTTTCTATGCGTCTTTCCATGATAACCAAGGCAATATAGTAGTTGACAATCTGAAGTGCCCATTTTGTAGAGCTCCTTATCCAAATGATGATGAACTTATCGAAAGAAGTAAGAAAAGAGAGGAGGCTGGCGATGCTGAAGCAATATACAATCTGGGATGTTACTATCGATATGGAAGGTATGGATTCCCACAAGATTATACCAAGGCATTCGAACTCTTGCATCGTGCAGCAGAACTTGGTTATGCTACTGCTTATTTCAATATCGGCTGTGCTCATGACTATGGAGAAGGTGTAGAAGTTGATAAGAAGAAGGCTACGTATTACTATGAACTTGCAGCAATGAGAGGAAATGCACCAGCAAGAAACAATTTAGGTGTTATTGAATATAAACGTGGCAATGTGAATAGAGCATTGAAACACTACACGATTGCGGCGGAGGATGGAATTAGTCAGTCTTTGACAAATATCAAACAATTATACAAGTCCGGTCAAGCAACTAAAGACGTCTATACAAAAGCATTAGAGTTATATCAAATGTACTTGGACGAGATTAAGAGTGATCAGAGGGATGAAGCTGCTGCAGCCTATGAAGATCAGAGGTTTCGCTACTATTAGTGGATGACGGGAGAGAGAGAAAGTATTGATAAGATGGACGATAAACTTAAGAAAAACACATTGCACTAGACCTATATTCATCTCTAATTAATCTCTGGCTAGGAGATCTGGATAAGTGACTATTGGTTATCTTCTTAATCTTACTTTATTTCCATGAGAAGATTGTGTACAGAGATTTGTTGATCGAGTATCTTTTAGACGTAAACATAGTGCAGCTTATGCTATGGCTTAGTATTCTGTATATTATCAACTAGCTACATGGGTCCTTCCTTTGTCGTTCCTAGTTCCCCACTGCCTCCTATTCTAGATGTGGGTAATGATGCATCTGCTTTGTCTTCGTAGAGGTATCTACTCAAAGTTTAATCTAATCTACTTCCTCTCAAATGCCGATGCTGGTTAACCTAGAGCCACGATATCTTTGTATTTGTATATATGACCATTTTCCTATGCTATGCAGACCGAATATAGGTAACTTGGCATAAAACGTGGTATCAATTGGAGGAGCCCAACCGCAAACCTACGACTTCTTCTCTATCGCCTTATATCATGTGCTTAAGCGGTTGCAATTCAATTGCGATCGGTAAGATCTGATTATAGAATCTGCCGCAGGCATCATCTTACTCTGGTTTATAATATCTTGTTGTATATTCAAACATTATCACAATCGTTTGATAGTCTATTGTAATCATTGCTTGATGTGCGAGGTATCTTTCTCATCAATATATATATATATATATATATATATATATATATATATATATATATATATGAACACGAGGAGAGATTGAGAAAATTTCCACTGGTTCTGTCGTCATTACATTGCATAGTATCATATCGTTACATTGTCATCATCGAGATTGTGACGGAGCCCAATAGCTGATGTTTCTCCTGTCCATCTCTTCTTCACAAATTTAATCGACATGCCCTGATCTCTCTTTACATATTGACAGTCGTATATCAATCCATGGCTTAAGTAGGTAATAGTAGAATGATAGTTGCCGCCCTTGGTATTGAGATATTCTAGTTCATAGTGATTGTCTATGCCTCCTCTATTGCCAATTGTCAAGTTGATGTGTGGATTGTGGGAGGTATCTTTAATCTTTCCATCAATGTGGTATATGATCACGACATTGAACAACCCAAACATCACTGCTGCTACTAGGTACATCGATTGCAATCATCTCATAAGTATTGTCATTAAATGAGCTGTTTCCGATGTATCTCCCGCTATCAATCAGGCTTGCCATCTCTCTCATGATAAAAGATCATTTTTGAAACTTCATGCACAAGTTTTAGTTAGAAGTTTCATTAGAATAGCATACTATCTTATTAGAACTTAGAACCCTTGTTGATAACGCTTATTATTATTTGTTGGTAGATAAGGTGAGTAAATATTAGTATTGATGATTGTTTTATAATATATCGTTGTTGAAATCAGCAGCGTACTCAAAGTACAACACGACTTACACATAAATTTCTTGTACCATTTACGGTACACCGTCTCATGCTGTCTGATCACCATTTCCATAACAATAGAACCCACACCCTCCAGTATTGGACGTAATTAATTGGTTTATAGTATATTAATATCAACAGAATCATCATCAAGTTATACGGATAGAAAGTTATTAGAGAGATATAAGTATGTCGAGCAACACATCAATTTTAGATGACCAAACAACTGCTAGGAGTATCGATACTGAATACTTTACAGCTTCATCACATAGCAGTAGTACGGATTATAATACATCGAATGATATTAAAGGCATCACTATAGTATGGAACAGTAAAATCTTACCGTACGATGGCTCTGGAGAAATGATTAAGGAAAAGTGCACATCATGTGAACAAAATATTGATGATTCGATTGAAGAGGTGGTAAATTATAGTGATGATTTGTCCCTAACTTGGATTATATCATATATTACCTCAACTAAGGAAGACGTACTTTTCAACAGTGATACATTGTCGAGGATTGTTTCATTTCTACCTTCGGTTGATATACAAAGATTAGCACAAACCTGTAGGAGACTCGGGGTACGTGAGGAGGGTGAACTATCTCTCATTCTGCATGACGAGGCATTATTCAAACAACCTCCACCAAAGGGAGATTGCCCAATCTGTTTCATACGAATGCCTACACTAGGTACGGGGAGTAGGTACATGTCATGCTGTGGGGAGGAGATGTGTAATGGATGTTACTATGCGTACCATTATGATAACCAAGGCAATATAGTAGTTGACAATCTAAAGTGCCCATTTTGCAGAGCACCTTGTCCTTCGTCAAATGAGGAGATTATTAAAAGGATAAGGAAAAGAGTGGAGGCAGGCGATGCTGTTGCAGTGCATAAACTAGGATCTTACTATTCAGAAGGGACAGATAGATACCCACAAGATTATACCAAGGCATTAGAATTGTGGCATCGTGCAGCAGAACTTGGTAATGCTGAAGCATATGGTAGTATTGGTTATTGTTATGAAAGTGGTGAGGGCGTAGACGTTGATATTAAGAAGGCTAGGTATAACTACGAGCTAGCAGCAATGAAGGGATGCACAGCAGCGAGGAACAACCTAGGCTGCATGGAGGAGCGTGCAGGCAATAAGGAAAGGGCAGTTAGGCACTATATGATTGCAGTAAGGGGTGGAAGTAGCCATTCTCTAAACACAGTCAAGGGGTTTTACTTGCATGGATATGTAAAAAAAGATGAGCATGCCAAAGCATCACGATCATATCAAGAATACTTGGACGAGATTAAGAGTGATCAGAGGGATCAAGCTGCTGCGGTCAATGATAAGTATCCTTATTATTAGTGGTTACAAGAAAGAGAAAGTATTGATAAGAAGGACGAAACACTTAAGAAAAACACATTGCATTATCTATATTCATTTCTAATTAATCTAGCTTGGAGATATGGTTAAGTTAGCCAATAGTCTGATCTTCTTAATCTCAATATGTTATGTTACTATCTCCATGAGAACTCAGCAGCGACCGCAAGTGATCAGAGGGGTGCCATTCATTGGGCAAAGCATCGCCTTTCTCATAAATACCTACACGCTCTTCTTCTGTTAATACGTCTTGAACCAACGAGCAATCAAGTCTATGAAAGTATATGTAATCTAACCAACCTTGATAGAACTCTGTCTTCTTATTGTCAGAGTGATGAGATCTTATATTGAATCCTCCACATGTATCCAAATCGTATACCACTTGCCACCACTTGCCTTCTGATAGCTCTCTTGCAAATACAGAGTACCAGTCATCCTTAGTCAACTCGACATTCTCGCTCGATGATTCAATCTTTCTCTTGAAAAGAGCAGTTGTATGTCTAAAAGTACCACCTCTACCCAGCTCGCCATTTGTTAAGATTAGGAACTTGTTCACTTCATCTTGAGTTAATGTTGACCCATTGCTTGAGAACTTTTCAAATACGAAATCAAGTGCCTCAACTAGAAGGGGTGTAAATCTCTCTACCACCTTCTTAGCATCAGCATCTGTTCGTACCTCAGCCAATTCACTTCCGGTTCTGCCTCCTTCTAGCTCTTGATACAAGGCTAGTAGCCGCTCAGTAAACTGTTCCCTTGTTAATTCACTATTTGATTCGTCATTATTGCTTGTTGATTGAAAGTTTGAGAAGAAATCTTCCCGGTGTTGTTCAATCTCTTCGCCATAAATGGTAAGGTATATATCTTCTAACAGAAATTGAAATTCTTCTTCATCGAGTAAGCCGTTCCCACTGTAGTGCAGAGTGTGGATGGGGTAGAAGTTAGAACATATCATGTGAGTATCATATGAGCAACAACACCAAAGGTATACTGAGGGTAAACTTACTCTAAATCTATCGAATCGAATGAAGCTTCCATGTCTGCTTCAGAAAGCTGTTTCAAGTTCAATCCCTTAGCTAATCCGTAGGCCTTCCGTTCACCCTCGGCATCCTTTTGTAGAGCCTTTAATCTCGATATAAACTGGTCTTTGGTCAACCCATCAGCATTATCCTGATGTTTACCGAATCCCCGAAAGAACTAGACATGATATGCGGCAAAGGGACGATAAGTGTAGACGTCTGAACATCTCATGAACAACAGAGTACACAGACAAGTAATAACTTACATTATTCCTTTCTTGCACAATTTGTTCACCATAGGTGGAAACGTATGCACTCTCCAATAAAGTCAGTACCTCATGTTCATCCAATATTCCATTCTTATCTTCATCTACTGCATCAAATGCTGCATCTAATTCTGATTGACAAAAGCCTTTCAAGCTAAGTGTTGTTGCTAATCCTTGAGCAACTTGGAGACCAAACTGGGTTCGATGTGGACCTTGCTCTTGACTTACTGGTTTTAGCAATAAAGAAGCCAAGTTCGGTACCACATACGTAGCTGGACGTAGTTGCTTGTTTAGAGAATGTAATTCAGAGTAGTCCCCATCACAAACGTTGCCACCCCATGCCAACTCAGCAGCATCTACAAAAGTGCCAAACTTTTGTTCCTTCCTCTTACTTGTTAGCTGCAGTGTTGGATATTGTGGTTCATACCAATCACTGTCAACATGTCCATCAACTAATAACTTTCGTACAGCAGTATTACCATCTGAATTAAAGTCACCACATACTATAATGCCACAATCTTCATACTCATTTATTTTGTGGAGAGTTCGTGCTATATTCTTCGCCTGACGCTTCCCCTGCTTTTTATACTTGGTATGTTCTAATTGGATTGCATTATTCCACTTTCGTATCTGATCTAACGCATCATGTACCTGCCTTAGTCTTCGTTCCGGTGCAGCTCCTCCTGACAAATGACAGTTTATTATGTGTAGTATATTGTCTTCTGTCTCTTGCTGCACTGTATCCTCGTTGCTCTCTACAACACCGTTGCAGCTCCTTAGAGCCGTAACTAATGCCCGATCCTTATGTGCTTCATTCTCTAATATAAACTTCTCACGTTTATAGAATGTTGCACATCTAAATCGAAATTTACGATGCAATACATGGTCATATCCAGCTTCTTTCATAAATTCAAAATCTTGATCAAATGTCTCGCCATCAGCCTCTTGTATGCACACTATGTCGGCATTGGATTGCAGTATACGATCTTTTATGAGTGAATGTCGATGTGGCCATTGCCGTGCTGACATTGGTGTATTACTTGAGTACTGTTTGTGGCACCACCAATTATCTTTACTGTTTGGTAGGAGGATGTTCCATGATAAAAGTGAGAAAGTTTTGCAATCGATGGCAGAGGAAGAGGATGACAGCGGTTGTCTAGCTGGTAATATCGGAATATTTGCAGTAGTTGCAGTACTACAAGCTTCTTTGATATCATCTTCAGTACTGATAAGAGTAGTTGAGGAGGAAGAACAATAACATGACGAACAATGCTCACATCTTGTGTTACGTTTTTGTGCACCGCTCAATGATTGATGACTGCCGTCGCCGCCGACAAGGTTATATGTAGAGAAAGATGCCGCTGTCCATAATATAGCTGATAGTTGCAATAGTACCGCCGACGTCCAGTTCATATTATATCCTCCTCCAACTACTACTCTCTCAGGGAGAGCTTTTTTGTCATCGTCATTTTTTTCATTCTAGAGATGTAGATACTGTGTAATTTTGTACAAACATTCAAATCTAATTTACCGTACTCAATACGATAATAATCAAGTTTATAAGTGAGCTGCAGCGCTACCTAGAGTCTATTATATGTGGATGGATGATGGATTTATTGACTACCAGGAACACTAGAATTCATCCGCATCTATTATTTATTTAGTGTTGGTGTTGTTGAATATCTTGCGGTATATTTAACGCACAAAGCCCGCAACGAACTGACCATTTTTAAAGTACACCATTTACGGTGCACCATCTATCCATACCAATACTATTGAACAGCCTCCGCCCTATATTGGACCTTTTATTGACGTGGATGTAGTATCTTAATATCAACGGAGTTATCAATCATCAATAGTATATCAGTACAAAAAAGTTATATAGGTAGTTATTAGTTTATCAAATTACTATGTCGAGTAACACATCAATATCAGACGACCAAGCTGATAGGAGTATCGATACTGAATACTTTACAGCTTCATCAGGTAGCAGTATTACAGAAGATGACACATCTAATGATATTAAAGGCGTAGTCATTATATGGAATCGTGAAATCATACCGTACGATGGCTCGGGAGAAGTGATTAAGAAAAAGTGCACATCATGTGAACAAAATATTGATGATTCAATCACAATAGATAATAAAGAGGCGGTACCTAAGGAAGAAGTACTTTTCAACAGTGCTACATTGTCGATGATTGTAGCTTATCTTTCTTCAGTAGATTTACCAAGCTTGGCATTAACCTGTAAGAGATTTGGGTTACCTGAGGAGGGTCAATTATCTCTCATTGAGCTGCTGCACGACGAGGCATTATTCAAACAACCGCCACCAAATGAAGATTGTCCTATATGTATGGATCGTTTGCCTACACTTGAATTAGGTAGTTCATATATGGAATGCTGCGGGAAGTTGATGTGTAGTGGATGTTTCTATTCGTCTATCCATGATAACCAAGGCAATGCAGTTGATAATCCGAAGTGTCCATTTTGTAGAGCACCTCATCCTTTGAATGATGATGAATTTATCAAAAGATTAAAGAAACGAATGGAGGCTAATGATCCCATTGCAGTGTATAAGCTAGGATCTTACTATCGAGATGGGAAGTTTGGACTACAACAAGATTATACCAAGGCATTAGAACAATATCATCGTGCAGCAGAACTTGGTTATGCTAAAGCTTATGATAACATCGGGATTGCTTATGATACTGGTCATGGGGTGGAAGTGGATAAGAAGAAGGCGAGGCATTATTATGAACTAGCAGCTATGGGAGGAGATGTAAAAGCAAGGTGGTATCTAGGTGCCATGGAATATCGAGTGGATAGGGCATTGAAACACTATCTGATTGCAGTTAGGGATGGAGATGTCGATTCTTTGAAGTGCATCAAACGATTATACTCAGATGGACATGTACCAAAATATGATTATACCAAAGCATTACGATTGCATCAAGAATACTTGGACGAGATTAAGAGTACTCGCCGAGATGAAGCTGCTGCGGCCAATGATAAGTACCGTTACTATTATTAGTGGATGACGGGAGAGAGAGTTAGAAGGGTCCTGGAGGAGTTGTACTTGAATAGGACAGGAGAAGAGGTTATGGTAAATGAATTTGTGTGAGGAGGGAAATAAAGGTATCGGAGGGGCGCTTCAATACATGTAGACATCAAACATACTTAAGATATACATTGCACTATACCCTTTTCATCTCTAATGAGGTGTACTCATATCTAGTGACAAGACTGGGAGGATATCGAGATCAGTTATCGAGCTCAGACAATAGCAGATATGTTATTTTACTTAACGCACCCTTGATCCTTCCCCCTTATTAAGCCACTCAAGAGGGAACAATCTCTGCATACGCAGTGAAGAATAGGTGGATGTGTTGTCGTCCAATTTCCCATAGCCATAAAAGATATTTGAACTGTAAACACATGTGACATTGTCCTTTGATTTGCTACCTTCAAAACCTTTCCTTTCATCATCGGAGTCAAAATAGTTACTATCATTCAACCCCTCTACTTCAACAGTTGGAGGGCAAGACCGTAAATTGAACTTCACAACACAATCACACAAGGGAGTATCTAAAGCCTCCGCTTGGTCCAGAATGGTCTCCGAGTTGTCAAGAAACACTTTCAGCTGAACCATTGTGATATTCTTCTCGAGTTCTTCTAACTTTGCCTCGGCTCTTTCATCATTTGGTATCGCCGTTGGTTCACACCGGCCCTGAAACTGACCTGCCGTTTCAATGGTAAATGGCTTGCCACAGGTAAGACTATGACCGTTGAACCAATCTTTTCTCTGACAAGCCCTTGAACAATATGCCATGCGGCCACAACCATTGCACTGCTTGACGTCTGTTTTACTAAGTGCTCTGTTACATCGGCAGCAGTATGATCCGTTCGTTTCGAGGATCGACCTGATCATATCTATGCACGTTGGATTGCTTGAGATACGCTCATCCCCTTCCAGACTAACTAACTTCTCCTCAATACTGCCTCTCTTGCTTCTAATAGCCTTTGCAGTCTTCTGATGTAATACTACATCATTAATGTTGTCGAATATGGATGCAACGTGGTTGTATAGTGAATTTAGACTGTTTGGGCACTGGCAGCATTCACACTCTCTCTTCGTATCCTCTTCGCATGACACATGTGTACCAAAACACCCAATGAGGTTCAGACACATCTCAATTAATCCACAGCGGATAGCAAAGGCAATACGGGTGTCACAAGACTTAATAACTGTTCCCTTCCGAAGCATAACTGCTGACAATTCCACCACAACCACAGCACTGTCGTAATCATGTACATGGTTCATACCCAAATCAATAATTCCCATAATCACATCTTTATCGATACAGTCGCCTATTTTCATGAGAGGCCGGAGAATAGTCAATACACTGTCTCTATCCTTTGATTTTTCATCCTTCATAAAATGTATCAACCTAGCCGTGAACGATATCATACAATCGGAGTCGTAATCTTTGGATACAATCGGTATAGAACCAATACGACCCAATAGTTGTCTATCTTCTGCAGATGGATTGATTGCAGCGATTGTGACCAACTTCCTAATGGCCGCCTCTGCTAACATATCTCCACACGTTATCAACTCTGATAAACCATCCATAAACTCTAAACCATCACGCTTCAAAACCATCACGCTAAAAGATGTTATGTCAGGTCTATGTTCTTTCCAGTATTGCCATTGGACGATAGATGAAAGTAACCCCTCATACTCTACAAGAGTGTCAATAGTCTCCCAATATGTACTGGAAAGAATCATAACGGATATGAGCTGAACGAAAGATCTAATACTCTTACTCCAATGTTTGTTACTCTGGAAGAAGAGACGTTCAGTATCACTACACATGCATCTAACTAATGGACCAATATTCTCAGCAATTTTCAATTCTAATTCACTATCCGGTACTAATTCAACCGCCTTTGAAAGTATATCGATCCACGTACATGGTGCAACTAAATCTCCACCTACATTTGATATTAGGGCACCATTTGGAAGAAGTACATTCCCCTTTGCCTCAGCCATCACCTTATCAAACGTTTCGTCTTCACATCTACTCAAAAAGGTCAACACAGATGAAACTATACCACTTTGACTTAATGATATGTTTGGCCAACAAATACCATTAGTCGGTACATCTTCACTGGTTAACTTTGTCAATACATTAGAAACATTGTTATCACCCCTCCTAGCATATTGAGAAAACAGATCGTGATGTTCAGGATGGATATATATTCCACCACTCGGAGTATATACAACGAGTTGATTGAGGTTATTATTATAGCTAGCTTGAGGGGTACTACTACTTGCCACCGCCGACGAAGTCTGCTGCTTTGTAGCCTTACGCTGCTTTCCTCTCTTCTTCTTAGACGATGAGACCATAATATAATATAGTATTGATTGTTAAGTTGTAGGTATTAACTGTATTATATTATGGTGCACCTTATGAATGTGTTACTCCGTCGTCGTTAGATATCAATGCCACTACTTATTAGTAATGTGCTAACTATTACTACTAATCTACATCGACATCCTTCTCTGCTTTATCATCATTAGTATTGAAAAGTCAGTTAATGACATTCAGCCATACATACAATAACTGGCCCTACTTGCCTCTCGACGATACATAGATAGCTGTTAGTTGTTAGAGACCGAAAAATTCCGCGGAGTGCAGAAGGGGTGCAATAGCTTTGTGTGCAGATTTCATGTCTCATTATGCACGCATGGCAGTGCATCACACTCAAAAGAGCAAGCAATCGAAAGCGGCGGCTCTCTACAAACGCTTCTCCTCCTGTAATGTAGAAGACGGTAAAGAATCAACATTCGTTTGTAGTAGTTGATTGGCAAGGAGGTGAGTGAATGAAGAATTTGTTGTTGCTATGGTGCTTTCTGCCGTTCGTCGTGTATGGAAATAACATATGATGTATAAGTATACATCACAACACGAATCAGCTACTTTTAACCTAAGCAGACAACTCACCACATTCCTCTTAATGCTCTTCCTCTCCTCTGCTCCAACTCTTTTAAATTATCAATTATTGATAGTTAGGAGTCGTAAGTGCTGCTAGTTTGTATTGTTTTATTTTAATTTATAGTGGTGTGGTGTCCATGTTATATAAATACATGCATTTCTAAATCACATCATATGAACATCTATCTCAATATCTCTCTCTCAATATTGTATATCCTAACTCATCCTTAACAGCATCAAATCGTCATTGTATAATTAGATTGGTTGTTTAGTCCGTTTATTGACTAGTAATCTAGTCAGTACCACCGTCCTTAAACTACAGAAGTATAATCAGATAATCTTTTTGTTGTTGTTATTTACAAACACAAGATATGTACTCTAACCTCTCATACTTTGTACCATTGATCCACCCTCTCTTTATACATACAATAGTTAAACCATTCAAATTCAGACGTACGTATAATAATCTGCTATATCTCTGTGGCAAGTAAAAAGAGCAACACAACAGTCACACCAAAAGACAAGTCATCGTTATCCAAAATGAAGAATAACAACAACAATCGTCAGAGTGGGTTAGAAAAGGATGCCAACAATGGAGGAGGAGGAAAGGCTAAGGGTTTGAGCAATAGCGGATTAGGTAATAGTAATAATGCATCTCGGGGTGCCACCGCCACATCTTCAAAGTTTCAGTTGGCCTCTAACGACAAAGAGAACAAACATGACATTACCTCGCCCTCCGCCAAGGAATTACGTTACTCCACAACATCTTCCACCAACCAACTTGATTTACCTTTTAGCACTGCTGACAAAATGTTGAAGAAAAAGGAACTTACCAATAGTGATGCAAGTATTGTTGCTCTTGTCGGAACAGCAACAAAGAATATCCCTGCTGCAACTACATCATCCAAGGGCAGTGAGGACGATGATGATTCCATGGATGGTACTTCTATTGGCTGCTTTGGTGCTAATTCAAAGGGTGGCGTAGCTTCTGTTGTTAGTACCGTCCTCTCAAAAGTTGGTATAGGTGAGGAGAAGAGTGCCTTCCAACCAGCGGTAGAAGAAAGGAAGGATGATAGTGCACGTCAACCAGTGGTAGAAGAAAAGAAGGATAATAGGGCTTCTGAGACTACTCCAACATTACCCAATCCGTCGGATCCCTCTTCTAGTCAACCACCCGCTTCATTTGGTGCGTCCGATTCTCAACAAGCCAAATCTTCTGCACTAACAACCGAAGATAAAAAGAACGAAGCAACGATTACATCGTTGGAAGGAGAGAAGCGTGAACTTCAGACCAACATGCAAGACATGAAGGAGCAGTTGGAGAATGTACAGGCCGAAGTGCAACAGGCACGAGCGACCGCAGAAGAGACTGCAACTCGGGTGGCACAGCTACAGGCAACAATTGAATTGTTGACAAATGATGTGGCACATCATCAAGCCGAAGAAGAACGTCTACACGAAGTTATCAGGTCGGCTCTGTGGCTTCTTGCCATTGCTATTCAAAGAAATAATGCCTAAATCGGGAGTAGACAGATACGAGATTTGGCACTACTACTACTACGGGGAAGGAGGAGGGAATTGTATCATCCTACTTACAAGAAGGGGATTGGAATGATTTCGGGGGTTGAACTTGCAGTATTACAATCATCATTTTGGGGGGTTGAATGGTGATTTATATGTTCAGTTCGTTTTTTATTGAGCCATACACCCTTGGATCTGTTATTCTTATATAGATCAGTATCAGCATAGAATCTGATTAGCTCGGGTTCTTGTCATGATTAGGGTTAGCTTAGATGTCGTGTAAACAATAGACATCTTAGTCTTACCTACACTTTGACTAGTACTCCTTATTAGTTCTTCTTATCTAATAATCAACAAACAGCAGTTGTCTGGGAAGAAAGGTGTACGGCCCTTCTTCTATGTAGTCTTGAAAAGTCTCTAGTCTACATAGAGGAACCAATCTTGAGGTTCATGTTGGTGCTCTTCTTCTCTCTCTCGCACTCACATGCTCTCTCCACTTTTGGCGATAAAACGACCTTTAGTGAAAATCAATTGTGTTGATGCACCGCAAATAACAGAGACGGTCTCGGACGGTGTATTGCTGAGCCAACAAACACAATTAAGAGCTTTATTATAGTTATTAGAACGTTTATCAGTGTATTGATCTCCGTTGGTAAGAATCCTTTTTACTGCCACCGCTATACGATATATATAAATAAGTGCCACAAAATTTGGTGCTCAAATCAACAAACAAAACTATAATACTAACCTCCTCTCTTTACAATACCATCAACGTTTATTTAGATATTGTAAGTACTATTTAATTGTTTGGTATTCGACGGCACAGCAGGGTGTGTGTGTGTGTGTTTTATATTATGCAGTCGTGATAATCAGTTGATTTAATAATTTGAACATATCTTGTGCTCATCTCTATCCTTTATCTCTCAACATCCCATTACGCCGTACTACGACGTGCACTATTGAATTATATAATATTCATTATATTTATGGATTGTTTACGGATTGTTAAATTAGTTTGTTAGGGTGAGTTAGTGGTGTATGTATTTTATGTATGTTCATATACATTTTCTGATATTTGTTCATGTATTGATATCTCATCTCGTAATGCCATGCCGCTTACACCACATCATAAACAGATATCCTTCCACAACAATAGTTTCAGACATTCTTACACACTTCCATCTTATTCAAAAGTGTATAGATATATCCAAAATGAGTGATGATTCATATGATAAAGAGCGAAAGGATTGGGATAGAACCAAAAAACTAATGGATGGGTTCTTCCAACCAAACAAGGAGAATGTTTCACCTCCTCCGGGCAGCAACACTATTACCAACGCTGCCGCCATTCAACCCATCACCTTCACGTCTAATTTTATCAGCGGTATTGAAAAATCAAAGCAAAATGTAAATGCCTACATAACATCAACAAAAAAGGAAGCAAACGACATTTGTACAATAGTAGCAGCTGGACAAGGGAATGGTGGTGTGCTAATACGTGAATTAGAATCATTAAAGTATACACAACTACCCGATCCACGGCCCAATGGCGATACTGTTCCTGTTACAGTCGAATTAGATGAACTTAGCGAACTTAGCAATGTTTCTGGCCTATCTTTGGATCTGATGCAAGATGCTGCTGCTGGATCATTAGTTCAAGCTACTACAGATAGCAGTTCAGATGAGGAAGATGCATCTGCTGATTCAGCATATACTTTAGTTTTAGATCAAGGAACATTTTCCCAAGACAGTACCAACGCTACCTATCTCAGTGGTAACACTTTCAATGGGTTGGCAGCAGTTCTCTACGGATCTGTTCATGATACAGTCGAGTCACCATCGGACGTTGATGACCTTAGCGGTCTTTCTGACCTATCTTTGGAACTGCTCAGCATCCGTGCCAATGCGGGTTTTGGCGAGATGGAAGCATTTCGTATTGCAATCCGTCAAAGTTTAGTCGAGCGTGCAGAAGAAGATGCTGCTGCTAGATCCTTAGTTCAAGCTACTACGGATAGCAGTTCAGATGATGAGGAAGATGCATCTGATTCAGATGGTTCATCATTTGTACCTGTCAGAAACCCGATTATGGTGTCCAGATTCAGATCCGGTAATCAACGTTGTCTTCGAATTCTTCTTCGTGAATTCCTATATTGTCGTAATATGCTCAAGTTTGATCCATACAATCGATTTTGGTATGATTCTTTTCTTTATTCTGCTGGTTTGAGGAACCTGATTGTCTGGGGACGCTACAGTGTGATGGAAGACGAAGAGGTTTCTGATGATTTTGATTTTGACGAGTACAATTCGTGGGCTGCCCCTTTCGGCATCGAACTTATTCCATTGAGGATAAACGATAGGATTGTAACCTTGGAAGCTACGATTGTAACCTTGGAAGCTACAGTGGCAGAGCAAGACACGACGATTCAAACCTTGACACAGAGGCACCGTTTGGCCAATTCAATAGCTCAGGTAAGGATCGAAAGCTTGGAAAGGGAAGCTGCAGAGCAACAACGGGCCGAAGTGGATCATTTGACAGAGGATGCACAGGTGAAGACGTGCTGTTGTGTCATTTCGTAGAGGGTATTGTGATAGGAACATGATTAATCTGGGGTTGTTAGATTATGCGTTACGGCTGGCTCCATGTCAACACAGAACCTGATTATCTCGGGTTCTTTTCTTGAATAGGGGCATTAGACGTGTGTAAACATAGTAAGCTTATACTATAAATTGGACTTAGTAGTCTTTATTTATTAACTAGTTGCTAACAATCCCTTGTTTGGCAGACCTTATACCAAAATTTCTCGAGGAGATTGGGTCAAAGTCAAGGAGAACGCAACCTTATACAAGGGTAAAGGATATTGTTCAAGTCCTTGATTGTCCTAATGGACTACTCCTATTCTATCCAACATAATAGATGTATTTTTTCTCTATCTCTATTTTATAATACAACAAACAATCAACAATCTAGAGCAGCCGATCATTAAATACTGGCCACTTCTTCTTCTATTACAAAATTTCAACATCTTCTATAGTACATCATATTCATTCTTCTAATATCTTCTTTTGGTATGTATGTGCATATCGAAAGTCAGCCAGTCTCCCTATATCTTTAAGAGCTTCGTACTGCTCAAACAAAACAGAGTACGTATCATATCCCCACTTGCAACCCAATTAAATCTAAGGTATCGGCGGTCTCTCTAGTTGTCAAAGTACCTACATCAACATCAAGATGATAAAGAGTAGAAGAATGTCAGTATTCGGGTACAGATATACATCACATGTGTTGTCAACTCTCCAATCAGAACACATCATATGCACAAAAGCAAAGCAACAAAATCAACTAGACAATACATACCTCATAGTCTGCTCAGCATGATCGCAACCACCAACATCTTCATCACCAGTATATCCATCCGCGGCAGCCTCATCGAATGAACACTTTCGTTTGTCAATGACTGCACCACATCGATCACATACCCATCGTGCTACCTTGCCAGTTTGACGTGATGAAGAGTGTAATCCGGAGGGAGCCGCTGGATGACATAAGGATGTGGAGAGTGGTGGGGAAGAAGTAGCTGTTGCCATTGTTATATTGATGTGCTATTCTATATTGATGTACGATGAGAAGAAGAAGCGCGATATGTTGTGCATATCTTTTTTTACATAGAGACAAGTTGCAAACAATCAAGAAAGATAACTCACCTATTATAAACTAAACGCCGACGATGATCTCTCTACTATTGCTGCAGCAAAACCAAACTATAACACTATGAGACGATATACTATTGGAATCAGGCTTCTACTTATGATGGCATCATCAAATTCTCAATAGCAACAATAATAAAGCCGCCCTAATAAACTTGCCCTCATTGATTAGTGACAACCTTCCCGCTGAATGGCGATGGAACAGCCATACAGTTTGTAACAATATTAAATATTGATCTGGCTGTATCTTCACGGGATTTTGTTAACAATGTTACACCTTGATAGTGCAGCATCATTCCGTATCACGATATCTTTGCGTGTACTGTACTAACCAATGACGAAGCCAATGACGATTAATTTTGCTATTATTTGTTGCTGCGCACTCCTACTGGCCTCTTAATAATAAATATAGCACAAAGCGAGACCAATACACTACACTTAAACAATGGCACCATTCACATTCCCATCACGCTCATCCTCATCCGATAGTTTATCCCCCCTAGTAATCTCAACAAGTTTAACAATCGGTACCTCAATTTTAGTACAACTATTAACACCAGCTGATCCATATGGTAAAAGTTTACGATTCTTAAAACAGTTAAGGGGACAGGTGAGATATTCTTGTTTATGTTTAGAGAGTGTGTGTGTTGTTATGGGGTTGTGTAGCATGGGCCGGAGGTATTTGTGAGTTGGAAATTTTAGTTTTTGAGAAAGTTGAGTTGGTTTGGTGCATTGCACTTAAACTGATATAAGCTGAGCCCCCGTACCGAGCCACTGTTGAAGAGACATATAGGTGTAAGAGAGATATAGGATATCATATTGAAGGATATACGGCAGGTGCTAGCGCCGGCCAACCGGTGAGAAATGCGCAGGAAAATAATCTGCAGTTCAACCAACTAAAATATGGGCCGGACTATATTAGGCGTTGCAAAACACTATCTACTCCATTTGTTTATGGTATTCTTTGGTACTGAGGCGTCGACTGTGCATTTTATTGGTATTGCCGGTTAGGCGATCGGGCGGATGTATGTGGTTGTGTAGAACTTTTTGTGCACAAGTTGTGTTCATTTTTATATTGCAATGAGATATAAAACTTGTATATCTATATCCAGCTTTTCTATTGTACCCATATCTCACAATCTTCATATACTTCAATACACAACCAAAACACAACCTACAAAACAAAAACTACAAGGAACGTAACAATAATCTAACTTCAGCATCCGATGTTAAATCATCAGTAACCGAATATGAACGTCTCCATCTAACCTCAACAACAACAGCCGAACGTAATTCAAATTATACAAACTTAGTCAATTCCTATTATGATTTAGCTACCTTATTCTATGAATGGGGATGGGGTGCATCTTTTCACTTTTCAAATCGTCATTCCTATGAAAGTTTTGATGAAGCTACTAGACGACATGAATTTTATTTAGCTTCTAAGTTAAATTTAAGTGGTGCCTTGGGTGGTTTGAAGAAGAAGCTTGGCAGTGCAATGAATGGCAGTAATGGTAGTGTTAAGCACAGTGAGGATGAACAGGTTCGAGAGGGTAGTACACCCTCCATGGCAAATGTAAAAGTATTAGATGTGGGATGTGGTATTGGTGGACCAATGCGTAATATATGCAAGTTTACCGGTGCCGATGTTACTGGATTGACATTGAATCAATATCAGGTAGACCGGGGTAATGAGTTATGTGTTGCTGATGCACATTTTAAGAATACTAAGGCATCAGACAGTGGTTTGCCAGATGTACGATGTCGTTCTGTCCAGGGTGATTTTATGAAACAACCATTTGAGGATTCGACATTTGATGCTGCATATGCCATTGAGGCTACATGTCATGCACCCGATCGTGTCGGATGCTATTCTGAGATTTACCGTGTACTCAAGCCTGGTGCCATCTTTGCATGTTACGAATGGTGCTTAACAGACAAGTATGACCCGACTAATCCGGAACATGTCTTGATTAAGAAACAGATTGAGGAAGGTGATGGATTACCAGACATTGCATCGACACATCATTGCTTAACGGCATTGAAGAAGGCTGGGTTTGAAATATTGGAAGAGCGTGATTTGGTTAATGATGAGTATGGAGGGTGGCAGGACCCTGCCACTGGGGAGTATTCGACTAGTAAGGAGGCTCGTAAGCATTACCGTGGTGGCAAGCCATGGTAAGTTGGTGCTGGCTGTTGATACGTCTGTCTGTCTAAATATTGAACTTATCGTCTCACCTACATCTCATCCTCTATACACATCATTTCATCAACAACAACAGGATGTTACCACTAATGCCATCATGGAATCCATTCACACAACGATTCCAATTCAATTGGTTTGGTCTACGTTTGACGAAGTATTCATTAAAGATCATGGAATTCCTCCGTTTGGCACCCGCTGGTACAAGTCGAACACAAATCTTACTACAGAGTGGAGGAATGGGATTGGCACGAGGTGGAGAGTTGGGTATCTTTACGCCAATGTATTTGATGGTTGGACGAGTTCCCTTGGAGTGAATAGATTTAGTGATGGCGTTGGTTTAATATAGAGAATAGAGAGGGCAGTTTGTTGGTAGAAGAGAAAGGATTGGTGTTAAGTGTGCGGTCTTTTCTGTAGTTAGTTTAACTTAAGAGTATTTGGTACGAGTAAACAGAACTAAGTCCAATTTATAGTATAAGCTTACTATGTTTACACACGTCTAATGATGCCCCTATTCAAGAAAAGAACCCGAGATAATCAGGTTCTGTGTTGACATGGAGCCAGACGTAACGCATAATATAACAACCCAAATCAATCATGTTCCTTTGCTCCGTTTCATAATACCCTCTACGAAATGACACAACAGCACGTCTTCACCTGTGCATCCTCCTCTGTCGAATGATCCACTTCGGCCCGTTGCTCAGCAGCTTCCCTTTCCAAGTTTTCAATCCTTACCTGAGCTATTGAATTGGCCAATCGGCGCCTCTGCTTCAAGGTTCGAATCCAGTGCCTCGCTTGGACTGTTACCTCTTCCAACTGCCCCTCCAAAGTTTCAATTGTGGCGGTTTGCGCTGCCACTCCCCTTTCCAAGTGTTCAAACCTTGCCTGAGCAATTGCATCAGCCAACCAGCGCCTTTGTGTCAAGGTTCGAATCGTCATGTCTCGCTCTGCCACTGCAGTTTCCAAGGTTTCAATTGTTGTGTTTTGCTCTGCAATTGTTGTATCTTGTTCTTCAATTGTGTTGATTTGCGCTGCCACTACTATCTCCGCTTCCTCCTTCTCAGCCTGTAATCTTTGCCTATCCTGGTTCAACCTATTGATTTCTTCATTCAATTTCTCAATCGTCTCATCTTTCCTCTCGCCCTCCGTCCGTTGCTCCATCACCTCAGTTTCCAAGGATTCGATCCTTGCCTGTTGCTCCACCGCCTCAGTTTCAGCTCTCCTCCTTTCACTATTCGCTTCTTCTGCATCGTCCCCTGACTGTTGCACTTCGGCTTCCAATGTTGTAACTGTCTGTGCCTCCACAAGCCTGTACTGTGCCTGAGCTTTGCATTCATTGTAGAATACTCTCAGTAGCCGATAGGCTATGTCTAGTTTTGCCACTTGCTTTGCCCCTTCTCTGTCTGCCTTATCCTTTTCAGCTTCCAGGGTACGCGTCCTTCTCTGAGATAATGCAAGAGCTAACCGAGTCTGCTTCAACGTAGTCTCTAACTGATCAATCTTACCGGTAATCATACCATTGATTCTGGAGATTTCAGCGATTATGCGGAGCTCCTCTTCCCTTTCAGTTTCCAAGGTACGAGTCCTTCTTCGAGCTAATGCAAGAGCTAACCGAACCTGCTCAAATTTGGTCTCTAACAAACCAATCTTATCTTTAATCATACCAATGAAACAGGAGATCTCAGCGATTACCTGATGCTGGGGACTAGTCATCGCTTGAATAGGTGGTAAGCCGGATTGTCTCGTAATTGTGCCACCAAGTGTAGACGAATCTTCCAAAGTGGCTTGACCTAATCCCTGATCGACTAAACTTTGAAGAATTGTAATACGAAGTGCCTTCATCTCGCCAAAATCAGCATTGATAAAAAGCATCGCCACGGATTGGACCGTCAGACCACTAAGATCATCAACGTCCAATGGCAATTCGACGCTACCAGGAATAGATTCGTAGAGAACTGCTGCTAACTCATTGAAAGTGTTACCACTTAGATAGGTAGCGTTGGTATTGTCTTGGTGAGGAGGGACATTCCCTTGATGTAAAACTAAAGTATTTGATGAATCAGAACCAATTGGACGTGCCGCGGCATCCGCAATAGCTTGTGAGTGCTTTGTGAATTCTTCATGAAATGACTGTGAACTATTTCTAAATTGTTGAATGAAGGCTGACAAGTCAGTTCCAGAATTTGCTTGTAGGGTGGAAACGATGCGCTCATTGACATCTGAGTTTAGAAGTTCATCCATTCTAGTTTGGATTGTATTCCATTCCTCATCCACATCCTGCCGTTGATCATTATCTTGTCGTCGCATTATTAGATCTGTTTCACTGAAGCATATTGGTGTAGAACCGAAGAACCCTGAACCATCGCTGCCTCCTCGTAAATCTCGCGGGCGCATCTTCGTGATAATACAACGCGGTCCACCCCATGGTTTACTTTGATTATCTTTCTTATTCATTTTGATATATTTATTTACTGTGTAACTTCAGTAGACATTTATTCATACTATATATAATAGAAAGGAGGGCATACGATGGTGAGAGATATGAATATAAGATGATACCCTAAAAAGTATACACAAGATATGCTCAATGTTCACGAAAACACAAATCTATTTGACTTCCACTCCACCACCACACTAAACTAACCTAAAAACAACACCAATAATTCATAAACACCAGCAAAACAGTTTGATTAATATACCAATACACACACACCAACCCAATACACCAATAAAGATTTGATCATAAGATGTGTTATGCATCTGTTTATTCACGACTGCCGTGTATACAACCCCCCACCGCCGTACCATCGAATATAAATTAATAAATAGTACTTACCAATAACTAAATTAACAACAATTCAATTGATGAGAAGAGATTGAGTGTGTATATAGAGGAGCTTGAGTATATAACTTTAAGTTTGAGATTGTTGATTTGAGCCCCTCGCGATTTTGTGAGCTAGTTTACGTCTAAAGCGGTGGTAGTAAAGAAGATTCTTACCAACTGTGATCGATACACGTTCTTCCAATATACAAGAGCTACTAATTGTTGTTGGTGGTGGTTAAACACAAAGAGTATCACGCACCGCTAATGTTTGTTAATAGTTTGATTGATGAGATTTATTTGCGAGTTGTGATTAGCGACGTTTTATCGCCAAATACGAAGGGTGCTGGGGCTGAGACAGTAGCTGGGGAGTGGAGAAGCTCTGACAAAGGAGGCCAGCCAAGCCACATATACGCACAGACGTGCCTTGAACACAGATCAGATCTATACTGTACTTGTGTATTACGGTGGGTTTCTCTCTAGGCAGCCATTTCAAGCAAATTAGAGCTTGATTTGATGTTTGAAAAAAAAGGTGCACATGATATGCACTAATTATACTTCTCCTATGTACTTCTCTTGGCATTATTGGCTGAGCTCAATATCTTCTCTACGCCTTATAATAGAGATAAAAAAGAATATTGCAATAAGAGACGGAGATCCAATTGCCGCAAAAGAGGTTCGGCACACATGGCGGCAGTCACCTCTCACTTCCGTCCCTTAGTGAGAGTGAAGCTGTCTCCAATAGCGATATGTTGCTAGTCTTGGCAGTGCTATTGAGGACAGTCAAATCACCAGAAGCGATGCTACTGCTAGGGACGACGTCAATCAAAACAATCTACCATCTCCGGGTAAACTGGCATGGGCCGTGTTGGTATTATCAGTTTATTATGTGTCAGTTCAAAGATGGGGTATCTAGAAAGCACATTTGGGGCTGCTAAGGCTGTTAGTTAGTGTGGAGAGTCCTTGCTCTACCCTTGAGGATTGTGTAGAATGACTGCGGACTGATTGGAATTGGAGCATGCTCGTACATCTGATTGTACTAACTTAAGTCTATTATGGTACTGATATAATGCGTACTTAATAGACTGTTGCCGATGAGAAGGAGAATATCTGATCAGAAAGATATCCTAATTTTACATTTATTATTCCCAATCATGCAAATCTGATCCAACCAAATTCGACAATCAAGGGTGCGACTTTCAAAGAATAAGCCACACATAACAATCACTGTTCATCCCCAAATAATCCGAAATCATCCAATGGTTATAAGTTGTTCGGATTGACCCCCCTCCCCAATTCAAATGACACCAGCTAAGAGAACTCAAAGGATAATGCAGCAACTCGTCCCCAAACAACGAGTAGAGGCAATCATGCCATCGCCTTCATCCAAATCACGAGAAGTCTCTCCTGTAGCGTCTTCCTCCATGCTGCTGCCGTTGGATCCAGTGGACAAGGGGAAATCGTTCATGAAACCAGCACCAATAACAGTGGTCCTAACCTCTTCGTTCCCCTTGATAGTACTAGGTGTGGCTGCCTCCTTGCTAGCAACCGAGACTGGTGAGGGAGCAGAGGTCAACTCTACCCCAACTCCACCTCGGTTAGATTCAAGCTGACTTGACGAATCAATAGAGAGCTCCTCACCATTCTTGGCAGAAGGAGAGGCAGCACCATCCTTCTTCTTGTGACTGGATTGGAATTGGGTAGTAGTATCATCACGATTCACGGTACCATCTCTGTTACCTAGTGAAGGGGTGCTATCGGTTACACCTTCATGCTCGGTGCCTCCCCTCGTGTTGATACTACTCTTGTTGGGGAGGTCTAATTTGGCTCCGTTTGAGGGGGGTTCACTGAACTTTGTCTCGACAGTGCTGTCAATAGCAGTAGTCTCCTCACCCTCTTCATTCTTGTTCATGCTAATGGATTTATTTGCTGCCTTGTTGGAGGCAAAGGAATCAACCCCACTACCTCCACCTTGGTTAGACCCATCAGCCGCCGAGGACGATGAGGAAATGGAATTCAATCCTTGGGGGAGCTCGGTGGTCGTTCCGACCTTCAGATTACCATCCTTTGATGCGGCATCCTGTGGCTTGCTGCTGCCATTACCTACTTCGAAGGTGAAAGTAGTGCCCAATGAACCCCGATTGGTGTTCGAAGGGGCTTCAGTCATGGTCAAGGGTGAATCGACATTAGATATTGTGTCTGTCCCGAAAGTGGTGCCAATAACAACAGTATTAATACTAACACCCTTGTTTGTATCAGACGGACCGTTGTTTACTAGTAGAGGAGCCAATCCACCACCTCCCGTGCTTGTAGAGGTCTTCTTCGTATCCATTGCTTCATTCGAAGATGGTGCCCGATTCTCTTTATTAGTTTGATCAAGACTTTCATCCTTCATTCGTAATGCCAATGCAAGTGCACTCCGAGTGTTGGATGAATCATCGTTAGTAGATGGAACAGATTTAGAGCTCTCGTCTTCCTCTGAATCCATCAAGAATGCCAAATCAAGTGCACTCTGAGTGTTGGATGAATCATCGTTAGATGGAACAGATTTAGAGCTCTCGTCTTCCTCTGAATCTGTTGTTGGTTGATTGCTCGGTGCTGCATAATCCTGAACGTAGTTGGCTTGTTCTTGCCGTGCATTAAGATAAAGTTCAGACTCCTCATCTTCTGCAACCGATAATTGTAGAGGGTAGCATAAAAAGTTAATTCGATCCGAGGGGTTGTGCTACTTGTTGTAATAGAAAAGATGCTGTAATGTACTTACCATCTAGGACGACGGAGGAAGAAGCATCCTGTGGTTTACTGTCCCAGTCTTTGATAACTTCTTTCCATAATGAATCCATCTCCAGATTGCTGCTCTTCCATGGCCGACGTTGATTTATCCCCATCATATCGTCAACTGATTGACTTTGCTTATCTTTCTTATTCATTTTGATATATAAATACTGTTGGAGTCGTTGTATATAGAAAGGAGGGATGGTGAGATATGAATATAATAAGATTTATAAGATGATACCCTAAAAAGTATACACAAGATATGCTCAATGTTCACGAAAACACAAATCTATTTGACTTCCACTCCACCACCACACTAAACTAACCTAAAAACAACACCAATAATTCATAAACACCAGCAAAACAGTTTGATTAATATACCAATACACACACACCAACCCAATACACCAATAAAGATTTGATCATAAGATATGTTACAAATTAATACATCTGTTTATTCACGACTGCCGTAATATACAACCCCCCACCGCCGTACCATCGAATATAAATTAATAAATAGTACTTACCAATAACTAAATTAACAACAATTCAATTGATAAGAAGAGGTTGGAGTGTGTTATATAGAGGAGCTCTTGAGTAACTAAGTTTGAGATTGTTGATTTGAGCCCCTCGCGATTTTGTGAGCTACTTTATCAAAAGCGGTGGTAGTAAAGAAGAATCGTACCAACGGTGATCGATACACGTTCTTCCAATATATAAGAGCTGCTAATTGTTGTTGGTGGTGGTTAAACACAAAGAGTATCACGCACACCGCTAATGTTTGTTAATAGTTTGATTGATGAGATTTATTTGCGAGTTTTGATTGTAGCGACGTTTTATCGCCAAATACGAAGGGTGCTGGTGGCTGAGACTAGTAGCTTGAGGAGGTGTTAAAGCTCTGATAAAGGAGGCCAACCAAGCCATATATATGCATCAGACGCGCCTTGAACACAGATCAGATTATATTGTACTTGTGTATTGCGGGGTTTCTCTCTAGGCAGCCATTTCAAGCAAATCAATGAGCTTAATGTGGTGTTTGATAAAAAGAGTACACAAGATATGCACGGCAAGTAGGCAGTAAGTTGGGATACTAGTTAGAATCTATCATCAGGCAGACTACTATGCCCTATTCATTATCTTTGTTCTACGAAGATTTCGGACATTACTGGGAGGTACTACCACCATAATCATAAATCTAACTCCCGTGCTACTAACTACTTTATCATTCCAATTCACTCTCAATCTTTTCAATAATACAATCCAATCATATATGCCGCTATTGCTCATCATATGCATATCATAGTACCTTCTGAAATATCAATTCGGATTCCAGACCAAGTACTCTGGTGACTTCCTAAACTTATCGAGTTTCATCCTCATCGCTGCTGCCTTTTTATTCAATGTACGCCATCGATCATTGACATTCTTTCCAGTCCTGCCAATCAATTCGTTAGAGTAGCATTGTTGGATTTGATCAAATTCGCGTTCCCCAAATACCCTAACTCCCTTACGGTATAATCTCTCTACTCCATCACAGATAGCTTTATCTTCCTTCTTTGTAAACTTTTTTCTAGTCTGCTTCCTCTTCTTCATTGGCTTCGGTGCCTGCTCCTCTTCTCCACTACTTTCATCCTCACTAATACCATCTTCAGATTCAGTATCAAACAATTCATCATCAAAGCTTCTTCTTTTCCTTTTAGAATCCTTTCATATTGAGGTATATTGATGGTAAAGAGAAAATGAACATATCATGTGTACTACAAAATACATAGTTATAACAACACAACACACCTGACCGTCAGGTATCTCATAACCCTTCTCCTCACTACTCATATCAATATTGATAATTCCATGCTTCTTTTCTGCCTCTTGCACCGCTAACCGTGCCTTCAAAACCATCTCCGCCGCGGCTAAGGTTTCCCTTGCTAATATTACTTCCCGAGGTATCGACGACATTTTAATTGTTTCGTATATTGCAATAATCTATTTGAAGTGAGAGGCAAGAATTCAGAGAAGGAAGGTAAGATAAAGTTTAAGAGTACATGTAACCATACATATTTGGAGTTCAGGTGACACATTAAAAAAAATAGGTGCACCTACAAATTATTAAATATAATATTGAATCTCGAGAGAGACCGGAGAAGAGACACTCCATCCACCAGGAAGGAACATCAAAAGAAGACAATAATATATCCTCACCTTTTATTATAAATCTCAATGCACGCTAGGGGCACAGTAGATCATCACAGTGGTAGTAATAAGTTTTGTCATTGTTTTATTTTATGAGAGTAGAAGGATACCGTCTCACTCTCTCAAACGAACATAGCACAGGGTAGAGATAATATAATTACAAATATCGGTAGATACATTTGTTTTAACGGTCTTAAATACTATAATCATATTTAGAATGTTAGACAATGCAAACTATTGATCAGTCCATCTTTCAATTGGTGTCACCAGACAAAAGGATACCGGAATCAAACCAACAAATGAATATCAGATCAGATCCACGCTGTACTTATGTAAACAATGAGGTTGAGTGCTATAATTCTAATAAAGAAGCCTCTGCTTTGTGTTATACTCTACTTTATCTACGGAGGGAAAACAAGCTTATCCATTAAGCTCATACCCATCTTTGATCACGAAGAACCTAACGCTGCCCGAATTCCTCTTCCATCTGTAACTCTAAACACCTCCAATCTTCGGGTTTCCACATACAATAGTGGCATACCCCTAACAAATTGATAGATTGATGAGCTGTTTCTCTACCAATTCAAGCATGACCAACTCGTGCTGTTGTTTTTGTGCAGCTTTGATATCCTCCAAAGAGCTGAGACCCACCTCAACAAACAGCATGGGCATACTTGTAACAAATTGGTAGATTGATGATAGTTTCCTTGGACCTAGTATATTGGGCTTGAAGTTCTCTGGCGTTGTAATAGCGGAAGCCTTCTGAAACCAGCTAATCATAAGAGGTAAGACCTTAAGTTCCCATTCAAAGAAGGGCATCATGTTGATATCATTATGATTCTGGAGAATCTTAATCATTGCTACTTCTTTCTTATCTTTTTTCTTATTCAGATCGAGTAATGGTTCAAGTGACGCTGTATAAACTTTCATGTACTGAAGAGTGTGGTTGGATAGAAAGGTCGAATTGACACTAGATGTGTCACAGAGAAGCTTTGAAAAGGCCGACCAATGTTTAGTATACCACCAATTTTTACTCAGACGCAATTCCCTCAAGGAGCTGTTGTTGCCAAGAGAACTTGGAAAAGCTGCCAACGCCTCATCATAAACATAGTTACCTGTAAGATCGAGTAATGTGATCTTTGAGTTGGGATCTTCTAATATAGTTGCAAGATGCTGCCACCCTCTGGTTGTAACAGATGGATTGCCATTCATATTCAGTACGTCCAAATTGTCACACATTTTCAACACAGGGACTAAAGCATCTATCCCCTCATCGTTGATATCAGTTCCGCATAGAGTAATGTTCTGCAATTTATTAGCTGAGCAACTCAGCAATGAAGATAATGCCACGCACCCTTGTTTATTTAAACGATTCCCAATCAAATCAAGTTTCTTTATACGTGACTGCATGCTCAATGATGTAATAATATCCGCTAATGCCTCATCGGTAATGAGATTATTCTGCAGTGATACTTTTGTTAATGTTTTGCTGCTGATACTACCGAGTGCTAAAGCTATTGCCCGACATCCCTCGTCTGCTAAAACACATCTGCTCATGCAGAGACGGTTGAGACTGTAGTTATTCTTAAAGAACGGGCCAAGCATTGTGAATATCTTGCCACCTAATAAATCTGTGCCACGAAATTCTATACTCTCAATTGATTTGTTGTTATTTACACCCCGGAATAATGCCTTATATAATGACTCAATATCAATACTACCAGGATGAACCAATGGATAAAGGAACAAGTTTTTCAAATGCTCACTTTTACCAATGAAGTATCCCAACCAACCAATATCATTTATATCTTCTGGTACATAATCAATAATACTAGAGCCTTCTCCATGTTCACTTTGGATGGATAAATCTGTAACAACATCACCACCGCCGGGGACCTGTAAACGCCTAAGAAGTGATCTTTTGTGTGTATTTGTCGTAATGTCTTCGACGTTGATACTATCAGCTTGTGCTTTATACTGTATATCATTCATTTGATTGTGTTTGTGGTATATAAAATTTCTTCAATATTTTATGTATACATGTGATGTGCACCACTGTTATATGTGAAAAATGTATACAGTATTTAGAAGGGTGTGCATTTACAGATAAATAAAATGCACACAAACATATACACATATGTAGTGAGTAATATGATTGAAGTCAACAATACATTGGGATATGAGATAAGAGACGCACTACAAAAGCTCTTGCGACTTACGACATCAACATCACCTTTTTAAATCGCTCATTTTCACCACACACAACAACAAAACCGTATACTACTCAAGTGTCACTACTCATTATGATTAGATTCACTCACCGTGTATGTCTAAAGGTTACCTCGTTTGTCTCTTCTATCCAGAGGCAGACCAGTTAGTTGCTCACTCGAGTGAGTAGGTAAGTCGCCAATATCATTCCCGCATGGAGAGCTAAGCTGCTATTGATTGTGATTAAAGGTGAGGCATTGGACATGACTATTCTTGCTTGCATATAAGATTCTCATATATTGGGTAAAACTGAAACATATCTAATATCACTTTTTCTTTTGTATGTAAATCACACGTGAATGGTGGACCTGTGACTTCAACGAAGTTATCTGGTGGATGCTCTGTGGACTGTGTTTTGTTGTGCTCGTATGCATCATCTTCTTATTATACATACATATATGTTAGTTTGATACATTATAAATTATCCTGTTGTATGTAGAAGCCACTACCGAATATGCACCCCTTCTTTTTATCGTATCTAAATTGAGTGTTCATTATGAGGAAATCAAATCATATCTCTGACCACTCCCAATCTTATCAAGATATGCTTGAATGTCCCTCTCAGGTCCACTTCTCTCAAGCAAATGAGGTATGTAAATACTTGATATTAATGTCCCAAGGCCTAACTTATATTCATTTCATCTGTTGATGCGTGTCCATATCTCATTCTCTTGTTCTAAACCAATAAGCTTAGTCCTGAAACAAAAAGATGACACTGACAAAAGACTAGGAAGTAACAGATCAGCTTCAAGTGTCCTGCACATATCCTCATGAACGGGGAGTTTGCTCATCTGACAATCATCACTACAGTACGCGAATAGCTTACATTTGTTGCATGTTTGCAATTCAACCCCATCCCACTCTCTCTTATGACAAGCAGTACACGTCATTGAAAAGACGATCTTGTTGCACTCCATTTCATGACTACCAGCTAAAAGAGCCTTCTCACACTCAGAACTACAGATTCTAATCATATCACAAAGGCAGTTTACGAGGTCGACCACTTCTCGCCCCTTGCCGCAATTGGCACACGTTTGCAACCTCCTTGCAAACTCACTACGATCTACACTACCATGGAGTAGTTTCCTCCACATACGTTTTTGGCAAACGACTTCTTCGCTTCTGCTACTCTTGAGGAGATCCTGTTCGAGACGGCTTATCATTGGTTCTACATGAGACGCCATCACTCTGAAAGCATCATGAATAGAGAGCTCTTCGATTATCCGGGACAGTGACTCCAACGAATAGAGGATTGAATCCAATGCAACATCATCTAGCTGGTCCATTGGATTCTCAAACTTCTTGGCTTCTCTTTTAATGGTCTCGATACATATCGTTGTGTATGAACTTAATGCATACGTGGCATTCTTCATATCCAAGGAATCCAAACGTTCTAGTGTAGATTGTTGCAATGATAATAAAGCTAGCAAAACGGTTTCAAAAGGAACTGATATTATTGGATATATCATCAGCTGACACAAGAGAATAATGGATGAGACTAGTGGGACGGCAGCTGTATTCATGAAAGCATAGAACACTTACATCGTGAATTGAATCAATCAACTTGTTGACATCATCTATTTCTTCTTCCATGACTTCCACCACTTCTTCAGATAAGTCAACTTCCACCACTTCTTCAGCAAGATCATTCAAACGCTGTTCCAACATCAGTAAGACATGAAAACTCTCACGTTCGACACATTCAACAGATGTATGAGACACCCTATGACAATTAGCGTATCCTGGCGTAGAGAAGACGTAACTCAGTGCATTTACTACCAATTGAACTAAATCGCATGGCAATGCAAATTCATGTTTGTGTGTAAACTGCAATGCCCCTGATAAAGTCTCAATAAAGTGATCTAGATGCATAGAAATACCATGCCTCAAGATACTACTCTCATCTTCTCCATTCAGCGGTGGGTATAATTCTGCACATTCCTTCAGCACCGAACATAGCACGGTAAGTGCCTCTTCACATTTCTCTAATACAAAAGGATCTTTATCATAATCAGTTGTCATTAATGTATGTTGGATTCTTTTTTGGTATAATATATGACTTGCTACTGTTGTGTTGTTTCTGTATTCATTAGAACAAATTTGACAAAGAAGTTCAGACTGACCCTCGTCCTGTTCCTTTCCACAACTGGCACATATTACCCTTATCATTTTGTGCTATTCTTATTCTTTTTGAGGCAGGTAAATCATTACGAAGCATTACACTTCTGCATAATAATAATTGTCATTTTTGATGCATGCCGTTATTTTCTGCCGCCGATTATCAGGTGGATATAACTAGATCGTGGAACACCTTCTTTGTATTATCTTAATATGCATACCTTCTCTACTTTTCAACAGAATCTAAACATTATTTGAATTCTGCAATGCATTGAATGCAATTTTTGCAGAGTGAAAAGGATAGAGACTAGTTTTGACTAGATAGAGTTAGCCCCTACGACGAATAGATGCAATGCTGCTACGACGACGACGCAACTAAAGTAATAAAAGGTTGTTGTTCTTCTTTATTAGCCGATAGCACCTGAGCAACCATTACATTATCACTCTAGAGCCTACTCTAGCTACTTATGTACTATAGAAGCGTACGCGAGGCCGTATTATATGAAACTAACGTAAAATAAATTACTTAGTACGATATTTTGCAAATCAACTAATAATTACTAACAACTATCAGGAGGACTAAGAAGATACCGCTACCTTGGGTGTTTTGACCCGAGGGGGTGAAAACTCAACGCATATCAGACTCAACGCATATCGCTAAAAAGTTCCTAGGTTCCTAGGTTCCTAGCTTTTTTAGCGATGGGTTCCTAGGTTCCTAGG
>Ga0214477_100310_pt1 | contig 35038 bp, 32 predicted proteins | sample M1_20Mar14CPVII9_FD_165058 | JGI IMG/M metagenome (GOLD analysis project Ga0214477, IMG submission 165058) | Marine eukaryotic communities from Monterey Bay, California, United States - M1_20Mar14CPVII9sort6BwellC16 | ecosystem: Environmental > Aquatic > Marine > Unclassified | place: USA... | reverse complement strand
CATTGACAAGTATCACATCCTCCAACCTCATACTCTAGGCCAAAAAAAAAATACCATATAAATTATAACTAAACAACATACCCCACCAAACAACTAAACTTACCTGTACAATCTTCTCAGCCTGTCTAGCAGCCTTACCAGCAAGTAAATCAATATTCTCACCATCTAACACAGCCTCACGGGTGTACCGTACCTCACCCCACAATTCATTATTTTGATCACGCAACCTTGCTAATTCCTCACCATCATCTCCACCTCCATCAGCGGCGGTGCCACCACTACCATTACCAATAGCAATATCTTGATGTAATTCACGTTGTTTACGACGTAATATACGACGATCTTGTTCTGTTTGACCACTTGCGGACATAAGGCCAGGGTTTTTCTTCTTCTTTTTCTTACTTCTTTTACGACGTGCACGGTCTTCGTCGTGATCTTCTTCCTCCATTTCTTCTGAGGCATTTTCACAGTTTTCATCCTCTATTCCTCCATCACCGTCCTCCTCATCGTCGTGTACCCTCTTCTTTGCCATCCTGGTTATTGAGACTATCGATATCGAAATAAGTATATCACTAACAAACAATCGATTTGACTTTGAGTTGTGAAATTGAGTTATTTAATTTTGGGGGCATTATGCCCTCGGGCGTGTCCCTTAAAAATATGTGGTTGTGAGGCTCACTTTTCCGCAGTACAGGAGGTACTTGCAATGGAAGGGAAACCAAACAATCTACACCCTCTGGAAAATGGTAAGGACGTTTAATATGATATGGTTAGATATTCGGTGGTATTAGAGGGATTGGTGTTGGCGACGGCGTTCAATATTTTTGAAGATACCACATCGTTTATTTTGAGGTGGCTTGTGTGGTCATTGGCAATTTAATTATTATATGGCTGATATTAAAGTATTGGGCTTTGCAATTAAATGCTATATTTGAGGTGGGGATGACGTATCGTTAAAATATCGATATATGGCGTCATTTTTCATTGCTTGGGCGGGTATCCTTGGTTGTGGGTGTACTAATGAAGATATGCAATGATATTTTTTTATTGGCCTAGAGTATGAGGTTGGAGGATGTGATACTTGTCAATGCACCATGTGTGATGATGGGTATATCGTGTTTTATGGTGGCATTTTACCGTCGTATTTTGGGTGGGATTTGTTGAATGATATATTCTTCATCATTTTTTGATATTATGGTACATGTGAAAATTATTGTTTATATGGCTTGAGGTTTCGGCTCGGTTTGGGCGGCATATTGGACAGTGCCATGTATACCTTATTCTTTGGGAGTTTGGCATTTAGTTTTTTTTGCAATATATACGCTTTTCTAACCCCGTTACTCTCTATATCTTATTTCATTCTCTAAACAGAGTGGGTGTTGTGGAAGCACACAGGCGGCCACAAAAAGGGGGATCCCAATGCATGGAAGGATTCAATGAAAGCACTGTGTACTTTTTCTACTATTGAAGACTTTTGGCGTTACTTTAATCACATCCCCAAACCCTCCGAGGTATTCTTTGACGGAGACTGTCAAAAACGGGTTGGGGAGAAAAATGAAAAAATTGAGGAATACAGTTTGTTTAAGAAGGGGATTGAGCCCGAGTGGGGTGATCCAAGGAATTGTGATGGAGGAGAGTGGTTTTGGAGGACTAATTTGGACTCAGATGTGTTAGATTTGTTCTGGCAGAACATGGTGTTGGGCGTTGTTGGGGAAACGTTGGAGAATCCAGCTCTAGGCAGTCATGTTAATGGTGCAAGGGTGGTGGACAAGAGCAGGGGCAACTACAACATTTACAAAATCGAATTATGGATTGATTCAAAGGATATTACAGTAAGGGATAGTATTAGGACAAAGTTATCGGAGGCATTGACACACGGATTGCCTTCACACAAGATGGTTAGGAACAACCCAAAGTTTGAATGGAAGGATCACTCTTCTTAAGTGTTTGGAATTATTATAATATGTGGGCTTGCTTGTCACGTGAATGGCAAGCTCTCCCACACACAGGTCTTGGCTACTGGCTGAAGGCTTCAAACCCATATTCCGTTGGATGTCTTGTCAATAGAGACTTTTCAATGGGAATATAGTATTATTTCTCATCTTAGCTCGATATAAATAATACGAACAATTTTCACGATGTCCTGTAGTAGACTTGCTAGGAAATGATCTACTATGCTGCAAACAAACATTTTAGCTTATCCCGAGTATGCTCTAGACATGAAATATGTCTTTTACACGACCGAAGTTCACAGATATCACAATTTGAATCATACAGACACACAATGCTCTTCTCATGCTTGAGCCAGAGCTTCTCTCAGTTGCCTCAGTTGGATCATCTTTGGCAGTGGAAGAACCGGGCCCATTCAGTTCATACTTGAATCCTCTACCAACAGGTGACTGTAAAATGAAATCACTTTTATCGGTGCCATTGTATACTGACTTATCGTAATAATCATAACAACCAAATCCAGAAACAACAGGTAATTTGGACGATGTATCAAAAGAGGATGGGCCGGTAAGTGTAATGCCTCCAGTGGGAAAGATCAATTCGATTCTACACTCCCATTCGCCATCTGTGCCACTAACATCTAGTTGCAGAGTACAATTACCAGATTGGGTACCAACAACTTCATCTCCTTCGCCATTTATGTATATATCGGAATCATTCCATGTTGTCATATCACCATCTGAAGACATGGTTGTGTTCATAAATTTTGACTGCAATGCCTGTCCTTGAAATACCGATGCAAGTGGTGAACAAACTACTTCAACATCACTATTTTCTTCTTTAATAGCCTGAAGAAGTACTTGCTCTTCATCTGTCACAGATGACCAAGGTACATTAAGATTAAAGTTACATTCATTCATTTCATATGGTTGTATTGATGCTGCCTCTTGTATTGGATATGGATACTTATATTCTTCATTGATATAACAAGAAGATACCAACTTCACAACACCTAGAAATCCATCTTCTCCATTATTCAATGGACTAGCCAAGAAGAATTCACGATATCCAGTATCAGTTGAATATAATAATGGTATTGTATCTCCTACCGTTAAGTTACTTGAAGATCCATCATGAAATATCTCTTGGATTGTAAATGCTTGAACTTGATCTGTAAAGATATATTCACCTCCTTGATATACTTCGAATGAACATGGATTTGTTGATATCATCTTTGTTGTAGGTTCTTCTTCTTCTGAATCAGGTGGTGAGCAGTAATCTCTACCAGACTCTCCATCACCAATGCAACCAGCAACTTCTTCTAAATCATCACGATTGAAACATTGCAAATCTCCTATACACTCGTCATCATCGTCACAGTCTCCTTGACATACAGATAGCGGAAATACATCTTCGGGTTCTCCATTATCTCCGACTATTACAAGTTCCTCAGTTGGGGCTATTTCCTCCTCCTCTTTAACAACTTCTGCCTGGGTAAATGTAAGTCTTGCAATTAGTAATCCATCATCTAATTCTTCTTTTAGACTCTCTGCAATTGTTGGTGTTGTTGGTAGACAATCTCCTTGACATTTTGCAACCAGTAGGAAGAAGAAGAGATAAAGAGTTGATGGGGACATACTATTCATGCATATCATAGTCCTCTGAACACTAGCCGTGGCCGCAATCAAAGCCTCTTAATCTAACAACACAGTAGTTAGTGAGACCTATCAATACTATTCGCGCATATGTATCATATGTCCCCCCAACAACCTAATCAACTAAGAGTATCAGTACTCAATTAGAAGATTTGGCGAGTAAACCTCCTTCTATTGCTTCCACCTCAGCACAAAATAAATCTTCTTCTCCTCAAACTGCAACTCGAGATATCAGTAACGACTTGTACTAATATATCCTAAAGCAACAACTATATAACACATTAGTAATAATAACCATGAAGATCTCATCTATAACAACATTGGCAGTAATTGCCATATCAACACCGTCAACTGTAACCGCATTCGCACCTCCATCCTCCCAATCATCCACAACAACAATAAGATCAACAACATTAAATCAAGCAATCGATGATAAAACAGAAGTACGTGACTATTTCAACAACGAAGGTTTCTCACGATGGAATAAAATCTATTCCGAAAGTGATGAAGTTAATAAAGTCCAATTAGATATACGTAATGGTCATGATCAAACTATACAAAAAATATTAAATTGGATTAAGGACGATGATAATATTGAGGGAAAGAGTGTATGTGATTGTGGATGTGGTGTTGGTAGTTTGGCTATTCCGCTGGCACAGATGGGTAAGCAGTCGTCTCTTTTGTTTTGCTCTATTGCAGTGCTGCAATATTGTATGAGCATATCGATATTGACAACTCATTTCCTTCTTTTTTTGTAAAATTTGAACACATCTTGTATATGTAGGTGCTAAGATTTCAGCCTCAGATATCTCCGATGCAATGGCAAACGAGGCAGCCGATCGTGCTAAATCATTAGGTATTAATAATGCCAAATTCTATACATCCGACTTGGAATCAGTAACCGGGAAGTATGACACAGTAACATGTGTAGATGTTGCAATTCATTATCCCACCGATGAAATGGCAGGTATGGTTGGTCATTTATGTTCTTTGGCGGAAGATCGTGTATTCTTTAGCTTTGCACCAAAGACATGGTATTATGAATTTTTGAAAAAGATTGGTGAATTGTTTCCTGGACCTAGTAAGACTACTCGGGCTTATTTACATGAAGAGAGTGTTGTTAGGGATGCATTGGAAAAGGCTGGGTTTAAGGTTGCTAGGGAGGAGATGACTGGTACAAACTTTTACTTCTCGAGGTTATTGGAGGCTAAGCGTGTGTAAATGAGATAGATGGATGGTTGAGGATGTATCTTGGTGTTTAAAGAGAGAGTAGTTGTTCATAGATCTGCATATCAGAAGCGGGGGGTATAGAAGAGGAGATACAGGAAAGAAGCAAGGCTGTCTTAAGTTTGCAATGGCTCCATGTGAGTGGTATAGAGAACTTAATCTAATGCTGCTTGTTTTCTACTTTTGTCTAACACTCTCTATTCTATACGATAAACACACTAATCCAAGCCGATATCATAACCCCGGCCGTATCTTCCAAATCTAGTGACACGACTACAGAATCAATACCACCGCACCTTACTGTTGGATGTAACCAAGTGGAACTCCTCCTTGCACAAAGGACATTCATTCTTCTTGGTTGCCCATTCATCGATGCATTTGAAACAGAATGAGTGATTGCAACCATTAATAGTTGCAATGTTGGAAGAGTCTGTACATCCTCCCAAACAAATGGCACACTCAATGTCAACAAATTCCTCACTCTTATCTTCCAGATTAGTAGATTGAGAGAATACTGCAACAGATGCCATAATAGCTGCCTCTACATCTTCTTCATCGTCTGAATAATCAAGGGATGAATCATCTTCTGAATCTGAAATGTAGGTATCACTTCTTGAATACTGAGCAACACTGCCAGAAGGATTACTTCCACGGCAACCAAACTTAAAAGACATTCTTCTTCTCAAAACTACGGGTGGAGATAAACGTCTAGCCATAGGAGATAAACGGCGTACCATACGTCCAATTGTACTTAATCCACGATTGTTACTCATATTTGATTGACCATCAAAGCACATCGATAATCTTCTTGTCTTAGGAGGAGATTTGAGTGGTGTTATATTATTGTTAACAAACGGTGTAGGTATCTTATTATTATCTGTATCAACCAATACCAATTCGATTGATAAATTGTTGGTATTATTTGATGGTGTTAGATTATCGGTATTAACCAATTGCAATTCGATGGAAGAGTTATTGGTGTGAGATACCTCATCAGTACACGATTGCAAAGTAAGAGGAGTATCCTCCATCACTTCAATACGCAATACAGATACAAGATCGTCCCATACCATTGCATGCTGACGCCGATGAATAGGACTGTGGGTTGATCTGATAAGTAGAGGCTTTATTAATTGTGCACTAACACGAGGGTTTGATTTTGATTTATGTGTTCTGTGCATATCATGTGCACTATAATAATTTGATACATGACTGCCGCCGCCGATACTACTATGATTATTGTTAGATCTAATAAGACGGGGTTTGGATAGATCAGATCGAATATGATATGATTGCTGCTTGTTGTTTTTATTGTTAGTATGTTTATTGACTGATGATGATGGTGCATGTAATGATGGTGCATGTGATAATGTCGACCGCCTTCTCATGTGATGAGGTATCTCCGCCATTAGCTGTTGTGGCGTTTTTGCATTACGGCGGGATAGTTGACGCATATTGATATGCATAGTATTGGGTAGTTGTTTAATTGGTATGTTGTTTGTTAAGTTGTATTTTATGAGGAATGTTTGAGTTTTTAAGTGGAGTTGTCGTGGATGGGGAAAAGAGGGGAAAAAGAGAGGATACCTCAATCCACGACTACTCCGCTTGTTGAGTAGACCCCCCTCAACACTGTTGTGCACCATCAACCGCACGTCACATGATCCAGTATATGATACTTTAGAATAAGGTGAGTCTAGAGATTATAAACTGTACCATTTCAAAAGAACACATATCAATCGACGGCCAATCTTTGCATGAAAGATAAAAGATGTTTGCACCATAACTCAGATAGATGTATGAATGTACAGCTTTATTTAGTAGTGTTTGTTCGTTGTAGTGGTTAGTAAGAAACTATACATTGGTGGCAAAGACAAAGATATCTGAGATATATGAGATGTGTACCGGAGATACTTGAGATACTGGAGAGATGCACCAAGAGACACATGCTCGTATATATTTTATGTTTACATCACTTTGTAGCTTTAGAGTGTTGAAGTTTTAGTTTGTTGCTGGTTTGTAAGAAACTATAGTTAGCGGTGAAGATACTTCAGTTTATCTCTTGCTCACCACTTGTCTTCCCTCTGTTTTCTATAACAGGCAACATAAGGAACACTCTTATTATACACAACAAATCAAAATGATCAAGGATGAAGCTACTGTGGATTCTACTCCTAGCAATAAATTGCTCCGTAAAAATGTAGCTTTGTTGAGGTGAGCTGGCAAACACAAAGATTATAATATGCATATAACATGTACTTTTTACCAAAACCTACACTTCCTTCGCTTCTTTCATTTAGGAGTATTATAATTGTCATCCTCGGTTTATTGTGGATAATTATCTGCCTCGGAGCAATCAAGATAGTCATTGGGCTGTTGACGATAACACTCAGGCTCCGTTTGATGTTGAGAAACCGAGTTACGAATAGTTACTGGCTGACAGAAATATCTAGGTATACTCTCAACTGATTGAGTTAGGATTACTTTAGTCAATTCATAAGCATTAAAATCTTTATGTTATACCTTGACTACAGAGGACTGTCCTCTTGGCACAATTTACTCTACACATTAATTCTTGCCCTTTTGGCATCGGGCTGTTCTGAATCATTAATACCTGATGCCTCACCTCCTCCTCCACCACCTCCTTGCAAAGAAAGATCAGCAGTAGCCTCATTCTCCTTGGTACCCTCGGATGGCATGATACCATTACCAATTCCCAAGTCTGTCACCTCCTTGTGCAATCGAGTCTTGAGGTTCTTTAAATCCATTTGCATCTCAAGCAACAACCCCTCGACCTTGTTGGCCTTATTCTTTCCCGCTATCAAACTGCGTTCATTTAGACTTCGTAAACGCTTCTGTCGACCTAACTTGTTTCGTAGCTGAAGAACCTTGCCCTTGAGTACATTCATCTCCTCTTGACGAGCTTCGGCTTGACGTAAGTTGGCAGACATAGTAACCATAATCCTTGGTTTGTCTGCCTCATATACCACCTTTCGGACCGTCTCCTCTAAATTATCCATGGGAATAACACTTGGGTAATTCTTAACGTCATCCGGAGCGGCAACTAAGCCTGAACCAAAAGGCAGGACAGACTTAGGCGATGTCTTTCCATCACCCTTCTTGTCTTCGGAAGTCTTGTCTTTGGCGAGAGAAGAGCTAATGTACTCCTCCATTGCAAGGGTGTCGTGATCCGCACCGGTGGCCAAGGCAGTAGAAACCATGTCTTCCCAACGCTTGGCAAGCTTCGGATCTGAGAGGAGAAGAGTGGGTAAACTCTTGGAGTTGAATTCAACCTCAGCGGGTGAATATGTGTGGACTTTTCCCGACTTGGTTAACTTGACGCTAATGGTAGTTGGCTTCAATACCTTCTTGGCTGCAGATTTAGTGGCAGCCTCCTTCTTGTTTGGCGAGTCGACATCCATGGCATCACCCTTCTTAGTTTCCACAGTATTCTCCAACTGTGGACCAGTCACTGACGTTACAACTCCCTCCTCGCCTGAGGAGCTAACAATCACTTCATCACCAACAAGTAACCATCCATTAGCCATCTTTGTCATCTTGGTACTTACACCACCCACACCCATGACTCTCCAATCATCATTCTTCAACACGTCATTATCATCGTCATCGGCCTTGACACCCTCAATCTCTTCACCCAACATTTTCAATGTACCAATAATATCCTTCATACTACGTACATTCACACCTCGTGTCCTTACCAAACTTCGTAATCCATTATATTCATCATCCAACTTACCACAACTTCCCGTAACACCACCCATACTATCATTAATAGCCTGCATTTCTTTCCTATAACTGATTAAATGATTCATGAAATGATTACGCATTAAGGAACTAACACTTTCGATACGTGAATGTTCATTCTTGGCAATGTCTAATTCCTCACGTGTTCTTGTTACTGTCTTGCGATAGTTGGATAAATCACTTTCAACCTCATTGGGATTTTCCTCCCATCGTTTTAAACGATGATGTGTCTTGTACGTTGTTGATTCTTGTGGACGGGGTGGATTGAAGGATGTTAATGTATCAACGAGCTGTGGTGATTTTAGTAACGGCTTGTTCTTCTTGGATGGCGTATTACTACCCTTGATACTCTCTTCAAAGTCAGTATTGTCAAGTAAACTTGCCAATTGACCACTTAATGCCATCTTACGTGATTCTTTTGTGGGTGCAATGAATGCCTCACGGTCTGGCATGCCGTCATCTTCTTCCTCCTCTTCTTCCTCGGGAGGGACATCGTCACCTCCAACTTCACTCTTTGTAACACCCTCCATGGCAGTAGCATCCTCCTCTTCTACTTCAATATCTTCCTTCAATGGCATTTTCTTCTTAGCCATTCGCCGCGCCTCAATCATATCACTACGTACCTCACCTTTATATAACTTACGAAATCCCTCTACACCGGGTATGTATCGATGACGTACACGTCGCTGTTCCTCACTTAACATATCTAGAAAATTCGTCATACTCGTGGGTAATGTCGTCGGGTCTAATAATTCACGACGTTCTTTTTCAATGTTGGGTGTGGGTGGTAATGTGAATCCACTTGCTGCATTTGTGGCATCGTCGGCAATACCTAATAGTAATTCTAAGGCTGAACCCTCGCCGCCACCTTCACCACCGGCAGCACCAGTACTTGAGGAGGTTTGTACATTTAAACCATCTGAATTTTCATTATTATCCTCCGATGGTGGAGGTGTCGAGGCACCGCCACGACCTTCATCAGATGTTGAATCTTCAAGCTGAGTAGATGGCATCAACTCCTTATCTTGCACGTTAGTTGGAATAACGCCTGTTGTGGTAGAGGATGCAGATAGATGTTGCTTGTTAGAATGTGATATTGATATTGAAATCTAAGGGCGTATTATCAGGCAGTAACAAACAACCAACATGGCCTTCCCCAATACACACAAATCAAAAATAATACACAGCTGATATAATATACAAGAGCATATAAAAAAACTAACTTACCACCAACGCCACCAACCACATCTTCCTCCATCATATCATCAACATCACTGGGTGGCGGTGGAGTAACATTTATATTATTAAGTATAACACGTACATTGCAATTAATACCATTATTTAATGTTGCCTGTAGTATTGAATCTCCGGACATGGCCATTTCGGAGGAGGTGTTATCTGTCATGATTTATATATATATTTGTTTTCGATGTATTTGTAAAGTATTACTCAATCTCAGTGTTAGTGTCTATAATTTGCAATAGAAAATATATCACTTTTTATTTTGTGAGCACAAGATGTGTACAAAAAATAATCTCGTCTAATTTTTTTTCATATACACTATATTTAGACGACGCGATATAGTATGAGTAGTGGTGGCTGTGCCTTCTAATTCTATAGCGTATGTGTTTGCTGTCAATAAAGCCACTCTTATTAGTTGTTTTAGAGTTTAAGTTGCCCTTTGTAATGCCCTTTAATTTGCCCTTCATTAATTGCAAAAGTAAAAAATGTCGCAATACATAGGCACTCGACTCTCTTTTGGCCTCAATGGGTCGATCGTATTTCAACCCGCCCTCAAGAATAATCTAAGCATATGGTCATCATCAACCACCACTTTGAGTAGAAGAGTACATATACTGCTAGATTATTGATATATTTGCGCCGCCGGGGTACTAAGTTCTCAGAAAGATACAACAATTATCATTAAAAAAAAATGCCTTTGAAGTCATCACGAGATTACCGCGATGATCTATCATTATCTAATTCGGTATTGGATTGGGGATCATTAGCCAATAGTTTTGAAACTAAGGATGGCATATCCACGTTATCAAATACTAAAGGAGAGACTGTAACAAAAGAGGGTGAGTATATTTGCATATGTTATATCTCCTTTATGCTGATTGTTGATCCGTGAATAGAATCTCATTTTATCTCAACAACCCTATATCTACTACTACAGGTAAAAATCATGGTACATCACCTCGAATATCTCGCTATGACCCAACGGCTATGAACCGTATTACAGATATAACTGATTTAGTATTAGACGATAGCAACAGTGACGATGAGGATTCAATAATAGACAATGGTTTTAACTCGAGTATGGAGATTGCACAAGATGTTGAGAATGGACGAGTTGTTCGTAAAGGGCGGCGGCGAAGAGGTGGTGGACAGGATGATGATGATTATGGTGGAGGAGTATTAGGGTTGTCAAAATGTAGACAACTGTTGGTCATTATTGCAATAGTGTCAGTCATTTGTGGGGCTAGTTTGGCCATTCTATATGCTGTCGGTAGGATTGACGATCCTCAGACAATACAAGGTTCGTATTTAGTCTCAACAACAGACAATGTTGAGGAAGAATCATCCACACAGCAGCAAAAGCTACTTGAAATGGCAGAACGAGTTATAACAGCATGTGATGAGGATAAACTCAATGACGATATGTCGGCTTGTCAACATTTGTGTCATGGTAGTATGTGTTGCTTTGAGACTGATGAGTATGGCTGTCAAGATGATGCGAGTAAGGATTGTGCGGTATATGCTGGTTGTGAGGCATTGGTGACGGGCATTCCACTGGGTGGTACTTCAGCCGATGAAGAATGAGAATGACTGTGCATACAAATGTGTACCTTATGTTGTTAAGTGGCTGCTAAAGAAGTAGTGTAGACTAGCATATTGCATGAATCCTTATGCCTTACTAGATTTGTTTATTCTGCTGTTTAAGCTGACTTTTGTTATATCACAGGATGATCAAGATCGGATTGCAACTGAAGATGCTCTGTAGGAGTTGGATACTCAAAGATACTTCACTACCTTTGTCTGTTGTGGCCTTGCCAATAACCATGAGCAACCCAGAGATCACTACGCTTATCAGCCTCTTCTTGTGCATTTCGTCTGGACCTTCTCCTAATTGCAAAGCAAACCGAGACAGTGTTAACAGTGACACATGTAGTAATATAACATATACCACAGGATTCAGCAAGTACATAAGATACACAAGTTTGCATTTCTATTTTAACACTCTCTATACTATATACCTCCTATTACAGTCGTGCACGGCTTCTAGCTTCCTCAATTGATCTACTAGAATGATATGATGCAAAGTCACATAGCTTCTTAGCTCTATCTTCTAAAGAGACGGTCTCTTCTCCTTCATCTCTATTCAATTTCAATGCTTGTTGAGCACATAAGACTGCCCTTGCATGATCTTGACGTATCATTGCAGAAGAATACTTCTTCCAATCTTTACAGAATACAAACTGTTCTATACCTATAATGTCTTCTGGTTCAAAAATGTCCATCATCGTCATGAACATCTCTTCTTCTTCTCTTGGTAGTGGTGATGATCTTGATAGCATGAGGAGACGGGTCTTAATACAAACAGCATCAAGTAGTGCATCTTTACTAAATCTCTTACGATCTTTAGCTGTGTAGTAGTATGAGTGTGGAGTATCGGGAGTGTATACTTGCATACTTGACAGGTCTGAGAATCTAACACTCTTCTTCGTCGTCTTCGTCTCCTTGGTGACTCTTCTATGCTTCTTCCTTGGATATCGTCGTGTTGCTGCCTCGTCGGCGGCGGAATCGATGATGCATTGTGGCCAGTCTACAATGAGGTCATTACCAACTGATGCTTGAGAGATAGGGTGATGGGTGGCGTTGGAACAACCGTAGTAGTTTTGCTCTTCAGCATTATGTGGTGGTGTCGTGTTGTTTGACGATAGCATATTGTCCATGGTTCTTTTCATGACGGCTTGATTATGATTGCTATCTTTGACTTTGCAATAATTGTGAGGTTATGATATGCTCACAAGATGGAGTTGATGTATGGCAGCTGGATGGTGTCGGTGACACACATCTAGTAGGTATCAAAAGAGCTATGCAGTGTTAAAATGTACCTAATGCCATTGCAATGAAATAACAGATCGTGAAATTTAGATGTAAATAAATTGATGGTGGTGATTGAACGAACGGCAGCCTGAGTTGTGGAGTTGATCCGCCCACACACTCACGATTGTTTAGCCGCCTATTAGAGCTATGCAGTGTCGTATGTTGTGCAAATACACTAGCCTATCTTGCCTCTTATGCTCAATCGGCATGAAATATTATATTTGATGAGTGAATGGTTGTGACTCGTGACTTTGAAAAAAGGTCATTTTTGTTAGCCAGCCCCCCGGTATCCTAAAATGCAGATAGCATAGAAAACTTTGAGCTACAATATTTGTTGTCTATCGTACCCCCCTAGCAGTGTTTGGATAAGAAAGAGATTGCAGTAGGATATAGAGTAGTGGCGCGTTCTTCTTTGATCTGTCGGCGGCGGACGTAACTCGCAACAACAACTAAGTAACAACTCTTGAGTTCTACATATCTTTCGGAGTATTTTTTTTGTATTTGCATTGCATACAGGCTTAGTAGGCATACTTATATTTAGCAGTGGATGCAATACAGTACAATGAAAAAAGAATCATCAGTTAAAAATGTATTAAAAAGTAGTGTATTTGATTGGGGTTGGGATGCTGAAAGTGTCGGTACGTATATTTATCTGTGTTTTTTTTCATTGTTGATTGATTGATATGTGGCTCGGGGTTTCTATCTCGTGGTTAATACCTCGAATGGTATCGATTTAGTGCATTCGATGTATATTAATTATTGCATTTGCAATTAGAGGGGGATCTAGTTACGCCACTTCTTTCATATACTAATTTCCCATATCTTTTTTTTGCAATACACTCATTAATGACCACACACCCTCACACCAAACACTCACAGGCAGCGGAGTAAGCGAAGGTCACGTTTCACGATATGATCCAAGTAATATGAATCGAATAACTGAAAACTTGGCCGACTTGGTCAATGATGGATCCGACAGTGATGAGGATGTTACAAAAAATAACAATCGCAATAGCATTATAGAATCATTAGAAAGGGGACAAAAAACGAATAGTAACTGTCGAACAAGGTATCGTCAAGTAGTTGTTATTGTATCGTTAGTTGGTATTATTTTAGGTTCGGCCGTGGCTATTGGCTATGCTATTATTGGTAGTGGCGATCCTAATGATAATGTTCAAAGTTCCTATCTGACCGGTGCCCAGGAAGAGCTGGAGATAGCCGAACGAGTCATATCAGCATGTGGGGAAACAAATCTTAATAAAGACAAATCGGAATGTCAAACTTTATGTCATGGTAGTATGTGCTGCTTTGAGAATGATGATGAGTATGGCTGTCAAGATGATTTAAGTAAGGATTGTGCAGTTTATGCCGGCTGTGAGGCATTGATTGAGGGTCATATCTTGGATGGCATTGACGAGGATGAAGAATAGAGAAGTATATCAATGTAGAAAGAGCGGAAAGAGTGGCCCTACTATCCAGGGCACATAGGATGTAAGAAAATAAGTTGACACAGACTGCGTTCCTCGGGCATTAACTAGAAGTTTATATTCATATCTAGTCAGCATGTAATCGTTCTTTGGTTGTTTGTGTGAGTGATAAGTGCGGAGTGTGCACAAAGATATTGACAACTATTTGCCCATGCTATTAGTGATTAGTTCATTTATCACAATCTACTCATAGTAATAGAGTCTAACCTAAAGGTAATAGGTAAATGACACATTGAAGTTAAAAAGACATTGAGATGTATATGAGACTTTTTCTGAACATTCTTTCCTTTTTATTCGGGTATATCGATCAACCTCTGCAGTGAAAAGGCAATCAACAAGAAATTGCTGGACACATTACATCCTGTGTTAAGAAGATGCTGCCACTGACATAAAGAGCAATGCAAGATCGATGACAATCTCACTCGATCGACCTCTCATAATATAACTCTACCACTATCACCACTCCATCCCGCCCTCCTCTCATTGCAATATATTATCACCATGAAGATCTCCTCTATTATCTTGACATTAGCAGCATTAACCTCCCACAATACCGGAGTTGCCGCCTTCCCACAATTTGAAGTCGAGACGAAGGGAAGTAAAGCAGCTCCTACAGACTCTACTGATACACGTGCAGGCAGCGACTCAAAGTCTGGTAAAGGAGAATCACCAACCGCAGCCAACTTCTATGAGCAATTGTTAGATGTAGCATCGTCCAAGAGCTCTAAATCTCGCAGTAGCAGTTCTCGCTCTTCGAAGAGTAGTAAATCTCGCAGTGGCAGCAGTTCCCGCTCCTCAAAGAGTACTAAATCCTCATTGGATTACTTCCGTGAAGAGGAAGTGATGGATGAGTTTGTACGAATTGGAAAGTCAAGTGGCGGCAGTAGTCCTCGTTCATCGAAGTCGTCTAGTGGATCTAATCGATCAAGCAAATCATCTAGTGGATCTAGTCGATCAAGCAAGTCGTCTTCTTCTTCAAGGTAAGTGCAGATATATGACATATGTCTATGTAATGTATACATATGATGGAATTTGCAAAGGACAACATACCACACTTCAATCTAAATACATAATACTACAGCCGTTCATTTAGGCAGATTCGATCTGTAGAAGACATGTGTGATCCAGAGGTTAGGCAGACAAGGAAGGAGGAGAAGGAATGTGACAAATTATGGAAGGATTATTGCAAGCCGTCCAAACGCAAAAAGCAACGTCATCGCGTTAGGTCATATTGTCGTTGGGTTGGTTTTGATATTGATGAGGATGAGAATGTTGCCGCTATTGCCTAGATATATTATTGATGTTGCAGCATATGCATTGCAGCTATCCGTACCCTGGAGTACAATTGTCACAAGGAAGCTGCTCTGTTTCAATCCCCCTTGTCCTGGAAAGAAGATGTCTAGAATAAGATAGATTTCTGCTGTAAAGATACGCTGCTTTGTCTCTGATGTAGATGTGATCATTATTTGATCCAATTCCATCTCATGGCATGACTTTAGCCTTAATATATAGGTATCCGCCAAGGAACAAGGTTGGTTCGCAAACTATCAATATCACTTGTTACTACCCGATGCACCTGATAGTAACATAGTTATCGCACGCTGAACGTTCCCATCAGCATCATTCAAACATTGTCGTGCCGCCTCTTCATTAAAGCCCATTGCAACAATGGTTCGGACACTGTCTTCTGTTTGATTAGTAGAATTGCTTGCAGCCGCAGAAGATGACGGCACTGTCTGTTCATGCTGATCCTCTTTTGATCTACCACTGTCATTCATACTTTGCTGCTTCTTGGCACCACTAGTTTGCGGTAACAAACATTCATCCAGCTGTTGTTGCTTAAGAGGAGACTTCTTCATCGCCTTCTTCTTCTTGGCAGATGCTGACCATGCATTGAAAATTGGATTGTCAATTGGACTACTCTTTCTACGATCTCCTCTAGTCTTTGCAGATTCCTTCTTCTCTGTCTTCTTCCGTTTCTTTTCTTGTTCATCTATTTCCTGCTGCATTTCTTGCTGCATTTTCTTAGCAAATACACGATCCTTCTCCTCTTGAGCTTCAACTGCTAAGCGTCGTTTCTCTTCTTCATCTTGTAACTTTTTGGCATATGGTGCATCATCTAGTTCTTGTTTCAACTTTGGGTCTTTGGAAAGCAATTCATTTAATAACTCGCCTTTCTTTGTTGATATTCGGTGCACATTACTTGACCTTTTATGTGAGTAGTTGATATCGTCATCATCGGAATCATTATCATCACTAGAATACGAGTAACAATCATCTGATGAATAGTTTCCACCACCGCCGGTAAATCCATGATTTGTCCACCAGGCATCTCTCTTTTCGTCATCATTATCGTTTAAATTACTAGCCATCTTTGCTCGTTTCTTCCTACTCTTTTTCCTTTCTCTTCGTTGATGCTTCTTACCCCAACCAACCAATTTTATAGTAGCTTCTACTGCATCATACCAATTAATATCTGATTTACCCTTCTTCTTCTTTGTCGTCACACTACTCTTCTTTTCACCACGCTCCTGTTCAGAAAGAAATCTCATTAATTGTCGAGGTAAAAATTTTTGTTTACAAATAGTACACTTGGTATCCACAGTAAACTTCACATCCGGTTGTCCATCCTTAATATGTGATTGACGATAATCATGTGTAATAACTTCATTTGATGTTTGTAATGACTTTTGTAAACAACATTTACACATTGCCAAGTTTGAGAAAGTATGGGTTGATATTTTTGATAATGTATTTGTTGGTGTTTCTTCATTGTTTTTGTTGGTATCCTTAGATGATGATGCTGGTGGTATTGGGAGGTTAATATTATGAGGTACTGCCAGACGTGTTGAACATTGACATTTAGGCATGGGGTATAATGTATAGTGTGAAGGACGCTGACGTGTGGTGGAAGTATTACGCTTTCGTTTTCTACTTTCGGTGGCTGCTATTTTAGGAGGCATCTTAGTATCCTCATCTTCCGCGTCCTCCTTATAATTATACCAATCTGTATCACATACAGAGCACCGTGGAAAGGAGAGGGATAGTACATTCTTCACTTTGTCAGGTAGCATATCAGTGGTAGAGTATGAGAGGTTATTATTATTGTTTGTGGCTGTGTTGCTCTCTGTCTCTGATGTGGCCGCTGATAAAGATGGTATACCATCTAGAGTGTTATCATTAACTACTTTAGAACACTCCGATGCCGCGGCAGCGTTAGCATCAGCGGTTACAGTAGCAGTAGTAGAAGCAGTGGGTTTAGTAGTTGATAAAGTTGGTGCATCATCTTGTAAAGTTGTGGGTGCACCAACTTTGGAGCTCATTTTTTCACCTTAAGAGCCCTAGCTTTTGATCCAGCGGCCACAGTACGAAGACTACTATCTTCTTTGTTGCAATTCATTTCCTCTTCTACCATCCTTTTGTGGAGCGGTGGTGTACTGTTTACTCCTTTGAGGTAATAATACTAACAAGTCATAAGTATGTAGTATGTAATGAAATGCGGTCTAAGCCAATTTGGCCGTTCGATCGCCAACTCATTTTCTCTCTCTCTGTTGATTTTGATATGTTGCTCAATACTTGCCCATGTCAATACCTGCCTGAAAGAGAAAGTTGGATTTATGGTGTATGTTGACATTAATTAAGCAATCGTATGTACAGTAACAGTGGCGACAGCGGCGTGCGGCGTATCCAGTCGAGATAACAATCATTTCTTTTAATGATTTGAGCTCTGCTAAATTTGTCTGTTAGAGAAATGACATCATGGAATGTAAGTGATTGGTCCTACACTGCTGAGGGTGGTAAGCATGCTATATTCCAATACTCTCCTTCTTCTACTTCAGCAGCCATTACCGATAATAATGAGTTCTATGGCCATGTTCTACGAATTGCAAAGAGTGATTTGGTATCAGCATTTCATATTATTTTCAATGAAGCAGAGTCTACGTCAACTTCTCCTTGCAACTACCCCGCAAATAAAGACGCATCAACAACAGCATCACAACTATTTCAAAAGAATATAATTCAACCTTTGATAGGTCATCAATACATTGATATAGGACATACAGTTCATTTACCGATATCATTTTGTTCACAATTATATCAACAGACAATTTCTAGTGGTTTGATACCTAATGCAAGATTATCATCTTGGCAGAAGAAAAGCAGTGACAATGGTTATAGTAAGAAAGGTATTGCAGCATTATTGCTACGCGATTATACATCCCATCTATCACCGCCACCATCCTCCGCCTCTCAACAACTTCAAAATAAATCATCATCATCAAAAATGTTTAGTGTAGAGATTAAACCAAAGGCTGGATATATAACAACATCACCATTGGTATTATCAAATCATCGTTGTAAGTATCAAAATACACGATATGCATTACAACAAGAGTTGATGAGGTTGGGTGTTATTCACAAAGGATGGCAACAGCAACAACAGATATCGTCAACAACAATTGAGGATAATAGTTGTGGATTTACACCAAGTCAATACTCACCACTGAATCTCTTCTCAAACAATATTAATCAAATACATCAGGCTGTATTAGATTTAATGAATAATATGCAAAATAATTTACGTATCTGGTATGACGGTAAGCAGATATTTGGACTGGGTAGTGATGTTACTGTGGGGTTAGATGAATGTCAGATGATTTTGAATGATTTGCTTGGCAGCAACGACGATTCAAAGTCAGCCATCAGCACTAACAACATTTGTGATGTAATCACAAAAGTAGTGTCTACAATTCTATATCATGAACACGACCTCTTATCAAACATATTATCAATACAACAACTAGATGTGATTGATGGCGATGGAGCTGTCATGATATACGAACGTTTAGTGCAGTTATGCAATGGATCGAATGTGGAAGCAGAGGCTTTGCTTGATGATGCATTGTTAGTTCCTAGTGATGACTTTGCAGCAGATGCAGTGGAGAAGAAGCAGATTGATGGTTACCATATTGCTGAATCATCTCCATTTACATTTCCGCACCATTGCAAGTCACTTCAAAATCTACTCGATGAAATTGAAAAGTTTGACAAGTACATGAGTGATCATCGGCCGAATAAGGAAGCAGCAGCAGTACATGACCAACACACTGACACCGACAACAACAATTTAGATGAATCGATTGTAAACACTGCTCATATCAAGAGTATTGGACATGTCAATCATTTATCCAAGGAGGGATGTATATGCTTACTTCAGAATTGGTTATTATCATTAGTTTTATGTGATATTAGTTTATTCATTATATTCCGAGTAGTTTCGATTGAATCTGATGATCAAGAAGAAGTAACAATGTGCCAATCTGATGATCAGAGTGGTATTGCATTATGCATTCTTCCAACAAAGAATGATGCCTCATCAACTCTTTCTTCATTGGCCTCTTCTTCTTCGGTGGCAATTCATTATGAAGTAAAGGTAGTAGACTGTGACCCAAAGCCTGCCAAGAAACTTCGTGGTCGTAAAGAGATTGAGAACAAGTTCTCTATATAAGGAATAACATTTCGATTTCAAGATCAATGAAGTACGTCCCTCACATCGTTATAAAAGTTGTTTCAACTCTCCATAGGGTCTGTCCTAAAATTTCGGTCTAGGTGTTACCCATTTTGAGTGGGGTCATATCTTGGGCTTGCAGGGCAATGGATTACAAGCGGCAACCACTCAGGTGCCCCTCACACTAACAACTACCCCATTACGAAGCAAGCCTACTAGAATTCAGTCTTCAATCTCCAGTTCGTTAAGTAATCGGATGCCGTGAGACAAAAATCGAGTACCGCAACATACTCTGCCAAGATGTCGCACAAGTGTGATTTCCATCTGAGTATGATTTGCAAAGATCATCTTGCAAAGATCATCTCACTCTTTTTATATCAAGAAATATAGCAAGAGTCTCAAATCAATCAACAACAATAGCAACAAGCAATCTTCATCCTCAAGATGAAACTACCTTTTGTGGCATTGGCCTCTCTTCATGCCAGCTCTAGTAGCGCTGCGGCATGGGTGAGTAAAATATTATGTTCAACTTCAACTTGATTCATAGTTGAATTGTGCATGTGTTGTGAAGACGATGATATGATATACTACTGCCTACTAACATTTCATCCTCTTTCATCTCAATCCCCGCGGCCATATTCATATCTGTCTCGTCTCTCTTTTATATCTAGGAGAGTAATCGATATCGCAATGATGGCTTAGGCCATATTAACCACCATCTAAACGATGGAACAAGTTTCCTCCTCGCGGGGAACGTGTCGGAGGACAAGGCTCCGTTCCTAGCAGTAGTAGGAAGGGCTTTTGGTGATGATGAGGTATGTTATGTTCTCGGTTTAGAATATGATACATATCTTCTTTTTATCTCATGATGATGTTCATATCTTGTGTTTCCTCAAAATCCTAACCCTATCGTCTCAGTCACCAACAGGTGGAAGTGGTTGTACCAATAGCAGTGTTAAAGTGAATAAATTGTTACCATTAATGTCAAATGTATTAATAATGAAAGAAGATAAAAAACTTAAAAAGGGAGAAGGAGATGAGGTTCGTACTCATTTACAGATAGAAGACTTAGTCTTCGGGGAAGGAGGTATCAGTGGAGGTACCAATGGCGTGGTTGGACATATGGGTTTGATGGTAAGGAGACAATACCTCATTTTTCTTTTTCAGCCAACTATCAAAAGAGTCTCATCACTTCTTCTACCTCTACCAATTATTTTTTACAGGATGCCAACATTCATCAGTTGGAGGGAGGAAGTAGTGGCGTATTTGCAGACGTGCCATTGATTGATGACGGGTTTGCTATGGATGGATCCAAAATCATTCATGAGTTAAGTGGAGAGAGTAGTGGCGTTTATGCGGGTGTGTCATGGCATGATCGTGCCAACATCTGCCGTGATGAAGTGATATCTTCTTTAGAGGTAAGTGCATATGAGATTTTGATGATTGATGATATCTCCTCTCGTCTCTCACATGTCCTATTCTATTCTTCTCGCACATCACAGGAGTTGGTTCAAGTCAAAGTTGGTGATGATGGTCAAGAAGTTGATTCAAGCGTATCTTTGCAGGATACCGTTAATGTAAGTACTCTTCTCATTGTCTTCTCGTCATACTTGGAACTATTTCTTACCCCTTTGCTTCTTGACTGATACCTTACTTTAGGTGTCGAGTGATACTCGCACTAAGGAAATAGGTAGCGAGTCAAAGAAGCCTGACCGCCTTGGAGGATATGGTCAATGGGAAGAAGATAGTATTAGCATTGGTGTTCAGGATGTATCTGGTTTGGCCGGATGTGAGAAAGTGGTGGTAAGGATGTCTTCCTTTGATACCCTCTTCACAACCAACTTTTATAAGATTCTCATCACTCCTCATTCGTCTCTCTGTTCTTTTACAGGACATTCATGAGTCAAGTGGAGGGGACAGTGGTGTGTTTGCGGTTGTGTCATGGCAAGATTCAGTTCAGGGTCTTACCGTCAGCCGCCGTGATGATTTAGTATCGCCAGAGGTATGTTCATGCACATGAGTTCTTTGATTATATCCCCTCTTGTCTCTCACACACTCTATTCTATCATCATACATCACAGGAGTTAGGGAATGGTAATATCTCTGGTTTCAATGATGGAGATGAGTCGAGCGTGCAGGGCTGTGTACTAGTGGATCAAGTAAGTACTCGGCATGTATCACTTGTTTGTTGGGCATGCTATGTCTTACCCTTCACTCCTTGACTCATTCTCTAGGTCGACCCCAGCATCAACGACAAGTCAAGGAAATCAGACTGGACCAACTTCCTCATTGCTTTTGCCGTCTTGATCTTCGTGATCGTCACGGCAACATCATCGTTCTTCCTGTCTTCGAGGTTGAGGTCTATGTTTGTCGTTGAATTGACTTTGAACTTCGTATATGCTCGAGCTCTCTATGATCGTGGTTACAAAACTTTGAAGGCCGTTCTCCACAAGTCAAGCCTTCTCTATCCCAAGTCAAATCATAGCGAAGGCAAGAGTCATCGTAAGGGCCGTAGGCCAAACAATTGGAGCCCTAGGTACCTAGTCTTTGGTCTTTCCTGCTTCCTAATAACGACTGTAAATGGCTCGAGAACAAGTGCCCTTCGCGGTGGGTACAAGGATCCAAATGAACAAGTATTTCCTCTCTATGAAGGTTTGTCCTCTGCTCCAAGATACCTTGAAGAAGACAGTTCTGAGCCTTTTACGATTGCTTCTCTTGATGCAGAGGTGATTCTTGATGCTCTTGACACAGCAAAAGCAGCAGTAACAGAGTATGTCGCCGAAGAACTCAATGAAGTTTTTGATCCTCTTAAGGACGAACTTGAAAGTCTACTAGACTTTTCTCCGGATTCAATTAAAAACATTTCACGTGATTTGACCAAATGCTTTGAAGAACTAAATGATGAAGATCTTGATCGTCTTGAAAACATTACTAGTTTTATATCTGACTTCAGTCCAGATGCAGTGTTTGAGAAGTTGCTGAGTCCTGATGAGGATCAAGGATCATGTTTACCCTCTGACATAGATATTACTGATCTTACAGGTCTTCCAGATATCTCTTCATCTGCGGATAATGCACGACAATTTTCATTGAACTTGTATGACTGTATTGCAAATGCCATCAACAGTGCCGATTTAGGTGTGCTCTCTAGCCTAATAGAAGTTCCAGAACTAAACCGTCGGGAACTTGAAGAAACGTATTTTGGCATTACCTTAGGAGCTGATTTAAGCGTTGATGTCGTGACTCCAAAAAAAGTATCGGAATCTTTGTAAGTTTATGAACTAATGTTTATGATATGAGATTGGTCATGCCCTAATTTGAGTTCCTTCATTTATTTCTAGCAACACTGAGTTTCAATGTTCAGCCAAAGTTGGCGGTGTAACTACCGAGTTTGGCTATGACTCTGGACCAGATGCATCCGGAAGGAACCCTCCTAATTCAGGAAAGTCTGCGTTTGATTGTGTAAATGTGTGAACTCTGTGATTTGAAATTGAACTTGGTTTGTCTTTGTTTGATTACCTTGTAACCCACATGTACTAATAGAAGTTGATACCATCTCTCTTCATCTTCATAAACTACGAAACGGATCTTCCAGGGTTTGGGTTTTCCTTCGCTGCACCAATCGCTGGTGGGTTATCATGTGGTTTGACATTCAGAGAAACATGTCCAGCGGGATATACTTGTGCCAGTGCAACGCCAACAGTAAGGGTGTTATGTCCCGCTGGTGAATACTGTGATGAGGATCGGGATGATACAACTGAACCGAGCGATGATTGTGAGCCTGGATATTTTTGTCCACCAGGCAGTACTTCAAAGAAAGGAAATCCAGTAAATAGTTTCAAATTCACTTATGACAATGGAGTGGAAGAGACAGCTTGTGGTGCTGGTCGCGTCTGCCGCTGTGAAGAAGGATATTGGTGTCCAAAAGGATCTACAACACCAAGAGGACAATCCATACGGAATTATCCAGAGACGACTGAGGGTCCTACATCTTCACCGTCCAAAAGTCCTTCGACTAGTCCTTCTAAAAGTCCGTCCACATCCCCATCAAAGAGTCCAAGCAAAGCACCTTCTACATCTCCAAGCAAAGCGCCTTCTAAATCGCCATCCACATCTCCTACGAGCAGCCCTTCTAAATCTCCAACCACATCCCCGTCGAAATCGGTAAGCAGATTTTTGGATATGTACATATTTGGATTTGGAAGTATATTTCTCAAACTTAAGACTTCAAACCTTTCTCATTTATATCATATTTCATTAGCCCACATCCAGTCCAAGCTCATCTCCTTCGAGGAGTCCGTCAGAATCACCTACTAAAAGGCCATCAAAAACGGTAAGCTTGCTTTAGGTCCACATCTCAAACACATTTTGTATGCATTATTCTTATTTTTTCTCTTTCTTTATGTCAAATCACCCAACAGCCTACATCCAGTCCAACATCAGATCCAACATCCGACCCTTCTAAGAGTCCAAGTAAAGCACCTGTGATTAGCGTAAGTTGTTGCTCTTTCGCTCTCCATTACTATGCACATATACTGACATATGTCTTTTTATTTGTCTTCATTCTCTAGTCGCGTCTACTCATTACAGATCAAGCCTCCAAGCATCGGCGGCTACCTGTTGTTCCCTTCACATGCAACCGTAATACAAATTGCAAGTGCCCAGTGGGGTCTTATTGCCCGGCAAACTCTGATCTTCCCAAGGCGTGTGCTGGGGCTACTTGTTCCTCACAAGGATGTACTAATCCAACATGTACGACAGTTACTATTGATCCCCAAGAGAAGACTCTACTTGGAAAGTTCCTATCAAAGGCAGGTGATCTTTTCGAGCCTGAACTCAGTGTTGGTCTTTCTATCAATATTTATTGGGACGTCAGTGCTGCATCATTCAATGGTGGTAATGGATTTGGACTGGATATTCCTCTTCCTTTCGACTTTCTTCCAGATATCAGCCTCCTCTTTAATGCTCCACCATTTCATTGCCTAGACAAGCCCAAATATGTACTGGCTGGAATTGGTTTAAGTACACCCCTTTCTACATCTCTCCCATTGCGGACCAGACGAACTACAGACGAGTCCATTAGAGGAACTATTAAAACTATGGCTACTGAGAGCTTTGAAAATGCAAAGAAATTTAAAGACAACTTTAATAAGTACAGGCAAGACGTTCAAGAGAATGTAAAAGCCGTTCTGTCAGGAAATACTATTGGATTCGGACTTGGGTATGGCTATGATACCGGTTTTAATGAAGTACAAGGTAGATATGATTGGTCTGAGACTTGTGGCGGTGGTAACAGTAACCCAAGTCCTACCACCTCAAGTCCACCTAGTAAATCTCCTTCACAAGCCCCGACGGTGAGAATACATATCACACCTTGTTTTGTTAGTGTGTCACCACCATGTCATATATTAACCACTCGTCTTATGTTTCTTATGATTACTCATCCACTTTCTGCACTCAGACAAACCCAACAGCCAATGTAAGTTTCTTCTTTTGTTCAATTTTCTTTACTATCTAATACCCACACCACATGATATGCTCATAAATTTATACGCTTGCAACAACAACTTGATCAGCCAACAAAAGCACCAAGCTCTAGTCCTACCTCAAACCCTACTATGAGCCCTACCACATCACCTTCCTCAGACCCTACCTCATCTGTTCGTCGAAGAATTCAGGACAACTCTCTTTCGCTTGTTGAGCTACCGAAACAGTCAAGGGCACTGCAGTCAACAAAGCCGTCAACTCAGCAAGTCACCAATGTCATATCCGTACTTTCAACTGCCTTGGGTAGTGGCAACGTTCCATTTTGTGTGGGTCAGTGTGATGACACCCCTCGGGATTCCTCAAAAGTCATTCAAGGAGTCTTTACTTCCAGATTTACTTCAGAATGTGATGGAGTACGCCTTTCTGCATTGGTATCTGATGCAATCACAGTGAATACAGTACTTTATCTTACACTGAATCAAATTAGTGAAGATGTTGCCGATGAGACTGTCGACTTTTTGAGTACCATCAAGCTAGGTGACTTTGGCATTGAAAATGTTGAGCTAGTGCTTGAAGTTGACGCTGATCCTAGCATTGAATTATCTCTTTCTGGAGATCCAGCTCTTCCAGCCATTGACAGAGACAACACCGACACTACCTCTTTGTTCTTCTATGACTTGTTTGATGGACTCAAATTCGAAATTGCGAGCAGGATCAGTCCGGGCGGTGCCAGCCTAGAGCTCTCAGCGAGCACTGTTCCACAAATTGACCCTAACGACAATGGCTTTGCCATAGTAGATGTCGATGGCAATGGCTTTTCTATATTTTTTGACTATGAAGTTCTTCCTCTACGAGCAGTGGGTGGTGTATCAAGAACACAAATTACAAAACTTGGCTTGAGACTACCCTTACGGATTTGTGTTCAAGATTGTGATGGTTCGGACCCAGAGATCTTTTATTTGGAAGGAGAGGTATCTGTATCACAGGTTGTTGGGAGTACTACACCACCAGCCACTCTTCTTGGTGGCAAATTAGAACTGGTTGGGGAGTGGAACAATGCATTTGGATTGCCGTTTTTGAATGTTTTCAATGTTGTTGCTGGTGCGGAATTCGACTTGAGTAAGGCTGTTGGTACAGGCATCCCTCCTCCAAGTAGTCTCCTCCTAGGTGCTACGGCGTGTCTTGGATCAAGTGAAGCCTGTGAACTACTAGATCCCGCCGCAAAGAACTATATATTTGGAGCTGCTTACATTGGTATCAACACAGTAGTTCGGGAAAAGAACTTTTTCTTCGGTCTAATCTCAAGCTTTACTATTGAAGAGTTGCTTAACGTTGCAAATGAAGTTGATGGTGCGAATTTAGACAGCCTGATTGCTGGCTTGCCGACAAGTGTGCTCGAATCTGGTATCACTCCCGTCAATGCTGATGATCCTACAATATCATGTGGGCCTGTTAACACCACTGCACTAGCAACTGGTGAAGAGGAACTCAATCTTGACTGTTATGCCTGGGTTGCTATATCACCCTTTGGTGAGAATGAGATTGAGTCTATCAATCTAAATATACCAAAGGGTATTGGATTTTCTGGAAGGCTTAAACTCTTTGACTTTTTCGAAGTTGAAGCTGAAGCACAGGTAAGAGACTAGATACTGGAAGGGTGTCTTCTTCTTTTGATTCATTTCTGACATATCCTTTCTGCTTCATGTTTCAGATTGATGTCATTGATACAGTTCTTCCAAGTTTCTTCCTTGATGCAAAGTTAGAACTTTCTCTTCCTCAAGACGACCCTTTCCTCTCTATTGGAGAGAACTTAACTGCTGATAATACTGGAGTTGAGGGTGGTAAGTAGTTGCTCATTTGAAGGAGGGCGTGTTCTATATTCTTTCTTGCTTCTGATACAACATATATGTCTATCATCTTGATTTCAATTTCAGCCGCTAGAGTGCTCATAGACTACAAAACTGGTCAATCAGTACTTGTGGATATTCAAGCTGCTTTTGCAATTCCGATCCTTCGATCGTATGGAAAAGTCACCATTGTAGTCAATGATGACGGTGCTTTATTGGAGGGTGAAATCAAATTTCTAGAGCTGTTGAATCCAACAGTTAAGATTGAATGGGATGTAAGTACTCTTCTACAATATCTCTTCACTAAACTACTTGAACTTTGTCTCTTACCCTTCACTACATTATCTTTCTGGCTGATACTAAAGTGGGCGTTTAACAACTTCTATGCCGAGTTTGGAGACATTGTATTCGTCCCTGCTGTTCTTGAACTGAACCGGCTAATCTTGGACGTTGAAACAAAGCCAACATTTATACTCTTGTTTGAGATTGATATTACAGTCTTGAGCTTTGCTGACATTGGTGCATCTCTACTCATTGTAAGTTTGAATGTTAACAATTTCGTTTTTGCTTACCGTCAACTTACCAGTTGTTTCTACTTCTCATATCTGTAGGAAGAGAGAAACAACGGCCAAGATTTGTTTGTTGACTTTACACTTGTGGTAGACGTTGAGCTAGTTGAAACTACAGTGAAAGGTGATGCCACCTTGGACCTTGTGATGATTGAGGATACCGAGTTTGGCTCGTTTGATGTTTCAGTAGCGTGGGGAGGAGCTGCTAAAGCAGTCGCTGAATTTGTTGAGGGTGCCGTCACAGCAATAGCAGACGGAATTACAAATACTGTAAATGCAGTAGGAGACGCTATTGTAGAAATCGGAGAAGCCATTTTAGGTTTTATTGATGAGGCACCTTTCATAGGGGCCGCATTTGATGCAGTGGCGACGGGTGTTGAAAACTTTGGGGCCGGTTTACAGGATCTAGTCACAACTGGTGACCCAACTGCATTAGCAGAAGCCGCTATAACTTTCGCCACAGATTTCGCCAATGCCTTTAATGAAGTGGATTGGGAGGATGTTGGAAATACAATCGTTGACGGTTTAGAAGATGCAGGCTTGTTCATCACTAATGGTATTGGATTGTCTTCTCAGTCCGATTCTAGAAACACCATCACTTTATCTGAGAAAGATCAGTGGGATTGCAACTTACTTCGTACGGATGTTACCACAACAACATGCTGGAAGGTCTGCCTAATTGGATGTAAAGTATGCACTAGCAGTACCGACCGGGGAGAACCAAAGTCAAATCCAACTTGTGTGGCTGAGGCACAGGTGCTTTTGGAAGAGACTCGAGCCATGCTTGACATGGCTGGTACTATCGGTACAGGATCAAAGATAACCACGGATGGTAATGCTGCAATACTACGGGAAGATCGTGATTCAATACCACAGGCAACTTTTGATGATCTTTCTGGATCGGTACCTTACAGTAAAGATTGCTCGTCGGTATCACTTACAAAAAAGATCAGTGGCTCTACAAAGACCCTTGATAATAATGCTGCTGGAGGAATATCCAATTCTGATACAGCCTTTCAAACTGACGATATGGTGGATGTTGACTTTACCCCCCCTTCCTGTAATGGAAATACAAGGCGACTCAACGCGGATGGATCGTCCACATCTCAAGCTTACTTGGATTCACTGTTGACAGGAATTGATAAACTGAAACAACAAGTCAACCAAACAGTGAATAAAGATATGACTGGTGTTGACCCAAGTATAAAGACATACCAAGAAGATGTGGAGCCAATACCCCTCACAATTGGGTTTGATAATAATCCAAACGATCAAGTGGTTGCTATTACATGTTCTGGATTACCCGGTTTGGCAACATCAAAAAGACCACGAATCTTAACTTCTGACCCTGACTGCAAAACAACAGTAGTCTACACGAAATTATCAGAAACTGTTGATGTACCAAGCCAATACCCCTGTGGTACGGTGGAACTCACTAGAAGGTGGAATGTCACTGATACATGTGGACAGAGTGATTATGTTGATCAGTTTATCTATTTAAAACCTCGATCACCTATCTGGACAGAAAATCCGTGGAGTGAAGCTGTGAGTGATACTAATTCTTATCACAAAATGTATGATTTAGACCTTTTCAACTCTCACCTTCGTCTTTCCTTTAGGAATTCACCTTTTCAACCTCAGCTGAAACTTTTAGCCCCGCGATAGACAATAGTTGGCCAACAGCTAAGAGTGAGTGTGGTTATCCCGTGAGCTATGGATCTGACAATAGCGATATACCAGAGAAAGTTGCAGGGGAATGTGGTCTGTGGTTGATGACGCGAACATGGGAAGCATTCCTTGACATCAACTACTCCCCATTAAATGAGACATGTGCAACAAATGGAAATCCTGAGCCACCAACCAGCACGATTGATCAACTTTTCTATGTAAAGGATGACGAGGCCCCTACAATTTTGGAAGGAATCCCTGAAGTTGTTCGCATTCCCTTCTTCGACAATTACAACTCCGACCGTTTGAATGCCCTTCTGATTGAAGATATAGCAACTAATCAGCAAGCTAAAGATGGGGGTCTTACTGCTGGAGATGTTACCTTGACATCGGAGGATACTGCCATTATATTTTCACATGCCGATCTTGACAATCAGAGTACATGCCGTGCTGATGGAATTGCACACTTTTGGCGTACTTGGACCGCGTAAGTTGAGATTTCATTTTGACTTTAGGCGTGCTGTCATGATATCATACTCTAACTCGTCATCTCTTACTCTTTCTCTCTCTTAGATCGGACAAATGTGGCAACAAAGATACATTTACTCAGAAGATCATCCTTGAACACCCTCCCGAAGTAAAGACTTCAACGACCTCCCTTGAGGATGGTACATACAGTTTTAGCACGGGAGTAGTTCAATCCACAAACACTTGTATCCCAGGGAAGCAAGTATCGAATGGACTCAAGACGTTCGAAGCGGACTTTGACTTTACAATAACATCAAACGTCTGCGCTGAAGGTGAAGATTGGGATGAGAATGGATGCCGTCTCCTCACTTCTTTAGATGATCCAGTTGAAGTTTTGTCTGTGGCTCCTGAGTATACTTATTTTCCAAGTAATGTAACTGTGCTGACAAACCAGTCAATCAGTGCTGATGAAGATGGTACCGGCAGACCAACGGGTGGAGCGTTTTGCAATACTCCATTTGAGATTGTACACGAAGATGATGCGGCTGAGTTGATCAGTTGTGGTGTTTGGGAGATTAAGAGACACTGGTTTATCCGACCAGTCTATCTCGATTGTGATGTGGTGACAGATCCTCGTCTTGTTACCGAGATGATACAAACCATCACGGTCAAAGACATTTTCCCTCCTCAATTCATCGACTTGCCTGATGCCGATGTTGATGTTCCCTTTTTGGTAGATTACGGTCCGGGTAATTCCAAGGTTGGCTTTCCCATAGTCCAAGAACAAATCGAGAGTGAAACACTACGAGCACATGCCGAAGAATTCAACACTGACGATAACTTTCTATTTGTTTCATACCAAACTACACTCTCATTTGTTGATGCAGTATCATATCAACAAACAAGGGAAGATGTATGTGAAGCTGGTTCACTTGCCACAGTCACGAGAACTTGGACTACTATGGATCGATGCGGACAGTCTGATACATGGGTTCAAACGATTGATATAACTCCGCCTGCACAAAAACTCTTTGGAGATGCTTCTGGCTACCAAGTGGCATCACCTGACGGATATGTACAGCTTCGTAAGAGCAACTTCTCTCATCCAATCATGAGTCAAGGAAACAAGTTTGGTTTGTGGGATTCTACAGTGTCTAGCTCTGAGAGGTTGGCTAATTCAATTGGCATTGATGACAGCTCTGCGGTATCTATTGTTCTAGACAGCTGCCCTACCAATAGTCTGAAGCAAGAGTATCTACCTGATGGAGACTTGTTATATATCGGAGGAGGTAAGTCTATGTGTGCTGCTTAAATCCATTCTCTATGCGCAGTATCTCTAACACGACTTCTTATGCTGTTTAGGTAAAAAGTGCAACACTAAAAAGTTAAACAGTGTCGTGGAACTTGATGCTGATACATCTCCGGTGAACTTTGAATCGGCCACTCAGGCCATCCAGTCCATGTCTGATATTATCTCTGAAGGACCTGAAGACTTGCTCACAGGTCCACAGACGATTAATTGCACTACTCCCAATGTTCCTACTTCGTGTAATCCTTTGAAGATGGCTTCCATCGATCCAATTCAAGTTTCTCCCGAAGTGTCTAGTAATGAGCTCATTCTTACTAAGAGTACTCTTTCTTTTGTATACAACTTGTTCAATGTTGATATGAACAATTGGTTCTATAATACTGAGTTATTCCAGACCATTCAAGAGGTTAGGGTTGAAGCAGAGGGTTTTGTATTTGTCAATGTTCTTGACAACGTTGACGTTACAGAATTAAGCAACGGCGATTACAACATCAGTCGAGCTTGGGGTGATACGCTTGAGTCTTCCCAAATATGTGACGTATCCTCAGCCAATAGCCAGTCCATGCCTATCCTCGGAAACTACAACAACTCATCGAATGTTACCTTGACATATGGAATCCGAGAAGTTATCACCGGGGATTACGCACAAGATCCATCGACTCATTTACTCATCAACCTGAGAACAAACATTGAATTAATCCAAAGTGGTGATGGTGTGACTGTGGCAGATGTTGCCCCTTGTTCAGGTCTTCGCTATCGATTTTCAAAGAATAAAGAAGCTAGTATTACAAAGGGATCCTATGTTTTGCCCAATCAAATGTCTTCATTTGAGATGTGGAATTATGAATGGAATGGTCAATTAATAACGAACGGAGCACAGGTTGATATGCGCACAGTGACGACTCCTCCTATTAGTCTATACTTCCCTGATGAGTCTAGTTTTTGCCCCCCAATGCAAGGTTCCTTGCCTTGGGAGTAAGCATCTTGTCAATAGCACCAATCCAAACAGCCGTTAACACACAATCACTAACAAAAGTGGACCATACATCCTTTCTTTGGTCCCCCCTTACTACATACCGTGGTAAGGGCTTTTTCTCCACCAATTATTGGCCGTCTTGTCGTGGCGGTGGAGCTTAACACCAGGGAGATATGATACTCTCTAGCAACTAGGAGCCAATTAGATAGATAAACAATAAATAATCTTATGTGTTACTTGATAATGCCAGTCCTTATAACAATTATAAAACTAGTTGACGATTGGCACAAAAGTTTGCAGCGCATGCCATGTATCTCTTTCCATTCCACATCACAGAAGACTGAGTGCTTGTGCCCTCCTCCTCTACTGGCACTTGAAGAGTGAGTTGACACAAATGATTTACTTGACGTGAATCGAGGGTAGACGATCTAGATCGAATCTCAACAATACTTTGAAGCTTGGGCAAGACAATATTATTCTCCATAGCCTTGGCAGCAATCTCAATCCAAAGGTATTCAATGACAATGGCATTAGCTACAATGGCATTATTATTCCATTGTGAAAGAGTGGATTCATGTACCTCAATAACCTTGTTGATACAAAGTAGATCACCAATTGTAGCCGTAATCAAACGGACAAGCCGCACACACTCTCCAATACTTGAAAGATAATCTCGTAACTTTCTTGACTTGATAATGTGCAATCTATCCTTGGATGATAAGCTGCTTGAGATGTATTCCATAATCTTGTTTCCTTGTTGCAAATCTTTCTCCGTACTAGTGATGATACATTGCCAATCTTTTGCTAGTTTGACGTACTCATTACCCAGTTTACTTTGTAAAATCTCTTCTAGGTCACCTTTCTCATTGTTGGAATCGGCAGCTTGAGTACCACCCTCCTCAAACGAGGAGAAGTTACCGAAATCATCAGCACCTAAATCATTCTCTGGCGGAGTTGTTGATTCAGGTATATCACTTGATCCCTCAAATGAACCAAAGTTATGGTCTTCGTCGTTTGTTGCTGGTTCTTTATTCTGAGCTGTGGGAGCCTCAAACTGACCAAAGGTATCATCTTCCTCCTTGGCATTGTCAGCGGAAGGATCGGCTTGTAGTAAATCATCGTTGTGTGAATCTTGGTCAATGTCTGTGGAAGTGAAAGCCTCAAAGTCTCCGAAATCATCATCTTCGGTGGTAGCTACTTGAGCAACATTGTCTTCTTCTTCACCATCATCCTGAGCTGTGGCTTCTGTAAAGGCATTAAAATCCCCAAAACTTGCATCTTCTTCATTGTTTTGGTCTGGTTCAGTTTGGACTGGCTCAGAAGCTGGTGGGACGACATTATTGTTATCATGAGGATCAAATAAATTATCACCGACTTGCTCGGCAGTTGGGGAGAAGCTTTCAACCTCTGTTGTAACTTCTGGTAAGCTGTTGGTATTGTTTGTGAAGTCTCCAAAGATCATATCTTCATCGTTTGAATCCGGCTTAGGTGGTTCATTGTCATCAACATGACCTACTGAAGACGCCTCTCCAGTATCTTGGAAGGCACAAAAGTCACTGCTTTCCACAACGGTGGTAGATGCATCCTGTGTCTCTAAAATTGGTGGTGTTGGGTTAGAGTCAACTTTGTTCTCCTCTGGATCTTTAGCCGGATCATTCTCGATGTGAGTTTTTGGTGCAAATGTGTCTAAACTTGGCAAGTGCACATCGTGATCTTGACTGATCATGTCAAACGGAGAAGTTAAGTTGTCTTCACTAGATGCTGTCGCTTCTTTGTCAGTTTCCTCTGGCATTGTATCAGAGCTAGGAGCTTCGAAATCTCCGAACTCGTCATCTTGAGGAGCGTCTTCACAGGGCACTATGTAATCTACACCACTGTTTGCAGAGTTGAATGAGTTTAATGGGGGCAAGGGCTTATCCTCAACACCAGCCAATGAGTCAAACACGGATAGCTGCAGCTTGTTATCACCTTCAGCCTTATCAGCATCGCCAAGTTCAGAACTGATAGTGTTAGTGCCCATGGGATATTCAATAGTGCCAAATTCGTCAACACCTGAGGTGAATTCAACTTCTTCACTGTCGGGATGTTCATTGACAGGATATTCGTTGGTAGGCGAGGAAGTATGTGCATCGGCCTCGCCATCATCAGGCATGATGTTCTCCTCAGGTTTGCTTTCGATCTTAACACTTTCGTCAGGTTGGCTCTGTTCCGTCGTATTGTCTGCGCTGCCCAAAGAAGGTGAGAATGCTCCCAAGGATGGTAATGGTGCATCTTGTACCTCAACCAAAGCATCGAACACTGATAATTTATTGTCGTCACCGGTATCATTCTCATCTCTTTCGGCACTATTGTTATTTTCATCATCGACGGAGGGAAATGGATCAGGTTCAACCTTCTCTTCGTGACCAAAGCTAGTATCGAATCCATCATCGTCGTCATCGTCATTTGTCGCACCATCGTCTAAACCTGCATCATTAAGATCGCCAAAACTCTCATCTGTGCCGTCGTTAAGTTCAGCAGCTGGTGGCGAGTTGGTGTCAGCTTCATCGTCATGTTGCTGTTGTTCCACTAAAGAACCGAAAGCGTCTGAAACTGACATAGTAGGTTCACTACTCCCTAAAGCAGGAGGTCTTTCTGCTGACGGCACATCTTCTTCAATGATATTATTGTCTACAAAGCCCCGAGATGTCTCTGCAACCGTATTAAAGTCTCCATATGTACCAAAGCTTTCATCTTGTACTTCTTCTTCTTTTTCTAATACCTCTTCGGCGGATGAATCCGTCTTTATGTCATCATCAATCTGGTTTGTCACAGCATTGTTAGCTGCTCCATCTGAGGGGGTGAATCCTTCTTCTTCCTCGACATGATCGAATTCCCCGAATGAATCCTCTTCAATATCATTAACATAATTTGATTGCTCTACATTTAATGGCATCGGCAGCTGTCCTTCTCCTTCTTCTTGTACACTGTCAAAGTTGCCAAACTCGTCGTCATCCTCATCTCCTCCTCCT
>Ga0214477_100309_pt1 | contig 35078 bp, 25 predicted proteins | sample M1_20Mar14CPVII9_FD_165058 | JGI IMG/M metagenome (GOLD analysis project Ga0214477, IMG submission 165058) | Marine eukaryotic communities from Monterey Bay, California, United States - M1_20Mar14CPVII9sort6BwellC16 | ecosystem: Environmental > Aquatic > Marine > Unclassified | place: USA... | reverse complement strand
TTAATGAGACCATGGAGAATCAACAGCAACAACAACTAGATCCTACCCTTGGTATAGTAAACGTTGAATCAATAACAGAGGGTATACAAAATTTGCAAATGATACTTGAGGAATCACGCATCATTCTTCAGCCATATATGAAACTATTATTAGAAGAGGACGACGAAGATGAAGACATACACCAACAACAACATACAACAGCAGAAGTAGAGATGTATAATGATATCAATACAGTACAAATCTTTATAGAATGTATAGATAAATCATTTAGTTGTGTTGATATGTTATTGGTACGATTGGCAGATAGTGGTTTAATACCAGTTAACACCAATAGCAATAATAAGCAGCAAGAAGAGAATGTATATCTACTAATGGCAACAAATATTATATGTAAGGCAAATGAATTTATATGTCATCATTGTTTATCAATATTAGAAGGTGATTCGTTAGAGGATGGTAAAGTAGGACCATTGGATGATAATGATAATCAACATAATAGTAGTACAAATGATATTAGAATACAACCGTTAATGGCTCGTATGTCAGAGTTGGCATTGAGAATTTGTCATATCCAAAGTACATTAGTCCCTACCGGTACAGAAACAAATAGTGACGAGGATGAAGATGACGACGATGAAGCAATTACTGCACAAACAATAATAGAAGCCTATTCACAATATCAAAGAAGATGTTTACGAAGTAGATCTAAGCCCGCTATATCATCAATAGCAGAATTACGAAGTGCCGCGTCTAGTCAAGGTTGCTTTGTTTCTGATTTAATAGAAGCTGAAAGAAGAAGGCAACAGCTTGAGGAGCAAGTTGGTGGTGATAATGATGATGAGAATGACGAGAATGATAATGAAGATAGTGCAACTAGGAGACAGCCACATGCCGAGGCATTAACAGTAGTATTAGGCGAAGCGTCTTCTTTACTCCAACCATTGGCAGCTTGGAGAGATGCACTAGCACCACAAACTGAACAAGAAAACGATGTATGTTCTATATTACAACAATTATGTCAAGAATCAATTGAATTACTCGATAACGAGGCACAATCATTGGCATCAACTGTAGGATCATGGTTTACATCTGATCAACGAGGAGTGGCAACATTGGATAATAATCAAAACAACAATAGTACTAGTACTAGTAGTAAATCAGATTTATTATCAATTGAATCATCATTGGAAGAAATGGCATTTATATGTCAAGTTATATCTCGTTATTGTCTCTTCTCTGAACAGATACTCAATACTCAAGATCAGGAAAAGGTGAAGAAGAATAACAAGTTACAAGATTTACTAACTGAACAATCATTACATTACTCAACATTAGAAACACGTCTAGCAACACTACAATTCAATCAGGCAATATCACTAGCCTCACCACAACTTATCGAATTGGGTAGACCGTCACTACAAGTTCCTTCAATTGTTGAGGATGCACACTTTGTTTGTGTCCGGGCTATTGAACGAGCGTCGGGAACACGAAGTGAAAGAGCAGTTTGGACTGTCGGACATTGGGTATGTGAGGTATGGGGTATTGATAATCAGAGTAGTAGTGGTGGTATGATAATGGGTGGTGGTGGAGATGAGAAGGGTATCAAGGGAGTTTATCGTGCTTTGATGGAAGGCGCTGGTTGTACTAGTGATGAGAATAACAACAGTAACGATGAAAATACCACAAATGGAGTCGACGATATAACCAAATCATCACCATACTTGTATGGGAATGCATTTGCTGCAGCACTCATGGAGGATTTAGATGATGGTAAAGAACAAGCCAATGGCAGTAGTAATAGCAATCCAGGAAGTACCACTAATAGTGCACCATCATCAGGAAGTTTATTCTTTGGTAGAGGAGGGCCCAAACAAAGCTTACAAAGTAGGATCGATGCCGAGTTTTGCGCCCTAAATGGTATCTCGGCCGCAGAGACTGCATGCTCGGCTTTATCGGGTCTATTTGCTGACCTTGTGGATGAAAAGTTACAAGAGGAATCAACAGTAGATGAAAGTTCAGCAAAGATGCTTACTTTTGCACGAGATGAACTTGCATCTCATGCACGGTCATATAAGAAACTATTACAACAGCGAGTACGAACAGTCGTGGCTGATCTATGTGGTGGTGATGATATCTTTGACTGTGATGGACAGCTATGTCTTCAGAATCTTCGTCTCTTTGTTGAGAAGGAAGTATACAACCTCGACGGATCAGCTTTTCGGAGTTTAGAAAGTGAAGACCGATTAGAAACAGAAATCATTAAACCAATCCGTCAATCACAAATCTATGATGAGATTGGTAAAGACAAGTGTGAAACATCGGTAGTATTACAAATTGCCGAGACAATGAGTTGGAAATCTGCAGAAATCATTCTACAGGTTCTGTTGCAGGGGAAGACAACCTTTAATGAATGGGGTGCACTCCTTCTTTCGAAGCAAGTGCGAATGCTCCAAAATGTATACTGCGGTCTTGTTCTTCAAACATCATCATCATCATCATCTTCTTCTTCAACTGCTACAATACTAACTCAATTTGAACGTGTCAATCAAGCAGTATCTATACTACAATTAGAGAAACCATCTGATTGGCTAGCATTTTCATACAAGGTGGGTGAGAGTAATGAAACAAATCTAACAAGAGAGGAGATCGAAAAGATTATGAGTTTGAGAGCTGATTTCTCAGAAGAGGCAATAGCTCGTGTATGTGTGCAGATAGGTACTACTACTACCGACAGTTAACAACATAACTGAAATTATTAACGCCTATTATACATTATACTCTTTGCAGTTGTAACTCTTTTGAGTTTGAATCTTTCTCCCTTTCACTTCATATTCTAAAACATATCTTCCTCCAACCCTCTCAAGAACTCGCCAACATCAGCTTGATGTAAAACAACATTAGCAGTTGGATCTAACTCCTTACAAGCCTCGGTAGTTTGTGCAGCCACTCCAAACCCCAACGGAATATCCGCCAAGTTATATACCACCACACCACCATACTGTGGCGTCGATTCCGTAATACGTGCCAATCCAGATTTGATTACATTATTACCATACAAGAAACTCATTTCGGCACTTGGCTTTAACCATACCTTATACTTTGAATATTGGGATAGATAATCTAATGAAGTGATTGCTAATCTAAATTTTCCACTTTTGGTAAATTTTCCGAGACATGTCCCGCAGTGTAATAGATTATCTTTATTTATTGATGTTGCTGATTTCATTACCGATTCTGATATGTAGTATACTCGATCCTGAGGTTTTTGTGATGTATAATATATATGTATTATGTAGTTTAGAACAAAATTTGTGCATATCATATTATGAGACATCATCATATCAACTACAAATATCATATGTATATCATCTACTTACCTTGATCAAACGAAAGCAATGTCTTTCATCACTTCTATTAATAAGACGTTCTACTGATCTTCCCATATATTCTGCTAATTTTTGAAAGAGAGTTTTAGTCTCCTCTTCTGTCAAAGGACGCATGATGTATGATTCTATTTAGGGGTGGTATCAAATCTTTATTGCAATGCAATGCGCCTCTTGAGTATATAAGTTTCCGCCGACAAAACGATGACTATATACTTGAGAAATGGGATAAGAGAGATCCTATAGTCGACAAAGTAGGTTAGTTGTTGCAATTGTTAGCATAAGTACTCAATCTGCCTGCTCTCTAGAGGGGCATCATTCATTCAAGAGAGAGTGCGAAGGAACCGAGCAAGCGGCAAGCAGAGCCATTCATTTTTGTAAGAATAATTTTTCAATCACCCCTCCATACTTGTACTACTAACAAACCATCCTATCAGCGTGCTACTATTAATCCTGAACATATCAGATCTCTATTATCTGGTTTATTAAATATTCATCTCTCGATTAGAGCAGTAGTATATATAAAAGTGGATACCGCACAATACATACAGCAACAAGTGAACAAAACACATCACATCAACAATACTAACAAAAGTAAACAACTAACTAAACAATACGCAACAATAATTACTAATCATGCGTATCGAAAAATGTTACTTCTGTTCATCACCATGCTATCCCGGTCACGGTATACAATTCATCCGTAACGACTCCAAATCATTCCGTTTCTGCCGTTCCAAATGTCATCGTAACTTCAATAAAAAACGCAATCCCCGTAAAGTAGCATGGACAAAAGCCTATCGTAAAACCCGTGGTAAGGAATTATCAATAGATACTACATTTGAATTTGAAAAACGACGTAATCGTCCAATCAAGTATGATCGTAATTTAATGGGTAAAACTATTCAGGCTATGCAACGTGTACAGGGTATTAAAGATAGACGTGAAGAACGATATCATGCTAATAGAATGTATGATGCCAAGGCTGAGAAGGTATCACAGGCACGTGTTGAGATTGAGAAACATACGGAATTATTGGCGCCGGCTGTTGCTAAGAGGGAGGAGGTTATGCAGAATGTATTGGGTAGTGCAAGGTCGAGGATTGCTACAAGGAGGGTGGTTAAGGAGAAGGCATTGGCTAGGGGAGGACAAAAGATGGAGGAGTAAATAAATAAGAGTTAAGGGGGGTTTGTTGATTAGTTATATGGGGTTTGTACAATATGAATGTGTGTGGGTAGTAAGATGGGGGTAGTGATCCGGAAGTAGGAGATAGTTGTTTGTTTGGTATTGGGATACATGGTTAAATAGATAACTTAATCTCCACTAAAGCTCAAGTATGATACACAAGGCAATAAGATGATTATTACCGTTCTTCTGCTCACTTCTATCATACATTATTGACTATTGACCGACAAGGAAAGAGATGCTGCTATTTAGGTATCCTCTTTTATTTTCTCTTATGCCGCCCCTCTCCGCCAACAATATCTTTGAGCTCCCCAATGACATCAGCAGTCTCGCCCTATGCACCGATTAGACGGCAGTCGTCCATACTATCCGCTACTGGGGGTGGTAATGTGCTGCGACGCTCAAGTAGTAGTGTTACAACAGCTTGGTTTATAATGAGACTTTACAACAAAATCATTTTAAATGACAATGATGATGGAGAAAGTAGTATCCATGGATATCTAAATTGTATTGCTGATATAGTATATTCAAGCTTGACAATGGATAATGGAAGAAATAATATGCATAGTGATGATAAAAGTATCGGAGAGCTGTCTAAATCGTCTTCCAGTCGCCACCATAGAATTGCATCAGTACTCAATTGGTTAGTTTGCATAGTTGGTGGTAATCAATCTAGAATTGGTAGAATCATCATTTCAGCTATAAGGTTTGTACGGGAAGCATTATTGAGATCAATTGGTGCAGCTAATCTACTTCTAACGGGAAGTATCCCATCATCCTACCACAATTTGAAAGATGAACAAACATGTGCACAAAGTTTGACGAATGGAAACCACTACAATGAAATACCAAGATCAAAACTGGACATTGAAACAATTCAACAAGATCTACAGCTAATTGATCAAGTATTAGGTTATTGGTTTGGTAAAGCATCTCCCGATGGTGCACAAAAGAGTTTATGGATGATTGCATCATCGTCAGTAGAGCTTTTAGATAAAGTTGATGCTGATATATCACAGAGATTTCGTTCATTGATATTGAGTTTATCATCTAGTTGGTTAAAGGGTGAAAGTTTAGACGAAGATATGTTATCAAGATGGACGGATGATGTAGAGATATATGGTTGGCAAGGGAAGATGGCTGCTATTATTGCACTTGATCAGATGAGTCGACATATCCATCGTCATGATAAGAAGAATTGTGATGACAAAACCGTACAACATATACCCAAGCAACAGCAGTTAGATAGTATTGCATACAATGTAGCAAAGAAAATGTTAGAAGATCATAAGAAAGAGCTATCTTCGGGTATGATTCCAATACCCATGAGAAAATTTGGAATAATGCCACTCAGACATGCATCAACAGTACAAGACTTAGCCATTGTTCAGAAGGATGTAGAATCGGCGGCGGCATTACATGATGAGATGGATCGAATGATTCGAAGATTTAGAAAAGCAACCAACAGAAGAATGGCAGCGTTGCAAGACGAGGCTCGACGAGAGGGTAAGCTAGGTTTGTTAGATGATTCAAAGATGAATGGCAATAGCAATATAGAAAGCAAACAATTTGATGATGAAAAGATACTTGAATGCTTTCCATTTAAAGCAGACATGTCAAAGGCACATAATCACATGGTCACCAAAACAATCAGTGTATTCCTGTCTAAGATGGGAATTCTTCAAATGAGTGACGACCGATCGAAGAGCTCAAGAAAGACAGCCAAACAATCATCTCCTGATGATACCTCGTCATCCGATAAGAAGGTCCCAACTGCAATCGTATCTCTCTCCGGAGGTGTAGATAGTATGGTCATTGCATCGGCATTAGCATACCTTCGTGATACCGAAGCAACCCGGCGACAGATAGAGCCAGAGAACATTCTTCATATTGTTGCAATTCATATTGATTATGCCAATCGGCCCGAGTCTGGAGCTGAAGCTGCATATGTTGGAAGATATTGTGAAGAGCTTGGTGCCAAGTTTATATGTAGGAAAATAGATGAAGTTAAACGAGGTGTTACACAGAGAGATGATTATGAAAGGATTGCTCGAGAGATCCGATTCGATCTATATCGTGAATGTAGTGCCAAAGCAAGCAATGGGACAGCTGAAGGCGGAATCGGTATAATGCTCGGTCATCATCGGGGTGATCTACGAGAGAATGTAATCTCGAATAGTCATAAAGGATGTGGACCATTAGACTTGTCGGGGATGACGGCAGTATCCAAGAATGATGGTGTTAATCTCTTCCGACCTCTGCTAACATTGGAGAAAACACACATTTACGACTATTCACACACATTTGGTGTACCTTACTTTAAGGATACCACACCACACTGGTCAACTCGAGGAAAGCTTAGAAACAGACTCCTTCCACTGTTGGAAGAGATCTATGGAGAGGGAAGTATGGATCACCTTAGCTCACTAGCAGAGGAAAGTGACGACGCAAAGGCTCTTGTGCAACAAACAGTATTGGAACCATTCATGAAGCAAGTCAAACGATCTCCAATGGGAATCGCCTTTGATACCTCATCATGGAAAGACAATGGTCTATTCTTCTGGAAGTTTGTACTTCGACAAGTACTGCATAGTGCAGGATTTGGTATGTTTAGTGACAAGAGTGTTGAATCCTTCTTGGATCGAGTAGGAGCAGAAAAGGTTAGAGAGGGCTGGCTTCAATGTCGGAAAGATTATGCAGTATTCCTTCAACAAGATGGACGAGTCTTTGTCTTCTACCCAAAGAGTTTTCCCTTTGGTAATGGTCGAAAGAAGGCACAATATGATGGTGAGGAACAAGCTTTTGGAGGTTATGGAACGGAGAATAGCATACAGATTGGGCCATGGAATATATCATCACACATCATCAAGGCACCAGAAAAGGAAGTAACGACATTACTGCAATCAAAGGCTTTTAAAAACATGGAAGAGTTGGTGGCCGGAAAAGTTGAATATCATATGAAGGTACCACTTATCAATGGAAAATCTCCGTGTCCACTTGTTAGAGTTAATGGCTACACAAAATCCACTAGACCAAAATCTTGGAAAGGTGTCGACCTAAAGGTCGAGAGTACTCTCCCATTGCTAGGAGTTGACCACTCTGTACTGGAGAATGAAACTGCATCAAATTGTGATGATATATGGGCATTAGTCAAGGTACAACTAGTACTACAAGACAATAGTTCACTTGAATCTCTAGAAATACTCAGCAGAGAGTTGGATAGCCTCAAATTGACAAGATAGAATACAATTGATAGAGCCTTTCTTATTCCAACTAGAGTCCTACTTTATACATTCACTATTTTACCCATCGATACGACATGATACACCGTCTTCAAGGTTGCAGCTATCATCTAGATGCTCACTATCTTTTTGTCCTTTAGCTGTTATGGAAGAAAAGATTATCAGCCAAAAGAAACTGACAACTGCTATCCAAACGATTCTGAAGTGTTGCGGTATAACACCGAAAGTTAAGCATTGAACAGGTCCCCATAGCGACCAATATTTCACTAGTAATCCATTGTTTATCACATCATAACGATATCTTGAGATTGCTTCCGCAAAACTGTATTGAAATATAATGCTCTTGACAACATATGCAACTGGAAGGCAAACAAAAGGGGTCACTACTAATGAGTCACATAATACTTTGCTCAATACTGTTTAATATCATTCCCATTGCCGAAGAAGATTGGGAATATCTCGTTGAATATTATCTCCTGACATATTCCCTGATACAAACCTCCATACAAAACAAATGCTATATTCCTTTTAAACTCTAATGGAGTCGTCTCAATGTCACCAAGAATTATTGTATCAGTTTCATCGTCTGTTGTTTTTGCAGCAATTTGTTTTGATATAGCTCTTTTCTGAGCGACCAAGTCGGCTAAACCTGCTTTTACTCCGCACTGATATGATATAATGAATTGCAATTATGTTAGGTTATATATAAATCAATAAACATGCATTATCATCACATATCAATATCATCATATGTATTCCGAAGAAGTACATATGATATGAACAAACATATCATATGCACATAATATCTACATACCGTTAAGAAAGCGGAAGCTAATGGCATTGTTTTGTAAAATGTATCAATTGCTCCAATAAGGGAGGATTGCAATGAAGTTGAAGTTGTTGTTTGGACATCAGCTCCGCCTCGTATTGATATCCAGCTTGGAGGTGGATGACGACGTGTCGACGAAGATATTATTGATCTACTAAATCCTGATGCCGTGCTACTGCTCGAGACGAGAGCTATAACAACCGCCACATATATTACTCCTACTTGAACCACCATATTGGATGTTGTTATTCTGCTTTAACGTCTCTACTACAACGCATTGACAGCGCGTTAGTTGTTGAAGAACAAAGAGGAGAGGAGGAGCGGAAGTTTTTGATAAACCGTTTAGGCTCGATTCCCATGGCAATTCCTACTATCTCACTCTCCTCTTCTTCAACCCAGCTTGCAGTTGATACAGATTCTATGTAGAAGCAGTAGCACTGATGATTCAAAACTTTAAAAATAGTTATCATAACTTCCTAAAAGACACCCAGTTCAACAACAACTTTCCCTCGTGCTAGCTAGCAATCTATAGCCCTTTATTCCTAATTTTAAACATACTTGGCAGCTCTGTATGGCCTTGCCAAGGCAGGGAACTCCCCGAATACGTCTCCATAGCTATCTACTTCACCATCTTTGGTCAAACTTTTAAGCATGAGTGGTTGGTAGTAATCTTCTCCACCCGGAACACCCTCACCATGGCCACGGTTAACAACGATGCCACCCAATAGTGTAATCTCTGAAACGCCACTCCAAAAGTCAGGCTTGGTAGTGAAAGTGTTGATTTCCGAGCGCAACATTTCCCAAACGAGATCATACATCTTGTTTGTCACATATGTAATAGACTCATTATCAGTTTCTTTTCCCTTAAGAGCGTCTAATCTATTGCTCAATTGTGAAATGATGTATTCTTCTTGAAAATCTTTAGTACCAAGTACATCCTTGGGAGCTTCTTTACTTGAATCGGCGGCCATGATTGCCTTGTAAGCTCCGATACCAGCCCCACAGGCACCACTAACACTATCCTTTCCTACTCTTTCAATTTTGCCCACAGTACCATCATTTGCAATACCAACATGCGGTCCAAAGACGATGAATATCTTCCCATCCACTGGGCAATGTGAAGTAAATGCACCCATACCACTAATACCAACGAAGGGTAATCCTCCCAATCCACCAAGGTTGAAAACACCTTCGACACCTAATTTGTTTTGAAAGTCACCAATTAAGCTCTCTGATGTATCATTAATCTCATCTGAACATAATGATGATCCAACTAGGGTATTAGTTGGTGTATATCCACGTTCGCGTAATGCCGCAGCGACACGTAAGGCAACAGCAGAATCCGATAATGAACCAGGAAAATTAGAGCGAAGACTTGATTCAAAGGATCCTCCGTCCGAGGCAGCGTTGGAAATTTGAGGCGAAGCAACTATACCACCAGTAAGGGGTACTAGAGATGCTATTGCTGCAGATAATGGAGCTGTAATTCGTGCTTCACGAGTTGCAGTATCGATAACGATATCATCATCATCATTCACATTATTTGCTGATAATTTTGTAACATGTGTATTTGTGCTCCTCACTGGGGAAAATGCTCCAGCAAAACTTCCACCACCCAATAGGAATATAAGTGCTTTATCGAATCCTAACATTGTCAATAGAATAAGCAATATATACCGACACAAATAGCAACTCAATATGCAGTCCTTTGTTGCTTCCTCCTCTTTGCTTTTGCTGCAAAAGCAAAAAAAGGATACCCCCATTGCAACGTCAGCGTATCTTTTGTCAAGTGAGTAATACCAATTGAAAGAGTACTATTCACTACACGCTGCAACAACACATATAAAGGATCATATATGGATAGAATAGACCTACCATGATACTGCTATCTAGCGTGGTTTGTATATAGTGGATGAATTGCATGTGAGGGGAAGATCAAATTTAGTTAATCAATCAAAAAAATGACAGCCACTCTCTCGTAATCAATTGTCGACTTGATGCTAGAGCATGATGGGAATATAAAGATGGGTAGCGGAGATAAGAGCACTACTTACGGCATCTTATGTCATCGTCAATACTCTGATAGAGTTAGGGATGCATTGCTATACAATAATTCGTTTAACTGGTTGCAACTTTTATCATTGCAATTCTCCGATTCTCAACAATCAATACCACAGACATCAAACATTGTCGACATACCAACTTCTGACCATAAAGGGCCTCGTAAAGCTAGATCTGGATATTCATTATTTGTTATAGATAATGTTACAATATCTCCGGGATATCTACCTCCAATGGCAAGAAAGCAGATCTCATGGGCAGGAAGATTAAAATATCAGTGTAACTTTAGTAACATCAACATTGGTAGTGATGGAGATGGAGATACTACGACATATAAACATCTAATACTTGAGATATGGAAGGAGTTATCGAAATCATACAATGCAAGAAATGTTTATAGAGTAGATGTACAGCCAAAATCATACAGCTCCGATATTATAACAGCATTCATAACACATATCAATGAGATACTTCAAGATAAGAAGATTAATCTCTCATTGTCAGCAGCTAAAGCGACACATGTTGTGAATATAGTTATACAATCATCTACTACCGATGTACAAGCAACGTCTTCTTCTGATAGTACACAGCAATCATCAAAGGCTGCATACTGGGGTATATCAAATGCAAGAGAGCATTTTACAGGCCTGAATCAACGACTGAACGACAATGCAAACAAAGATATCATAATAGAAACTACCGACGAAACTACCGGTGTTGACAAACGTGTCATGAATGATTCATCACAAGATGTAGTTGATGTGAATGTACCAGTGTCAAGAGCTTACTATAAGCTTGCACAGGTATTCGAAGATGAAAGTCTGATTGAATTGATTGGGTCTTTACACAATGGCAACAAAGGAGTTTCAAAGAAGTCGATACTATATCACGGAGCAGGATTAGATATAGGAGCATCTCCTGGAGGCTGGACACAGGTACTACATAACACTCTCGGTCTGTCATCGGTAGTTGCAGTAGACCCAGGCATATTAGCAAATCGAGTTATAAAGCTGAATGGTGTACATCATATACGAGCAGAGCTATCAACAGATACATCCATCAAAGGACTAGCAAGTCATGCACCATATTCAATCATTGTATGTGATGCAAGTATATCAGACGCTACTGAATTATTGGTCAAGATTGTTGAGACTTTGAAGAAGGTATCTTCCATGTTGTTGAGTGGTGAAGAAGAAAGGGGTGTTATTGCTCTACCTCTATGTTTAGTTATTACACTCAAGCTACCGTACAAGACGTCTGGAAGTATAGAAAGGAACTTGGAGAAAGTAAAGAACTATATCCCAGAGTATCTAGAGCAAATTGCCAAGCTTGGAGGAGATGATGTGGTAGTTAGGCATAAGATTTGTCACTTATTTGCCAACAGTACAAGCGAGAGGACATTACTAGCTGTGTTTCATAATAAGAAATAGACACAGTTATCATACATCTTTCATCTATTCCTACTCACCAATAAGAGGCATCAATTGAGAAGCTTGGCAATCCTACTGTTTTGTCCCTCTATCACCTTTGGATTATATTGTTAGTGCTTGATCCCCTAGCTCTGCCTCAGAGCATCCACTCTAAAGCGGCATGATTGGCATTATTATCTCTTGCATCTCCCACCCTGAAACAATGCTACAAGAATAAAAAGATACCTTCCTGGAAAAAATCTGAAAAAATCTACTGCAACTCCAACATCAACAAACTCACATCATTGCTGGTCAATATCTTTCATCCTTAGTGCCGAGAATATAAAGAAGTTGAGATTATACTACTATCAAGCCACTTACACGTCGAGATTGAATGCATAGGAGTCGTTGCAACTATATTTTACAGACATAAATTACTTACACATCACACCATCAATCATCACCTACACTCGACACCTCTACCCATCAACTTATCTTATACTACCACAATCTAATAATGAAGATATCACACACATCATTCACTCAGGGTATTGCTCTTCTAGCAGTTCTAAACGATATCTCTGTCAACTCCTTCTCTCCCAACAATATCGCTCGTCGGACTACTATTACTCTTTCATCTAGCTTATCTGATATTGACGTCACACCACCGACAAAAACACTTGAAACACCTACATCTGTTGCAGCTATACCCAAGTTTGCACAGCGTTGGCGTAAACGTACAAAGCAATTGGCTACACTTGGACCGGCCTCGTCATCATTTGAGATGATTGAGACATTATTCTTAGCCGGAGCTGATATTTTCAGGTTGAATTTCTCACATGGTAGTCAAGAACAAAAGTTGGAATTACTCAACATTATTCGAGAAGTGGAGGAGAAGTATTCACATCCTATTGCAGTACTTGGTGATTTACAGGGTCCTAAATTGCGTGTAAGTTATACTTTTGTATGAAGTTACTTCTTTGTTTTTGTGTGTGCATATGATATGTATATCTCAATTTTGTATCTTCTTGATGTGTATAGGTCGGAGAATTCTCGAATCCGAATGGTGAGATGCTAGAAAAAGATCAGATCTTTCGTCTTGATTTGGACGAGGCATTGGGAGATAATACTCGTGTTATGCTACCACACCCTGAAATCATTGAGGCATCGGAGATTGATCATGTACTACTTGTTGACGATGGGAAAGTGAAACTAACTGTCGTAGGAAAGGGAGATAAGTACTTGGAATGCCGTGTTGATGTACCGGGAAAGATTAGTAACCGAAAGGGAGTGAATACACCCGACAGCGTATTGGATATCAGTCCTCTTACTCCAAAGGACAGATCAGATCTCGAGTATATGGTTGGAATCGGCGTTGATTGGGTAGCTTTATCCTTTGTTCAGCAACCAGAAGATATTGAGGAGATTCATGCATTGATTGATCAACATCTAAAGGGTGATGCCTTCAAACCTGCAGTCATGGCCAAAATCGAGAAGCCAAGCTGCTTCGTCGGTGATAACCTTGAGAAGATTGTTGATTTGTGTGATGGTATTATGGTAGCACGCGGCGACTTGGGAGTAGAGTGTGCCCCAGAAGATGTACCTTTATTGCAAAAAGAGATTATCGATACTTGCCGCATGACCGGTAAACCCGTTGTAGTAGCCACTCAAATGTTGGAAAGTATGATCGAGTCTCCTACGCCTACAAGGGCCGAGGCAAGTGATGTTGCCACTGCCATTTACGACGGAGCCGATGCTATTATGCTTTCGGCAGAGAGTGCCGCCGGAAAGGTAAGACATGTGATTGTATTGAATTGCTTTCTTTTTGTATAAATCTATATTGATCTAAACTTTGATTGACCTCTCTATTAGTTTCCTGAAGAATCGGTAGCTATGCAACAACGTATTATCAACAGAGTAGAATCAGATCGTCATTACCGTACATATCTCAGTCAACTTGTTAGAGCAAAGAAGGAGACTGCCGCTGATGCAATTACCACAGCCGCTAGCCAGATTGCAGAGACGACAAAGGCAAAGGCTATTGTGTGCTTTACTCTTGGTGGTAGTACAGTAACCAGGGCATCACAGGAGCGTCCCTCCGTTCCTGTTTTAGCTATTTCTCCTTTCAAGGAAACCGCTAGACAATTGGCCATGAGCTGGGGAGTTTATCCAGATCTACCTCGTTCAGGAAGCTTTGGATTTACTGCCGATGAAGAAGACTTCTTCAACTATGAGAATCCAGCTGTCGACGGAGAATCAGATGATGACTTTGATGTAGTGTTGAAGAATGCATGTCGTGCTGCCTTGAGGAAGGGCCTTGTGAATGATCCCAACGACCTTTTAGTTGTCACCGCTGGCCTCCCATTCGGAACACCTGGTGCAGCTAACATCATTAGAGTCCTTCCTGCAGCAGGTCCTCAATGTTGGGACGGTGTTTGTCACGTTGACTAAACATTATCAATGCATCTGTACTGAACTTTGTGGGGTGTGTAAATAGATAAGAAAGTGTAAATTAGGTTCTAAATATCGTTGTTTATCCACTTTCTTATATACTATAACAGTACCAAACTACGGAATATCATCGTCTACCTCCCGACAAAGAATAAACCATCGGTGGTTGTAAGAATGTAAACCATCCATATGCTGCGGTCAGAGCTAACATTGCTATAATCTTGAGCACACCAAAGAAACTTCCTTCCACTATACCCTGATTGTTTAAGTGTTCATATATCAATGCCAAACTTGACATTAGGAAGCATATGAAGTAACTTTTTATAAACGCCCTTTTGATTTCTGGATCATTAATCTGTCTTGCACTCCATATCATAACTCCCTGAGCAAATATAAGGGAACAGAATAATCTTGTTAATATACGACCTACGCCCTTTTCTCTAGAACTTTCCATACTAAAGAAGAGCTCTGCAAATGATGGTTTGAGATACCCGCAACTGCCAATTATAAAACTTGCAATGGAATGGATGAGTAGTAGTGTATTAAGTCTTTGTCGAGGGAGAAAGTAGTAAGATAATGGCGGAGATGCTCCCTTGATATTATTTCTGCTGCTGTAACTCATAATGATTGATACTGTTGATTCGATTGTTGTGTCTAGAGAGAGACTGAGTACCAATATCGTATGAAGAATGTGATCGCAACTCGCAATTTCCAACAAGGATACCACCTAAGATCGACTATAATAATATAACTTGATATGTATAATATATCAAATTAATCAAAACTAACAACTACTTATCAGCCTGTATACGAATACTAACTAATCTCACGTCCTCAACATCAATACAAACAATCTAAGTAGTTAAATCTTTAAATCTGACTACACTGATCACTCAAAAATTTCACTAAAAAAAGTATCCTCACGGGCCACTACCAATAGAGAGCGCTTCAGCTGATCTGATACTTCTTTTGGCAATATATGCAAAGCAGTGCAATGTTGTTATACCATGCCATGACTTCCTATTTCGTGTTGTTCGTCTGAGAGATGAAACCTAATGATACTCAAAACTCACATACAAACTCTCATAAAATTACATTACGAAATTACAATACATACAAAGAGACTTCTGCAACTTATTGCAACATAATAGGTACGGATTGATTTGCAATCAACCACTACATTACGATACATACAAAGAGACTTCTGCAACTTATTGCAACATAATAGTACGGATTGATTGCAATTGCAAACGAAGTAGCTGGATAGCTGGGCCTTATATGTATATGCGTGGCCCGTGGCATAGTTACATATTTGGGTGAAGGAGGATAATTAGGATAGTCTCTTTATTATATTAAGATTATCTTCCTGAACAAGAGAGAAGAGATGGAGATGATAACCAACAGACGACAGCCTACCAACAATAATGCCTCTATTTTCTCCAAACTTCTAATATCAATAGTAAAAGTTACATTTTTATTATTACTATGCGGTACGTCTTATCTTGCAGGATCATTAAACGGTCATCAGTCTACATTAGATTATACTGCTTTGGTTGTTGGTAATGAGGGTATGAGCGTTGGTCGTTTGATTCATGGTGAAAAGATGATTAGTTCAGATACACCTTCCAACTCCGATTGTAGAAAGGTTCAAGAGGAGTTTATAGAATTGCAAGTAAAGAAAGAAGTGGAAGAACATAGAAAGAAACTATTGAGTGAAAGATTAGATGGTAATGATACACAACAACAACAACAATATAAACAACAATCCAGACGATTTCCATCCAAATCAATGTCTAAGTTTATAAATGGTATTTCAAGAGTCAAGAAGGATGAATTGAATGACTTCTTTGACTTTGGCAATCCAATAGAACAGGGTAAAGGTACAGGACAAGAAGATTCAATCATAATATATCAAAATAAAGAGGCATATCCAACAGACTCTGCTGCCCTTCAAAGTTCTGTAGAGCATGATGACGGGAACGGTATACCATTAACTGATACACAAAGTGCCACAGAAAATTGTGATGCAATGAATGTTATATTTACAGACAATCCAGGTAACACACGACAATGTACTGCAATCATTGGTAACTTTGAATCATATCATATTCAAAGATTTATGAAGGTCGATACAGTTACCAGCTCCAAAGTACAATCAGACCTTCCTCTAAAGCTTGTCAGTAGAGGATATGCCAGTAGAGGCAAAGCCAACTTTTATTCACCTCCATCAGATGGTAAGTTTTCCCCTGTGAAGAGGCATTGGAATATGTTGAAGACATTCCTACAGAATGTTGATACTGTATTAGACGATTTGAGACCTATACTTGATAAAGTGGCAAAAGATAATAGTGTTGTGATTATGACATGCAATATGGGCCAAGCTGCTCTATTGATGAACTTTGCATGCTCGGCAAAACGGAGAGGTTTTGATTTAGGTAATGTGCTAATCTTTCCTTCCGATGTTGAAACTAGAGACTTGGCAGAAGGTCTTGGTCTGACCACATATTATGATGAAAAAGTACGTGCTGATATGTTATTTTATATGTCCCTTTTGACTGTTCTGACTCATCCAACTTTTGCATTTATCTACAGAACATGGGCCCGCTACCGAGCGGAGAAGCAAGAAGATACGGCGACAAAAATTTCAAGGCAATGATGTATGCTAAAGTCTTATGCGTGCTCTATCCTTTAATGTTGGGATATGATGTACTGTTTCAAGACGTTGATATCGTCTGGCTAAAAGACCCCATGACTTATTTCCACTCTGATAACAACGACCTATCAAAGTTTGATGTGATATTTCAGCACGATGGATCTTACTCTGTTAGATATGCACCATACACAGCCAATAGTGGGTTCTATTATGTGAGGGCAAACAAGAGAAGTCAATATCTATTTACATCACTGCTCTATCATTCAGATCTTATAATAAATTGGGACTCTCATCAACAGGTACTTGTCCAATTACTTGCAGAACATAGCTCTCTCTTTGGATTGAATGTAAAAGTACTAGGACGAGACACGGAAATGTTCCCAGGAGGTTATCACTTTCATCGGAGAAGGGACTTCATGAAGAGATTGATAAAACGAGAAACAGATTCATACATATTCCATATCAGTTGGACGGAGAATAAGGACAACAAGCTCTTATTTCTAAGACAGTTAGGCGAGTTCTACCTTCATGACAAATGTATAGGCAAGTCGGCTTCTGAAATACTTGGCGGCCAGACATCATTAGAACATTCACCGCTCGTTGAGCCATGTTGTGCACTCGAACCAATTTTTAGCTGTCATTATCGAGACAAGCCTTCTAAACTGCCATGTAAAGATTCTTCCCCAATTGATAAGAATTCAAGATCATTTTGGTAGGTAATATCATAGGTAATTAAAATAATATACTTGCATGAAGTATTAGTAGTCAAGATTAGGCACCTGCTTTCTTTTGCAACCACGGTTTCCTTGCCATTTGCTTTAGTCTGGCCTCAGTTGCTTCTTGTTTCCTATCCAATCGTTTCTTTTCCCCTTCTCGGGCAATAATAGCCTTTAACTCCTTATGAAATGCAGCACCGGCTACCTGATCACCAATTATGTTACTAAACTTCTTTGGTGTTAAAAGTATAAGTATTTGACCTGCCGTCCTACCTTTCTTCTCACCAGGTTTCATTCCAGTTATGGTACGACCGCTGTTGCCCACACCACCCTTGCCACCAGAACCACGTTCATGAGAATGTTGCCATTTGATACCCAATGTACCCATATCAGCCACTCGAGGAGTATTGACACGTCGTCCACCTCCAGCTAGTTTCGACTGACTAGTCGCCGACTTGCGTTTCAGCTCTGCCTCGAGATATTCACTAAGTTTCAGTGTATGCTCAATGAGGTGTCCCTCAAGTTCATCCTTGGTCCCTTTTGGTATTGAGGCGGTGGGATTGTTCGTCTTTGATCCATCGCCGCCAGCAGCAGTAGGAGTCGTCACAGATTGTCGAGCCTCGACCCAGGATCTTGCAATCGACTTGGTTGCCTCGACCATCCAACTTTTACAGTCATCCATATCCCACGTCGCTGCGGGCTTACTTTCGAATGGCAGTCCTGTCACTGATTCCTTGGCAGACTTCTCGCTTATAGTCCCTCCTCCAACACCACCATGAGAGACAACTGTCGTATCCAGAAGCAGGCCTCCCTTACCAGCAAGTGAGGCACTATGAAGATCATTCCGACGACTTGCTCTTGCATGGACAATCTTTTGTCCGTCTTCTTCCAAGTTGGAGCTCCCATCTGCAGATTCTCCAGCCTGCTTCTTCAAAAGTTGCTTCCCATCTCGACTGAGCTGATCGAATGCCTCGGATAGACATGCGGCAATCACTGCCTTGTATTGCTGAACCATCTCCCTATCATCTCGAAATCCAGCAAACAACTCTTTCGCTCGCTGAACGACTGCCTCGTGAAGTCCCAATGCATCTCCGGCATGAACCATCTATTATGATTATAAACAGCATTTTGTTTGTTCAGTTTGAGATGTTCTCGTTGTCTCAATAAAGGATAAACAAAGGCTTACCTGATAAAATGCATCCTTCTTCTGTTTATCCTTATATCCAATACGTGTCTTCCTCTCTTCCTTACCAAATTGTGATATATTCATTTCAGTATAGGCATGTGCATTCTTTAATATATTCTCAATACCATTACCTCCACGTGGTCCACTACCATATCCACCCATACCTGCCCCAGTAGTGAATTGTACGCCTCCAAGTGATGTACCCATATTATGTGAATTGGAAAATAATGGATTGGGTGCATCACCGTGATGGTTACGATCTTCTTCTCCCTCGAATTTACGAAATTGCTCGCCTTCGTGCATTATTGATTCACTTACTACGGTGCCGCAGTTGGTACAGATTAAATCACCATTCTTACGATCTAATATAAATGAGGCTTGATCATTATTACCACATGTGTTGCACTTTTTCCATTGTTCAATTTCATGCTTGGACGTGTTGGCTGCCACTGGTATTTCCTTAGCATCGTCTTCTAAACTTGCGGCATGTGCTGAAGAATTGGTACCCATTCCTAATACTACAGTGTCATAGACACGACGACGTATCGACCGGAGTTCATCATTGGATATTTCTGGACATAACAAGTCTGCGATACGTCGGGGTGTTGTTTGTAATATATCCATCTCAGTTCTAAGAGTTGTTTGGATGTTGTGTATTTGAAAGTCAGATACTTACTTATAATTTCCAACAAACAACAACATAAAAAGTGTGAAACTCACCGTGCAGCAATAGAACGATGTAATCCCCTAGCCAAACTAATTAAATCTTTTAATTTCAAATTCCCAGCACTCGGTATAACAACCTCTAATAATTTCTTCCGTTCTTCCTTCTTACTACTTTCATTACTATTACTACTTTGTTTTAATTCCAATTCACTTAATGGTATACAAGTTAATGTATCAACTATACCACCATTTACACCTCCTAAAGCATTAACTAATCCACCTAATGTAATGCGAGATAATATTGCACCAGTGGATAAATCTGTTGAATTATTATTTGTATTTGTATTATTAGTTTTTGCAAATGATGGATCTAATATTTGATTAATGTCACCCGAGTTGGTAGATTCAATCTTTGGCTTTTTCGACATTGGCTCATTATTGTTATTACTACCAACAGCAGCAGCAGCTGCGGGAGTATTACAAGAAGAAGCAGCTGATAATGCTCGAATTAGACTCTGTACTAATGTATTACCAACAATTAATTTTGATCTATATTCATCCTCCATTGCCACTTTTTCTTCAGGAGTAGTATCTTTATTTATACTTGGGTTACTAGGGAATAGCATTCCACCAGTGTTGGGTATGCCGGGTGTTAATTGACGTATCCAGTTTGATATTTCAGTGGTATTAAACTTCCAAAATGGTTTGGTGTCCAGTGGATTTACCATTGGTTGTTGAGATTGTGACTGTTGCATCATCATATTGGCGGTTGCTTGTACGCCTGGATAATATACCGCTGTGGCCATCACATTACTATTGTTCATTATTATAGGTCCGTATTAATAATAGTAATCCGACAGCCGTCTATCATACGCCACATCCCGCCAGCCTCAACAAATTATAAACTCAAACAGATGAGAGGATAAGAGGCCGAGCAATGATTAAGTTAAGTGCTGAGGGTTGAGTGCGAATTTAATGCCTTCAATTTTGCACATTTTCAGAGTGCATCATACTTACTCATTATCTCTCATATTACCTTGCAAAAGCGTTGCTTCAACGTCGAGACAATACTATATACGATGTTAAACCTCCTCAAATATCTCGGCTCAATAGCCATTGTTGTGGTTATTATGCTCGGTCAAGTGTCAGCTTTTGCCCCAAGCACTTCTACTTTAAAAATTGCAACAATTAATGTTAGACAACACAACTTTCAACAAAGAACAACTAATAACAACATTCAATATACTACTACTACTAATAACAATAACAGTGCATTACAAATGATGTCAGATCAGAATAACAAATCATCATTACCAGTCTTTCTCGATCCGGGGACAAAAGGTGGCGCTGTAGTCCTATCCCTTCTACTATTTATTATTCCAATTATTATATATCAAGTATCCACAGGACCATTGGGTATGGATGGTATTGTCGTCGGCAGAAACATTGGTGTTGGTTTTTCAGTATTTAGTATGTTATTATGGGGTAGTACATATATCTTTAGGGTGGCCACGAAGGATATGACATATGCAAAGCAGTTGAAAGATTATGAAGACGCTGTTATTGCGAAACGGTTAGAAGAGTTGGATGAGGATGAAGTTCAGGCTTTGGTTGAGGATATTGAACGTGATACATTTTAAAAGGGGGAATTGAAAGGCTGGTGGGTTGGTGGATAGTGTGATCAAATCGTTATAGTATACACCCGACTAAATTTGAGATAAAGAGTCTTTACTTCCGAGGGATCCAGTTGTGCTCTTTGAGCCTTAACATTCACGTATTATGGTTCAAATATAGTTTGCGAGGCCATAAACTTAAAGATAGAAACTGGCACTACTCAGATAACTAAGTAGAGTTATCTGATTTAACTCTGCCACCGAATAACTTACTTATAGACCCCTCTAATTTCACCGGTACTTAAGGGAATAAATAAATCCTCACAAAGCCTAGGAAAACCTAATGTTAATTGCTCTTGGTTGTAGACTGAGTATATGTAATTATTCATTACTATGTGCATGTTGGTGCCACTGACCCCCCATCAATCCCAACTTAACTGCAACACCTATCTCGCCACATCTTTTACAAAACTTTACACAATACGCTCCAACTCAGTGGCATAACTCAAAGCTTGTCCCATCAACTTCTGACTAGGAATATCCACAGCCTTACTTCCAATAGGTGGAGGTTGGAACATCAACCTACCATCCTCAACAATCCAATCCTCCCTCTTCTCTTGAATATATTCCTGTAACTCCGACACACTATCAAATTTCATCATAGTAACCGCATCATCCAACTTCATTACCTTATATGATACCTCCACACAATCAGCAATTGAATCACGTACAGTTTCCAATAATTGTTCCATAAAGAAATTATACGACGGGTCAGGCACTGCAGACTGTGCCGCCAATACTTCATCATAACTACCCACCATTAATTGACGTTCTAATGTAATTGGGAATGAAACATAGGATGACTTCGCATCATCATCAGTTAACAATTCCAACTCGGCATGAAATTCCGATAACCGGTTATCAACTAATAAATTCATTAAATTTAATCCCAATACATGACATTTACGTTCTGTGTTAGCAGTGTTATTGGCAGCTGATAGTGCAGCATAATATGGTTTGAGTTGTGATATGTTACGTGCGAATGCGTCAAGGTCATCATCTGCTACTGAAAGTAGTACACCTAACTCCAATGCATTGGCTGCTAATGTTATTGATTCAATTGGTGCTCCTTGACCCGTGGGTATTTCAAGCATCCATATCTAAATGTTGTGTTGAGTGGTCCAATTTTTTAGAGGATGTGTAATTTTAGTTTTTGTTGCAAAGGATATAAAAGTATATAAAAAATAAATTATACATACCTTGAGTTTAGTTAGTGTTATCTTTCCACCTTCAATATCATTTGGTACCTGCTTTGATAGCTGGTTTAGTAAAGCAGTAGCATCCGCCATTTTAGATTGTTGTCGAATGATCGATTCCTTGTGAAGGGCATTTAGCCCCTACGGGCATAGAAAAATGTGCCCTTGAACTTAATTGACACCAATTGAGGTAGGTATACGTAGCGAGCAAGCTGTCTCCGCTATGGTTATGCCATATCTAGCTGATAATACGATATCCATCAAGTAATAGGAGATAGAGGGAAGGCGTCATATTTGGTTGTGCTGGCGAGTCATATCAGCGGCAGCAAATTCACACATATAAAGAACATATCTTGTGTATCTTTTGGGGCTGACACTGCTGAGCAAGATTGAGAACCTCAATTGTAGTTACAAATTGTAGGTCTTGACTTTATCCCAGTTGCGTGCTCTTTGCTTCTTCTTATTTAACAAAGTACATAGATTGACACCCTTGCAATGTATGGTAATATACTTGCACGATGTGGCGGCAGTGGCTCGGTATCCAATGGATGCAGTAGAGGTGTCAACAACATAACCTCAAGATCATCATCTTCTTCTACTACTACCCGACGAAGTAATAATAATAATAATCATCGAAGTATCATGGCTGCAACAACATCTGCAGGTGTAGCATGTACAATGTGTCACTCTCTTCGTTTAACTGCGGCTTGTTCCGCGGGTACCTCATTGCAGCAACATGTTCGAACTAATTTGAGCAATAATCACTACAGCAATACAACAGCAAGAACTCTAACAACCTCCTATAATAATAATAAAGCCCATTTTGGAAACGGGATGAATCAAACTGTTGCATGGAATAGTAGTTCAATAGCGAATGGTTGTGGAATACTTAGAACTTCTCCAACGCTGCTCAACAATAGGGCAATAATTAATTCATCAAGCCAAATCAAGAGCAGTTCTCTACAATTACCAAGCAATACATTTGGTGGTATCACCCAGCACAACTTTATAGCGGCACCATTATCCACAGTTGCCCTCTCTTCACGAGAAGCACTGCTTAATGGCGAAGCTAGTGCAGCAGAACCATCTTGGACGATGCAAGAACTAGTAGGAGCTATATTATTCGCCACAGCTGCCACGGCTGGATCTATACTCCTTGGACCTATTGATAGACTTCGTGGTAAGACTACTGGCAATGATGGCGGTGGTGGAAATGGAGGAGGAGATAATGGGGGCGGTGGGGGATCTGGGAGCGGTGGTCCAATTGGCGAGCATAGATTAGACTCTCCTTTAAATACCAAGGAAGAGAATAAGGAAGAGGGTGATCAGGAAATGGAATTAGGTTTGGGCGTTGCTACTTTGCCTAGACCATATGAAGGTATGTTTATTAAGTTGTACACGTGTCTATTGTTAGATTACATCTGCAAGATATCTCACTCACTTGATGTGTCTCCTAAATTTTACTCCTCCAGTATCCGTCCGAGCATTAAGAGGCGGTAGATTATCCATGGAAGATGAATTCGTGGTTGTCAATGGAGGGCGTTTGTCAGCCGTATTCGATGGTCACGGGGGAGGAGGTGTTAGCCAATACCTCCGTGATCGTTTGCATGTAATAATCTCCGAACAATTGCAACAACAAGAGAATGCCCAGAAGCCTGGCAAATTTAAACGAATGTTAAAGGGTTTGTCGGGAAATAAGAAGCGTGCCCAATCCGAAGAGGATAATAGCACCCAAGACACCAAACAATCTAGCAAGAAATACGACATCTCTAGATTGGGTCAGCTCCCCATTCATTCTGTCACCAACGCCTTAAAAAATTCCTTTGATCAAATTGATAAGGAAATTCTCAAGAATGATGAATACGAATACCAAGGAAGTACAGCTGTGGCCACCGTCCTACACGAGGCGAGTGATGGTACACGTACACTCCTCTCAGCTAATGTCGGGGACAGTAGAGCTGTACTTAGTAGGAAGGGCAGGGCTGTAGAGTTGACACGAGATCACAAGCCCAACGATGATAGAGAGAAGGCCCGTATCCTTGCCATGGGAGAGAAGATTGAGTGGGATCATTACTGCAAAGTCCAGTAAGCATCTATTGTGTTGCTGTATGGTTTGTGTTCTTCTCTTAACGTCATCTAACTCCTCAAACACTCTCATCATCACCCTCAAAAATCCACAGTCGGGTAAGAAATTTAAGTTTATCCCGTGCAGTAGGAGATCGATTTGCCAAGCCTGCCGTTTCTGGGGAGGTTGAAATTAAACGTTTCCCTATTTATGATGATAAGGATGAGTTCATCTTGTTAGCAAGTGATGGATTATGGGACGTTCTTTCCTCCCAAGAAGTTGTATCATATGTACACAAGAGACTAAAGGCACCGCCAAAGGATGGTGCAGAAATCACATCACCGGAAGATATGGCAAGTCTTACATATTTACGAAGAAAGAACATGTCAAGGTTTATTGCCAACGAAGCTCTAAGACGAGGGTCGGGGGATAATATCTCAGTGGTAATAGTCTGGTTAAATGAATTTGATGATGGGAATCCCACTGTTTAGAATAGAAGAATGTTGCTAATTTAAGGCGACGATAGCCGTAGAGGTTTGTTTGAGCTGAACGTCGCTTATAATGTAAAACTAGAAAACAAATAGTATATCTTATCTTAGAACTTAACCACTAATTATTAACCTCTACAGAAGTGGGTGACTTCTCTTCATTAATGTTTTGCTTCTCCTCCTTGTTGTTCAAGTTTTGACAAGCAGCTAGTACATCCCAGTACTTCCTCGCCTTGGCAGTTTGCTCGTTTAACTTCTCAATCAGTGCCGTAGTACGTAAATCAATTGCCGCTGCTCGTTGTACCTCGCCACCAGGCATAGCCCCATTCGAAATCGCCATAATGGCTTGTTTATGATGCGGTGCATACCCCTTACCGGAAACTACATCACTCACAACTTGTTTGGCCGTATCTTCATGTACATCCGTAGCCACTAATGATCGGATGGCCTTGATACGGCACGATGTATACTCAAACGATCGGAGTGTAGTACGTCGTAGTAGCTCACGAGTCCGAACATGAAAGAGGTTGGGCACCTCAACATCAACATCTAATGATAACATAGTCTGATGAGGTTCCTCGGGATCTTCATCATTATCAGATTTGTCACTCTCCAATTCTCTAATGGCCGATTTCCTCCTTGTTGATCCAAGTTCCACCTTTTTGGTAGGTTCGACTACCTTTGTCTTTGTCTTGAGGAGGGGTTCAGCACCATTTACTGTCATATCATAATGAAATACGATTGGTTGAGTACACGGCTGTACTAATTGCTTCTCGATAAGTAAGCCCCGAACGGCAGAGAATAACATGCGGCTACATCCAAATAGATTGGTTAGGGTTTCATCGTTATTAACAATAGAACGATCATTAGGATCTTGCAATTCCCTTGTTCGAATGTAAAAGAAAATTGCATATAGAGCCTCATCCATTGTGATTGTCTTGGGAACGTATACTTCCTTGTCGGGATGGTCTGCCGCGGATGGGAAGGTTGTTACTGGTGGCATCTGCCTATTTGCAAACGCCGCCTCCTTGCCGGGAGGAATTGATCCCATCATGGACGAATTAGATGCCTCATTCATAATCATCTCTGCAAGATTAGTAATTGAATTGGTGCGAGATACATCCCCTCCTCCAGCAGCAGATGAACGCTTTCTCTTCTTATTCTTGCTTTTATCAGAAGACCTCTTGCCAGTATCACCTGCGGCCTTCTCATCAATAAATGTGGGAAAGAACACCTCACATAACTGAATAGAGGGGATATAATTCGTCTCATCACCCTGTCGCCTATATAGTTTAATCTTGGCTGATATTTTATCAGTTGAGAAGATGGATGTAAAGACTTTACCACCCATGGACTTGAATTCACTATCCTCATTATGTGCAATAAAGAAGGCGTTGGTATCAGGTGCATTAGACTTGGACCTTTCCCAAACAATCTTCTTAACCTCGGCAATCTCTTCTGGCTTGGGTGGTTCCGGCACGCTACCGTGTCCTGATCGAGTAATTGCCGACGTTTCTAATACCTCCGCCTTATCATTCTTCTTAATGATTTTCAATTCAACTTCCAACTTATCAAATAAATGTGTAAAGTTAATTGGATCAATGGTAATTTCATTCTCACGTTCATTATTACCACCTTTCCATTGATCTTTTAGTTTGGTTGACGATTCACTGCTCTTAGTAGCAGTAGTGCCATTCATATCCTCATCTGCATTACTACTACCACTGGATCCCAAAATTGGTAATCCTTTATCCAACTTATCATCAACAATTTTGGCACTATCATGATCTAAATGTTTAATTAATAATCCACCCTCAATAACTAATGTCCATTTACGTACACCCTTTTTAATTTCACGTTGATGTAATGGTTTCTCCTCTTCCTCTTGAACATTTTGATGTGCTGAGGAATGTAGTAGGGCACTAAAATCTTTACCGCCATGTCCTGCTCGTGGAACTGCCGCTGCTGCCGTAGGTGCAGTAGGTTCATCCTTTTTCTTGTCATCCTCACTGCTACCGGCATCATTACCACCCTCAACTCTGTGAGATATGAAGATACGACAATGGGTTCGTCGACTTGTAGGTGTTTCCTCCATGTTATTCATAGCACGACGACGATGTGCAACTACACGTGATGATATACGAGATTCGATATCATCTAATCGACGGAGGATGGTATGATGCTTCTTGTAAAGCTTATCAATTTTTGATGTTGGCATTTTATGTGTTGTGTTGTTTGTGGTTGTGAATTCCGCCATGGTTGGATTAAATATTTATGATGATATTGTTGTTCTACTAATCTATATCTACCAATTATCCTACTTATATATAAATGCTATAAGTATATCTTATTATTGCAATGCCTCAGTACAGTCAACTCTCAAAATCGTTCACATTTCCTGCATGTACGATATATAACTCAATAAAAGATACCCAACTTAGTTCATGCCTCATGCGTATATGTGACCTGGTCGCTATCGTTATATTTAACTATGTATGGTATGAACATCTAAAGGATTGGGATCCAAGTGCATCGTTCATACTACACACCCACAAACTCTCAATTGGTGGTTACTGTGACGAGTGACGGCCCCCAAAATTAGCAGATTAGTTGTTACTGGCTTTACTATCCATCTCTTCTAATTCTTCCTCTATCTTCTCCAGTTTCTTTTCCATTACTTCTTTGTACTGTTTCAGAAACTTTTCAGTTGATGTGATGGGATCTTCTCCATATGTTGGTACTCCATTTATTCCATCTAGTGTCGAACAATCTGCTTGGGATGTGCTAACACCACACTCCTCATCAACTGGTACAAACGAGCCAAACTCTCCATCTTCGATAACCTTACCAAATGGTTTTCTCAACCAGCCTAGTCCATTAAGTTTTGCTGCATCTTCAATAGCCACAATACACTGACCGAGATCTCCTCCCTTTTCCAAAGCATCTACTAACGCATCATAGCATGGCTTGTATTCCTTTAACAAAAGTACTGCCTGTGTTGCACCCCATCTTGCTTGATTCCGAATTAATTCTGGAGACCATTGACTAACTGCGTTGGAACTTCTTGGATTCAAACTCCTGAGAAAGCGTACCAGGGCCTCTTCGTCTCCTGCTCCTCCATCTGCACCTTGAAACTCAACAGCCTCAGCTGCAATTCCTCCCATTACAATGATACTATATCTATCAATAGACTCTCTTGTTAAAGGCTTTACCCCCGCTATCTGTTCACTTAGATCTAAGTCATAATAACTAGTTCCGGCAGAGACTGCGGTACTCGCTCTGCCACCAAATCTAGAGTCATTCAATGCTTCCCAAGTACTCAAAACTACACCCTCCACTGGACATCCCAGTATGTAAGCACACAAGAAGTGACCTGCTTCATGTTTGGTAATACGCTTCGTTGTTTCAGGCTTTACAAATCGTAATGCAGTTTCAAATACGGCACCACTAACGAGTAGTTGGTCCATCAATGCAAGTAATAGCGTACATACAACTAACAAATTGAAGTTGATTCCGTAGTAAAGCGATGCCAATCCTTCAAGCACTGCCAGGGCAGCTCCTCCATACAATAACAAGTTAGTTTTTTTGGGAGTTAATGCTACCATTTGCATGTCTGTAATCTGTTCTAATAATGTTGGAGTTATATTCTTTGATCCCGAGGTCGGATAGATTGGTGCGTCAAGTTGAGGAACATCATTTAAACAAGTTGGAGGTAATCTTCCAATGGCTCCAAAGACATTCAACTTGCCCTTCTCCCTCAATAGTCTATATAGCTTAGTCATTCGGGTTCTAACTATATCGTTGGCCTGAAATTCTATATCTGCCCCAGCACTAATGTTGGAATCTTCTAATGATCTTTTGTTAACTGTATTCTCTTCCGATTGTGTTGTTGCTAATTCGATGGAGTTGAATATAGATTGCAATTGTGTGTTAGTTAGGGAAGATATGGATGATGGATTGGATTCAAGGTAGGATAGTATTGTTTCAAGTTTGTTACTTTCTAATACATTGTTGAGTTCATTGGAATCGATTGAAGCACCAAGCCTTGTATTGAGTATAGTGTGTTTTGCAAATCTATTATTCCTCTGTATTAATGGTTGTATGTATGACGATCTAGAAGAAGTGAAGGCATATACATCGGTACTGCAACCTATCAATGATAATATGTACAATAAAGCTTGTCTTTTATATATGGTCATGTTGGGTGTTTGTGTCCTCAATGTTATGTGTTTATTTATTTTGTGAGTGAAGTATGTATTATATCAGTGAACAAGCGACGATATACGATATGCTAATGAATCAGATGAGACGTGTATATGCTGAGTACTAATATCTAATAACGCTGAGTAATATCTACTACCGTGCAGTAGCTCAGTCAACTCAACAATGATGTGTCATTTTTATTTTTTCCCTCTGAGTATCTTTTAGGATACCGTTGGGGTAATGATCGATAATGAATGTGTCTACATCAACCAAGGACATCAACTAATACCTCATGATATCATAATGCCCTGTTTGTATAGAATGTATCTCTCATACACCTTTTCTAGTAGTGATGGTTGCTACAGAAAGTTTGAGGATAAGTACCTTTTATATGACTTTCAAATTTGACATCTACCAACTACCATTATCCCATCCCGAGTCTTCCTCCTCAGCCTGCTGCTGTCTTTTCCTAATCTTCTCTACCTTTCGTTCTTCTCGTTTTAAGTCTCCACAGAAGGCTTCTTCATCGGTATGTCGTGCCTCCACATCTCGATGACGAGTACCAACACTAACAAGTTGCTTGATAATACCATTATTCTTAATCGGCTTGTTGTTATCAGCACCTTCCTCTCCTCCAGCAGTATCAAAACAACGTCCGTCATTCCTTCTTAACCTAGCTCTCAAAATTACAGCCAAGTGTTCTACTAATACAACCGATCTGTGTCGTCCATACTCACTACCAATTGATACTGTCATCGTCAAAGGCGAGATTGGACCATGCCCCCCTTCGTCTATCGCCTCAACAAGTATCTTGATAACCTCATCAGCTATCTGGTTGGCCCGTAGTCGCATGGGACTTTGACTATTATTAGTACTTGGCTGCTCATGTTCATCATTATCTTCTGTGTATCCATCGTTGGTATGTTGTTGCTGCTGTTTGGGATTAAGTAAAGTTTTCTTCACATAAGATGAAAGACCATTGAACTTGCCATAATTACCTGGACATCTGTCTAAATCACGTATATCAATTGATGGTAGTGGATTGGCATAGGAGAATCCTCCCTTCTTTGAGGGTCCTCCATACTTGTATCCAAATGATACCAACTCTAAATTGATGGATGCCTTGTTGAAATGTGCAAGCATACCAGTATTATTTTCATTCTTGTTATCACTTCTATTATTGTTGTTGGTAGATGATTGGTTGTGATGTTGATCCTTCTTCCATTCCACATCTTGCTCACCATACTCGGCCATTAATTCTGCCAATGGTAGTTTACATCGTGATTGAAAGTCATCATTATTCTTTTCATTCTTTGTTGGCTGCTGCTGCTGATCTTTCTTCCAATTTACATCTTGCTCGCCATACTCGGCCATGAGATCTGATAGATTCATTTTACATCGTGATTGAAAGTCTTGATTCGTCATGTTGCTACTGTCCACTTTGAACACATCACTTTCATTATGATTGGCATCCTTCTTCTCTTCCTCATTCAAACCAAAGGCATCAATTGATGATAACAAGGTCATGGCGGCTGTACAGGCAAGTGCCGATGTATTCTTATCATTACTTTCTTGTATCTCTGATGATATTGTTGTTTCAATTTGTTTATTGATTGCTTCTTCTCTATTCATATCCATATCATCTGTTATTGGGGTTTTGCTTTCTACTTTTTGAGCAGATGGTATTGGTTTTGATTGTCTCTTCTTACCACCACTACTATTCGATTTAAAGCTATCACTGCCAGCCCACTGACTACTGCCAAATCCACCACCACAACTGCTACCAAAGTTGGTCTTTTCTTTACAAACTCTCAATACCCGTCCATCAAATTGTACCCCATTTAACATTTGTATAGCATAATCCACATCTACAAACTCTACTAATGCATATGTATTTGATTTATTGTTGTTTTTAGTAGATTGAGGTATTGTAATACCATTTATATTATCATGTACCGATAAACAATGTGGTATGAATAAATCATTGTATAGATTGCCTGCTAGGCTTTGACGTGGACGTAGATTGCCAATGTAGGCTCTTCGTCTTCTTTTGCTATTATTATCTCTTGGCATACCTATCTTTATGTTGTTGTCTGCTATATATGGTAGTTTTGCAAAACGATATCTTTTCTACTAGGCTCTTCTATCTCTGGGTTACTCAATATAAGTATAGACAACCCTTTTATATAATGCTATCCAGCTGCCAAACACTGATATCTCGATTGCAAGCCTTGGGCCGTCTTATTGCAAAGGTGAAGATTGATTGGCGCCACTGTGAGGCAGGAGTGAGGAGAGGCGAGTAGGGGAGGGAGTGAATCGAGCGACTAAACGGTATCTTTTTTTACTTGGAGATAGAAATAAGAAGTTTGTTGATTGACAATCATAATCTCCTCTTCTTCCCCTCTAGCACCAATACAATGGCAACTTTGTTATTAACATCTAATTGTGGTGCTCCGTTTAGTGGACAACCCGGCGTTGGCGGTGGCGGTGCTTTCCTCCGCAATAATCATCATCGTTCAACATCTGACAACAACCAAGATTCAGATTATGCCATCATCAACCTTCCTCTTCAGTGTGATGTAACAATAGTACCACGAATTACTATCCCCAATAACAACAATAATAATAATGTACCAACATCGTCATCATCTACAATTCATAAACTTCATACACTAAAAGTACCCAATCAAGTACTAAATCCATGTGGGATAAATAATATCATTTCAATCGATAATCAAGAATTATTCAACACGAATGAAGAAGGAGAGGATAATGATAATGGCAATGGTGCTAATTATCTACTAAGTCTTACCCATTGTGCTGTAAATATTGATAATGATAATAGTAGTAATATTACTTCATTACCCATCACATCCAATCCATCGACATTTCAATTTACATTTTATAAAGAAAAGAATGACAAAGAATCATTATGGGGAGAAAACAATAATGTTGTTGATGATGATGTTGATACAGTATTCTATACAAATGGAAAGGTACATCGCGTAGGTGAGATTCATACATCATTCGATTATACCACTGCTATTGAATATTATCAAGAGAATGTCCGTAATAAGAAGAATCAACAACAAAAGAATAATGAGGTTTGTAATAAGTTGCATAATAATAATTCTACAACTATTCATAATACCAAAAGGAGTAATCCTGAGGTAGCATCAATCATGGTATCACTTGAGGAGGAATCAAGATTTGTTAAACAAACATTGACAGTATTAGGTTGTTTAGGTGTTGTATTTACAGTTGCGTTAGTATGGACATTATCAAAAATGTCATCAACAACAAAGAAGAAAGTTAGACGTAGAAGAGTTATTGTGAATGATTCATGGAGGTATTCAGTTCCTCGGGAAGTCGTGGATACTGGAAAGGATGATTCGGTAAAGACTGATGAAGGACATGTTACTCCTTTGGTGGATAATGTTTCTCCTCTATCAACGGTTATGAATGCTGATGAGCAACCTACTGATTTGGCTGCTGTGACAACTTCGAATGAGGAGTCCAAGGCAAACCATGAGACTTTGCATTTGGTATCACCATTTACTCCACTTCAATCAGCAGGAGCAGCGGCGAAAGATGCAAAGAAGGATAATGGTACGCGTGCTGATATGAACAAGTCACCAAGACATTGGTATGAAGACTTTCTCTCTCCCCAAAACGATGACGTAAAGGAAAAGAATGCACCCACCAAATTCTCATTTACTGCAAAGAATGAAGTATCACGCTCACTCTTTTCTCCACTCAAGGCAAGTGCTGCTGCCAAGAATGGTGTGCCTTCTAAGAACGGAGAGGAAACCGCTGCCGTTGTTGAAGAGCTATCTCGTGGTACCAACAAGAAGTTTCATCATCTCCCCCGTAAGGAGCTAGACTTTGATACACCCATTGAAAGGTCTGACTTCTCACCTCCCCCGAGCAGTGTGAATATACTCTCATTACCAATTGAGAGTGAAATTACATTTGATTCTAGTAGTGATATGTCGGAGTCAATTGTACAGGCGGTGCCTGAGGGAACAACCGAAGAGATTCCCGTTGGTGGTAATGATGATACAACACTTAGTCTAAATCATGTATCCAAGCTAGAAGAAGGAAATTTGGCCGTCGAAAAGGATACTCCATTTGAATTGGAAGAAAGCAACATCGTATCTGAAATTGGTTGTAAACCTGGTAACCTTACGCTCTCCCAAATCAATGTGGATGAATCGTCTATTGTGAAGAGTGAATGGTCCATGTCCCAAGAGCTATCCAATGTTGAAGAGATTTCAAGTAATGATTCAACTATCTACGAGTATGCACCCATGGAGGAAGATGGAGATGCAAAAGATGATAAAGTTGGTGAGTTAGACTCGGTGGACAAACAGTCATCTGTTTCTGAAGTGGCTGAGATGAAGGACAGCGAGGATTATACTCATGATGATGCCGTGGAGAACAGCAGTTCTCCAAAGATTGCATCAAGTAGCAAGAGCCCAGTTTCTGATGTGGTTGATTCTTCTACACCAAAGCCTACCAAGACACCGAAAAGACTGACTCCTGTTCCAACGCCAAGAGCGACAAAAACGCCCGACAGCACGGGAGAGTCCAGTGATGAGATGTTTAGTGATTATTGGTAGGTGGATGGTCGAGTTGATAGGGGGTTGTTGTATTTGATTACTTTGGGTTTGTTTGATGTGAAGGGTTTGTGTTATAGATTGAATGTATAAAAATGAATCCTAGTTTATGTGATCTTCTTCTTGTAATGAATCTAGTGGTCATTCAGTAGATCTTGTGATAATGCCCGAATCTCTTTGCATCGTTTGATTAATTGATCCTTTGATGACTGAGTTGACTCGACATGATGTAGAATGTCCTCTGCATTCTTACCACAGATAGCAAGAGTAACGGACGCAGTGTACATAGCAACCTTACTCGTTGTATCAGTCGATACTTTATCGTCAAAACTGCCCTTGTTATTATTCAAGTATAGAGCATCCTTGTCTGATCTATCAAGTAGAAGAAACACCTCTGTCATGATTTTCTTTCCGTGTTTTGGCATAATTGGATATGCACCATTCATTAGAGATACGAGACTAGCAAGAGCTGATACTTGAGCTGATCGCACTTCAAGACTCATGCCACTCCAACTAATCAATGGTAGTATTGTTGCAAGGCCTACACGTGCAATCTCGATAGACCTTGCGTTTGGTAAGTGAGCAAGCTGTGCAAGGAGAGGATTGATACCTGCTACCAAAACTCCAGTGATACGCTCATCATTACCATCACGACCACTTACATGAACTTGCTTTCCAATTGCAACAAGAATGGTAGCTGCAGCTTTACAGACCATTTCATGCACTTGTGTATGTGGAGTAAAAGCGTCTGGTTCGTTTGAGTATACTCCGCAGTAGTTCATCCATTTTGATTGAGCCAGACATATCATTGTGAGTAGAGTTGGTGCTTCTCTGCCACACATTTGAATTGAATCAGACAATGAAGATGTCACTATGGGGCTAAACTGGCCAACAAACGAAGGAATCTGTTCTAGCTTTGAGGCTGATTCAATCGCTGATATCAATAAAAGAGCTCCAGCAGCTTGATGAATAGTTTGTACATCGTCTAGAAGTGACAATGCAATTGGAAGTGTATCAGATAGTGCCTTGTTTGTCGTCTTAAAATCAACACAT
>Ga0214477_100308_pt1 | contig 35130 bp, 27 predicted proteins | sample M1_20Mar14CPVII9_FD_165058 | JGI IMG/M metagenome (GOLD analysis project Ga0214477, IMG submission 165058) | Marine eukaryotic communities from Monterey Bay, California, United States - M1_20Mar14CPVII9sort6BwellC16 | ecosystem: Environmental > Aquatic > Marine > Unclassified | place: USA... | reverse complement strand
CAATTACAACACGGAGCTGTCCTTCGTGAAGATGATCGTTTAACACGAACATCGGGTAAGCCTGTTAAGGTAATGTGTATTGCACGATGTCCTTTGGGTGGTCATTTTGCAACCGGGTCAGATGATGGACATGGACGGGTCTGGGCTGATGATGATGATTGGCAAGTTGAGAATCTTGATAATGAGTTTAGTGAATTCGACATCGAGGATCGTAGCTTGACTAGGCAGGGTGGCAAATTGAAGACTCATCCTGGTAATGGTAAGATACACATCTTGTGACATTCTTGAACTTTCCACATCACATTCATCTAACCTCGGTACTTTGCCCTTCGATATAGCTCCCTCGACAGAAAGATTACTAGCCACATTACGGGAACATAACAATCCTGTTACCGATCTATTGTATTCAGGTGCTGGTGATCGTATCATGACAGCAAGTATGAGAGATGGAAACGTCTGTATCTGGTCAGGATTCTACCACAGTTCTTCCCACTCCCGATTCTCCAACTTGGGACAAGTTATCATTCGACTAAGTGCTGTTTCGGGAGGTGGCCCTAGTACCGCCAATGTCCACTGTGATGGAGTAGCTTGGACTTGTGACGATTCAAAAGTTATCACGTCCCAGTCAAGTCCAACCAAAGAACCAAACTCTGCGGATATCATCCCGTTTAGTCACATGATATATGTATGGGATAGTCATACGGGCAAATGTCTTCTTGGACTAATGTCATCACACAGTCGACTCTGCTCTGCCTTGGCTCCACATCCTGAACTTCCTTCAGTGATTGCATCAGCTGGATCAGATGGGGTAGTTAATGTCTGGGATCTAGACCGTGGTGATTGTTTCTATACCCATGCAAATGATTTGTTACACGGGCCAGTTGAACCAGCAACTAATCGAGGCAAACGATGTGGCTACCTCGAGGTTCAATTCAGCCCAAATGGATTACAGCTTGTGCTAAGTGATGAGGGTGGACGGGTTACGGTATTGGATACACCGTCTACAAATGTGGGAAGTCTAGACGACAAGCTAACATCCTGGTCCTTGTCTACTCCAACTTGGATGAAGGAACAATACTTTGCTAATGATTACTATGAACTATTATATGATTCAAACGGATACTGTATCGAGCGTGGATCGGCTCAACCTCCCCACAAATCACCCGGAGGAGTCAGATGCACCCATGAAGGAGCTCCCTATCCAGAGGAGATGAGAGAAATCTACCAGGAGCTCAAGGGTCCACTTCCATTACCACACAAAGATGCTCGGTGGCATCGGGACAACATTCGTTCCCAGAGAGTTGAGGTTCGGTTTGAGAGTGGAGCCTCAAGTAAGGGCAAGAGGATTCAAGTCAAAAGCCCTGACTTTACACAGCGGTGCCTTACAACTCCCATCATCAACAAGTCAGGTAAGCTCGTCCAACACGAGAGGAAGAATCTATCCTTGGCCGCCTCAAGCTCAAGAGGTCCCGTGGGTGGCACAACTACGAATCGGAATTCGAATACATCTTCCAATAGGCGAAGTAGTAGTGTTATCTGGAGAACTGATGAACCAGAAGATGAATTCGATGATGAGGAGAGTGATGACGAAGAGTATGTTGGTAATGGCCGTACATTAGAAGAAAGTAGTGATGAGGAAGTAATAGAAATGGATGGCCGCCGATCGTCAAGGAGGCGTAGTAGTAGTAGAGGACGACAGGGACAAAGAGGAGGAAGTAGACGTCGTCGTCGGGGAGACAGTTATGAATCAGATGACTCCCAAACATTACGGCCAGCAAGATCATCGTCCAGAACATCGTCACGTCCAGCTGCTCATGATGCATATATGGAATTAGATTCGGACGACGATGATGTTGTGGAGATTATCAGCAATACGACAGATCCAAGTGGGAAGTTTATGGAAGACTGGACAGTTGCAAACCACATATTCAAAATGCCTAGATATAAGGGAGAAGACCTTCGAAGGGCATGGGTTAGTCGGATTAGTCCCCCCAAGAATCAAAGGAATTACTGTCCACAAGTTGGGGATTCGGTAGTGTACATACCAAGGGCACATTCTGAGACATTGAAAAAGTTCCCCATTAGTGGATACTCACCTCCTTGGGCAGCTTGGCCTACAGCATACCCTTGGCCAGTTGTCCGCTGTAAGGTCACACATGTCAGATACAGATTCCCATATGATATGTACTACAATTCTCGTTCTCGAGATGACAAGTTGTTGGGAGTGGCAGCCATCTTCACCCTTGAAATTACTGGTGTACCTACACAACAGTCAGGCCGTACCCTTCCATGGCCAGCTCCGTCCTTCGTTTCTCCCGTTGCCATTAGGACTCGTTCTGTTGGATCTATCAAGTTTGAGGTGACTGTATTTGAATCTAACGAAGAAGAGTTCCTCGTTCCGGACTACCAATACCTGTGGAGAGTTAAAGAGTTGGAAAAGGCTATCGAGGCAAATGATGGAACGGTCAGTGGACTTTCTGTCACGGTTTGCTATCCAAATGACAGGACGGACAGGGAAGACGCTGATTATTTAGAATTCGATGCTCAGTTAGTCAATATTGCCGAAACAAGTAACGACGAGTTTCACTTAATTGATAGCGGACACAATGCATTGACATTGCAATGGCATGTGGAAGGAGGTTCTGAAGTTACAGATGAAGTGTCTTGGCTTAGTGTTTGGGAGATTAAAGTGAAGAATCCCTCTCGTCCAGTCCCCTCGGTACCATCATTGGATCAATCGACTATGACTGCTATACGGTCAGCATTGAACACCATTGAAACACTGGATAACGATGTCAAGACATGGTATTTCGATCAACCAGACGTCAGCAGATATACCGACTACTTTGATATGATCGAGGGTAAGCGGATTAGTTAGGTCTATCTTTTGGTTTGTAATATGCACATCTCACTCTTGCTTCTGTCTCCACCATTTAGTACCCATGTATCTAAGTCTAATTCTAAAGCGGCTTAGGAGCAACTATTACACCAACAAGTTGAGTGTTCTTGCTGATATTGAATTGATTGAACAGAACTGTTACAAGTACAACGAGAACAACAATGATATGCATGATTTGGCATGTGAAATGTATGACAAGTTCCAATCTCTTATGAATGCTATTGAGGAGCCCATGGCTTATGATAGAGAGAGTAGTGATGATGAATCCGTTGATAATGAGGCTGCTAATCAACCGTCTTCTAAGGCACAACGAGCTGCCAGAGCTTCCACTTCCAGGTCTCGTAATGCTCGAACGGATAGTATTGGACGAGGTAATAATGAAGAAAGTGTTGATCATCAAGAGGTTGCACCCCGCCGAACTCGTCGAGCTGCCGCTTCCCAGAGGACTTCACAACCCGAGAGTCCTCCTGAAAGTCCCTCCCGACGAACATCATCAAGAGCAAGGAGTGTAAGAAGTAAGCCCACCTACACAGAGAAAGACTCAGATGATGGTGAAGAAGAAGAAAGTAGTAGCGACGAGGATGAGATCGAGGAAGAGGAGGAAGAAAGTAGTGGCGGAGAAGCATCAGAATATGATCAAGCAGAAGATAATCGAAGGGGTGGAAGGCTGCCTCCACGGGGACGATCAAGGCGTAGTAAACCAAGCTATGCCGATGTAGGAAGTAGCGGAGCTGAAGAAAGTAGTGAAGAAGATGAGGTTTCAAGTGACGAGGAGGTGGTTACGAAGAAGAGGAAGAGAGGAGGTGGTGGGAGGCGTTCTACTTCTACTGCCGCCGCCGCCGCTGTTGAACCAAGGAAGAAGCAAGGTCGTACAGTCAATTACCCTGAACTACCACGATGGGAACATGTAACAAGGAGGCAGATACATCGTGTCGGCACTGCAATCCTAGTGGAATTGGTAAGTCGTTTTAGTTTCTGAGACATATCATATGATGCCTTTTTGTCTCTGCTTATCTCACCTGCCGATTCATACACTCCATTTATCGTATCATAGAGAGAATTAGATACTTTTGGCTTCTTTACAATACCGGTAGTTGAGGCATTCCCAGAAGTTGCTGATGAATACTCACAAGCTGTTGATGATCCAATGGACTTTCGTACCATTGAGGAGGAACGTCTCTCTACTTATGGACACATCTCGGAGTTACAGGATGACCTTATCCTTGTATTCCGCAACTGCTGTATCTTCAATGAAAACAATCCAGAGTATTATAACTATGCTTTGGATATCTGGCAGAGACTGAATGATGTCTTTGATGATGTGGTTAAGAATAACTATAAGTAGAGTAGGGGGTTAGGGGGTAGGGGGAGGACATCGATGCTTGAGTTGGTATAAGGGATGTCGCCGCTCCTCGGCATTCCACAGAAAGGCTGTGGGGTAATAGCTAAATATAGAACCAGAAATAAACATTTGATAGACTCTTAGCCTTGACACCAATTCGACAATCTATTCAAGTTGACTAAGTTGTAGCCGAAGAATTAAGAGTGGCACAAGTGTACTTTGTTGCTACCCAGAATAGAGTTTCCTCAATACATCATTTCATGAAAATTGATGAACAAACTTCCTGTATTGATTTTGATTTTTGAAGTTCACAACACATCAGAGGTGACGGCTAAACAGAGAGGAATACACCCAACAGAGAGAGCATTCGATATATCCCTATTCCATTCCATTATCATTAGATTGATATCACAAAATTAAGGTTCTTTATTGCCCATTATTTGTCAGCATGATACGATAAAATACAAGTTTACAAGGTGCACCGACATTAATTTTATAACTTTAATAAGCATTATTAGTAAACGAATCCTTCCCGAAATACATCATCATCACTTTACTACACATTATTGACTTATTAAGGTAATCTACTAAGACTACGGAGACAAATCTAGTGTATCTGCAATACAGAGTTGCAGTATTATCACAATAAACAAATTATATTATCAAGAATGAGTGAAGTAGAAAATACGTCGATATACATTTACAATGGAGTTGGTGATGTGCCTTTGGATGTTACACATGTTAGAATTGATCCATCGGTTACCAGTGTACCTGAAATGGCATTTCGGAGCAGACAGAAATTAGAGGTAGTTGAGCTTCCCGAGGGGCTGATACGAATTGAATATAATGCATTTTATGGTTGTGCATCTTTGAAAAGGATTAACATTCCCTCCACAATAGAAGAGATTGGTGGAAGTGCATTCGAAAATTGTCACAAATTAGATAAGATTACTCTACCAGACGGACTTCAAAGATTGAGTAACTACGCATTTTACCATTGTGAATCTCTACAGAGAATCAACATTCCTCCTCGACTTCAGGTCATTAATGAAGGAGCATTCTGTAATTGTGAGAGTTTAACTGATATCACATTTTCTGAGGGACTTCGGGAAATAGGACAGGATGGATTTAGTAGATGTACGTCTTTGGTATCTGTTACTCTTCCATCTTCTTTAAAAGTTGTTGGTATAGAATCATTCGAAGGCTGTGAGAGATTGAATAAGGTACATATGCCTGATACTGTAGAGAGTATACAACCGAGGGCATTCAAGAATTGCAACTTTACAAACTTTCGTATCCCTCCATCAATTGGAAACAGTGTAGATATCAGCATAGTGGGGGGTAATGCCTCGTTAGTCTCACTTGAACTTCCTGAATCCGTAGAACAGGTTGGAGACAAATATGATGACACAGAAGAAGATTACACAGATCTGAGTGTACGGAATGTGGCATTGCCTTCAGAGTGTGTGATATATACGGTTGCATTAAAGAATTGTAAAGAATTGGGTGTTGCATTCCCGGATAGTAACAATGGTACAATAAGAGAAGCATTACAGCACAGATTTGATAATCTACCAATCCACAAGATATGTTACTACCAATCATACCACGATACCGAAACCACAATGCAGAACATCAGACGGGAAGTCAATCCATGGACAACAAAACCTCCTGGTCAATTGAATACAACAGATAAAGAACAAGACTGTCTGGGGATGACTCCTCTTCATATATTGGCATGTTCAACCAAACAAAATGTGAAATGTTTCAGTTATTGATTGAGAAGTACCCTGAAACACTAGTAGTGAAAGATAAGTGGGGAGACATTCCTCTACTATATGCACTTTGGTGTAATGCACCAACAGAAGTAGTTGACTTGTTAGTCGAAAGTTATAAAACAAACCATCCGGAGTATGAGTTTGACTGGAAAGGAATGATTAGAACATTGGCAAAGGCTAGTGTAACACATGCGAACATTCATGAGTTAGTTATGCTGTCAGATCAAAAGTATGGCATGCAACAAGTTGTGCTGGCATTGGCAACATGTAACAAACAAGGATTCAGAAGTCTCCTGTATACTTCTGATGAAACATTTAGATACTTGCTTCGACTTAGTATTTCCGACCGGTTAGATACGTTAGATGTTGAGAGATTTCAAGAAGATCTGAAAAACCGCATCAATGAAGTTGGCGAGGAAATAAGCAGAGATGAAGACACACAAGCAGTGTACGATAGGCTAGCCACTTATGAATCAATCAAAGAGGGAACCTCCGTACTGGAGCTTGCCCTATGGAAGGCAAAGATAGACGAGAGTCGGAACAAGAGGACAAGAGTCGGCGAGGATGTTAGTTACAGGGATCTATGCCGCATCAATTGTAGGGTGGATATTGTCATTAGGAACGTCTTGCCTTATCTTTTGCCAAAGAGGATATTGAGTGGGCATGACTCTACTAGGGTAGAAGACTCAAGTAACGAGTCGAGTGACGAGTCAAGTTATTATTCAACTTGAGTGGGCCACAGAGTTATGGCAAAGTAGTATCAAAATAAAGTCATACGTATGCAATGAGATTATTGCTTGATTAAGAAGACCACACCACCCCCATATATTCATATTTTGTGCTAAGATGTGCACTCTTTTGTATATAGGCGTACCAACTCATCTGATTATACCTTCACCCTTCCACTGAAATGTCTACGCTACACACCCTATACACAAAAGTTCATAACCTTACCTATAGCCACTGTCCTCGACTTCATATTGGTAGAGACAAGTAAGGGAAACGATATCTCCTGTTGCCTGGCGCTGCCTTTAGAATCGGTATCCTGCCCTTCAATCTCGCCTTTCAAGGAGTTTTCATTTTTACAACCAAAATGAAAATTCAGTTTGACAAACAACAACTTCACCTCAAAGCAATAATCGATACGTCTCTATTAAACAATAATAATGCCATCACCATCAAAACGATATTCCCAACGTAGTTCACCATCACGTAATCGCGCTGCTTCTAATAATTCAAGTGACAACGAAACAGAAATGAACCAACGTAAAACAGCACCCGAAATTCTCAACAGTGGTCCATCCTCACGTGGTGTTAAGTTCTCAGCAGACGGCTCTACAACATCACGCTCTAACAATCAAGAACAACAAGAGAGAATGGATATAGGCAAACGAACAGGCATACAAATTCCAGCACGTGGTACTTCACAATCAATACCAATTGATAATGATGGATATGAAGATTTGGATAAATTCTTTGATTCTGCTAAATCTCCAGCACCTCCTGGTCTTTCTAATAACTCCTCCGCTAATAGTGGTGCTAGGGGTGGTGGTGGAGGTGCTGCTAGAGGTGCAACAGGTGGTGCAAGAGGAGGTGGTAATAACAAGAAGCAGAGTGATAAAGAAAAACGTAATCAAGAAAAACATGTTAGACATGAAGAATTATTAAAAGAGGGTAGTGCTAATGCTAGGCAACGTCCTGATTTATTAAATAATGAGCAGGTAAGTAAAGATGTTATTGTGTTGATGGGTGTGTGTTGTGTTGCTGGGATGTTAATTTGGAGTGTTGGTTAAATTGTTTATTTGATGTGTTTTTAGTGTTTAATTGTTAGGGATTGTGAGTTGTGCAGATGAGAAACAATGGTGTTTTGTGTTTAGGGATTAAAGTTTGTATTGGAGTGTTGGTTATATTGTTTGTTTGATGGGTTTGTTAAAGTTTGTGTGTTTGTAGTGTTAGTTTTAGAGGGATTAGTTAGTTAATGCCTATGAGGAATAGTGGGGCGTATTGTATGTTTGGTTAGGGATAGGGGTATTGTTTGGGTGTTATGTTAGTTGAGTTAATCTATGAGAAATAGTGGGCGTATTGTTGTTGTATGTTTGGTTAGAGATATGTTTGTTTAGTTTGATGGGTTTGTGTATTTGTTGAGTGTAGTGAAATGAAGATTTAAAGGGATTAGTTGAAAGTTGGGAGGTATATGTTCTATTGGATGTTGTTAGAGTGTTTTGGGTGTATGCTTGGTGATTGTTTCATTTTGCCGTCGATGTCTAATCTCATATCCCTTTATCATTCTATTGTATTATCAGGGTGCCAATTCAAATCAACAAACACCACGTAATCCAACATGGTCTAACAGATTAATGCATCAAGCAATGGGTGTGCCAGTTGGTGATTCACCTGATGTACAAGCACCCGATACAGTTGGCACTGCCTTATCCAAGGTATCAACAGCGGCACCATCCACGGCGGCAAGTCAGGATACTATTGCTACTGAAAGTCGTCATGCCTTACGTGGTGAACGAGCTAGTTTGGGTAGAGAACAGTTGGAACAGCTTGGTGGTAAGGGATCACCCGAGGCAGAGGCAGCTGAACAAGAGGAGGAAGAAGAAGAAGATGAAGGACCAATGGATCCACCCGAGGAAGAAGATTTCTACACAACTTCAGGTGGTAAGAAGGGTGTTGATCCCGAAGAACGTGATGATATTATGGAACCGGAAGAAGAAGAAGAAGAACCCGTTGATGCGTTGGAAAATAGTTTGGAGGAGGTTGTTCAGAATAATGAAGCATCATTTGATAATAGTGATGATGGTGGTGTGGGTGGTGGCATGCAATTGGCTACACAAGATTTTGATGATGATGTTAATTTTGATAATGATGGTGGTGGTGGATTTGAAGACGATAATCAAGATGATGATGAAGAAGTTAGTGCCAAGACTAGTCAAAAGTCACGTGCAAGTAGTAAGGCAAGTAGTGCCAAGAGTGAAGAAGAAGAAGAGTCCGAAGAGGAACCACCCAAGAAGAAAAAGTCTAAAAAGAAGAAACAATCCGAAGACTCATCGTCCGCCGTTACACCCACATCTGTATTACGTACCAAGAAATCTAAAAAGAAGAAGAATCAAACAACGAAAGTTAATTGGTCAACACCCAATGGTACCTCGAAGGGTATACCCATGGGCAACAGAAATTATGAGGCTATACCCGTATCAGATTATAAGGAAGATTATCCCGAGGGTGAGGAACCCAAAACACCCGGCGGGTCGGCATTACGACGTTCCCGTCGGGCACGATTTGCACCATTGCAATTTTGGAAGAATGAAAAGTTGATATATGAGGCACAAAATGAGAAGGGATTGTTAGGTGAGGCAATGGGTGATATGCCAGTCGTTGCTGGTGTCATGCATGCCTTGCCTACGCCATACAAGGAAGTGAAACGTAAGGAAGTTCCAAAGAAGAAGGGCAAGGATAAGAAGAAACGTAAACGAGGTGATGATTCGGATAGTGAAGATGATGAATCTACCGTGGCTAAGACACCGTTTGATGATAAGGCTATCCGTAAGAAGTTTCGTATTAATAATGGAGAGAGTGGTAGTGTTTGGAGTGAGACATTGGAATCAGCTACTGATATTAAGATTGTGTCAAGGATTGATAATCGTACCTTCTCCAAGCTACCCCTATCAAGTACCCGAAAGAAACGGGAAAGTAAGGTTGTTGGATTTGCCTCCCAAGCCTTTCATGTACCCACGGATGATGATGACTTGTTTCCCGGGTACATTGCCGGGAATGTCGTCTTACCACCCCGTGGTATCAAGGATGCTGAGGGTGTAGGGCTATGCAGTCAAGTCTTCAATGTGGGAGATTGTCAACCCAATTCACTTGAGTTTGCCTTGGCCGATCCTTCTGGTCAAGATGGTGAGTTTGATCCCAAGACGGCCCAGCGTTATTTATTGAATAAGGGTGATATGTTTCAAATTCCACCGGGGAATGTTTACAGGATTGAGAATCACAGCAAGACTGTCAAGGCTACCTTGTTCTGGACAATTATCAAGTGTACAAGTCGAGCAGAGCAGGAGGATGATAGTGAGGAGGATGATTAAGTAGGTATATGTTGGGAGTGGAGGGTAACATTACTTGGACACACCAATCTATTTTGGTGGCCAATGAAAGTTAGTAGGGAGAGCCTTGGGGCCGTGTATATTACAATTTAGCCGTTATGGATGTGAGGGTAGTTTTACAATCGGTTATTATTTCATGGGGTTAAATTATATAAGTATCTTGACTATAGAAACCAAAGAGTCTTTCCTATCGTCAGCCGAATGAGTAGATAGTAAAAGTAGTTCTCCTTGTCCTTAGCACTCCTCCATTAGCCACCTCCTTTACCCAATCATCACTCTCCTCGGGTTAAGGGTAGACATCAGTACACATGCCCTTTGTCGATGATGCAGACTGCCAATTCACCACCCTGGCCTCACTCATCTTTGGGAGGCAGCACTATCTTTTCTACCTGCTATGTTTCTCCTCCATTGTAAGGGGATCTCTAATCCATCATCTGTCAAGAACCTGCCTACTAATGCCTCGTACAATTCTGGTTGTTGCTTAAGAGTTGATAATACTAGGCTACCACACTGTCCTTCTTTCGTACACGAATTAAAGACCGTCTCAACAACACGCCACTTTCTAGTTTCATTCTTTGGTAATAGTCTAGAACAACCTTGGAGAAAGATACCGTATGTTGTATGATCAGGCTTTGCCCATTTCTTCTGCAGAATCAAGGTTGAACATAGGATTGTAAATGCCTCCACTTTCTCTTCGGGATACCGTGTATGTGCACATGCATTCAATACAGCATTAAAGGCATACGTATTCGGTTTTGCCGAGTTATTGCCCTCTTGATACGCATCGACCATACGTTGCAATACCCAATGTGCCTTTGCGGCCTTTCTCTTGACATTACTTCTACCATAAGCACTAATCACTGTCGTGTAACTATACTTATCAGGTATAATATCCGAAGTTTCACGATAGTATGATAATTCCATTCGATCAAGAAGTTGCTCAGCCAAACGCGGTCTTGAGTAGGATATGATTTCTCCACCACCATTCCTTGTTATTGTAGAATAACCCTTTAACATTGTATTATATGTCCTGATATTTGCTATGTCAGCCGTTTCTATTATCTCAGTGAACACTACCCAAGCCCGTTCAATTGAACCAAACTCTTCGGAGGTGATTAAGGCGTTAAGGAGGGCGTTGTATACTGGCACGGTTGATTCGTTTACTATTCCTTGAGAATAAAGAGTCTTCATTCTTTGAAATATCTCCTCGGCCCATGAGCCTCTTCTCTTATGATGTTTTGATTTTGATATAGCATTAATAACACTTGTGTAGGTATAACAATCGGGGGCTATACTTGGCTCAAGACGGCATCGTCTTTCCATAATGTCAAGAAGAAGAACAGCCTTTTCTGCTGACTCGGGGAGATTACTCTTTGCCCAAGAATCAATCAAGATGTTGTATGACTGTACGTCCGGGGCTACATTGAAGCTCTCTCGTATGACATCCAATACATCCTCAGCTTTTTGCAATTCTTCCGATGAACAAAACGGAGGCTGCTGACTCAAGGCATTAAGCATCAAGTTTATAGAGTATAAATCTGGTTTGGTACCCTTCCTTCCCGATTGTTGTAAGGAACACATTTGATCAAATATAGCAAGGGCTTCTTTCCTCCAACCAAGTTGTAAGTATAATGTCATTATTGCATTGAATGTACTTGCATCTGGGTCTAATGTTGGATAATCGGTTAGCATTTGATCTAATATATGACGTGCATTCTTGGCAGCTTCGTCAGTTGCTTCACTCTTAGTCCATGCAGTAATCACTTGACGGAATGTATTGGTATCAGGTTTATAGGCATACTTTAATTCATTTTCTTGACAATCATGTATCATGTTCTTGAGTATATCTTCTGCCTGCTTGGCATTCTTCGTGGATGGTTTACAATTTGCCAATCCATACAGAACTAAATTACAAGTTTGTGCAGTTGGATAGAGTTGATGATGCTCACCCCTCATATCATCAAGCAGTCCAATTGCTTTTTCTAGATATTGATATTCATGACTCCTAATACATGCTCGGATTACACCTCGATAACACTCTTCATACAATCTCATATCATTATCATCTGTAAAATTTGATGTTTGTCTCTCTTGCAATAGATGTAACCAATACTCTGTATGCTGGACAGCTTGTCCGTCTCTATTCTTACAATTTGACCATGCTGTTATTGCAATATGAATCAATTCAAGTAATGCTGTACTATCCTCTTGATCTACTATTTCTGTATCCACTTCTCCCTCTTCTATATCAATAACATCCAGTAACCTATAAAGTATAGAATCAACAATCTTGGCAGCATTTACTGGACTGCATTTAATCGATCCATACGTCAATTGATATTCATTAATACTTCTTCTTCTTCTACTATTTCGTCGACTAGTTGAACATTGTATTATCCATTGACACCAAGATTGCATAGTTGATATTGCATGCTTTACATATTCTTTTTTAGTATCAAAGTTGTCTAATTGTTGCTGCCGGCTGTTGCTTATTATTTCGGCAGCGGGGGTGTCAATAGATGTAGCATTAGTCTCGCAGTTAATCAATTGAAATGTCAAATCATCGCCCAATATCAATGTAGTTGATGATAGTAACCATTTCTGTATTTGATATTCCTCATTACCATTTCTTTCTTGTTTATTATTGCTTGATGAGATAGCTAGTTGCTGTGCAGTAGGTTGATAGTATGATGGCCATGACGACGATTGCTTATTTCGTATACGTTTTCTATATCTACTATTCTTTGCGGTGGCAGTTCTATCATATGGTTGCAGCTCATTGTTGTTATCAATGGATGAACTGAATAATGAAGGTGCAAAAGATGTATCAACTTTTCTTAATCTTTGTGTGTTGCAACAGAAACCATGCGCGATGTTATGATTCGTGTATATAATAAAGCTGATTGAAATGGAGTAGTATATTATGATCATAATATGATACCTATAGAATCTCTTCTCGATCTGCCGCCTCAACTGTCAACTACATAATTATCAGATATAATATCCATCCATTTTGAGTTTTCATGAAAGAATGTGATGAGAAACTCTATTTAGGCACTAAATTTGCCACGTGCCGATGTCTTCTCTCTCATACCCCGTAGGCTAGCTACAATTGTTGGTTGTCTTATACTTACCTTCCATCATCGATAGTTCAGGGGATAAGGAAGTTGATACTGGGTCGATCATTTTTTTCGAGAAGCGACTTTATCTTATCTAAAATCTAATCTCTTCCTATTCCTCATTCGAATCTTCACTATATATCACTATCACTGGATTCATCATTCAAACTATCTATACATAGGGCCGGCATTAGTCCAGGTTGGAAGAGAAGGTCTCTTTGCTGGTTTTGGCACTAGATACAACAAAACATTCCGAATAACAATATCAGCTCCACAGTTGACACGGCGAATAAAGTACTTTACTAGACATGAGAGACGCCACCAGATGTCCAATCTTTGTCCTCATCCTCTTCAATATCACTGGGAATTACAACCTTCTTTGGTAAAAGATATGACAGTACATTCCGGATTATAATGTCAGCCCCACAATTGATACGGCACTGCTCTTTGTAACTAGTATCTTCCCTATCAACTCTTGGCCTCTTATTGTGTCTTTCATTCACCTTTGCCTTCCACAAGGCTAGCTCAAGTACTGAAGTACCCTCTTTGATTGACTCGTATATGGCAAGTTTATCGTACACTGATTGGGCGTGTCTTTCCCTGCCTGCTACATCGTCGGGAAGGGCATTGATGCTATTCTCCAAATCTATCCGCCATTTTGCAATGTCCAAAAAATCTAATCTTTCGGTGATACTAAGTTGAAGTAGATATCTAAACGTTTCAATTAAAGTGCATGCATCCATGATATACTGTTGAGTATCAAATGCTGCTAATTCCATTACAACTTGCTGCATATCGTACTTTTGATCAGGGAAGTTGTTTTGCTGTGTATTGACTAAGTTCTGAATGTTCTTCAATGGTATAGCACGCTTTGCCAATGTTTGAATCATGCCACTCCAATCGAAGTCGTAATCCGGATGTAATGATTTGTAACTCTCTACTAACAGATCAATGACTTCCGAAGGTGCATTACACCATATGGCGTATAGTAATGGAACGTCACCCCATTTGTCTTTCATTATTAGTGTTTCAGGGTACTTTTCAATTAATAACTGATACATTTCGATTGTAGGTTTGGTTGAGCAAGCCAAGATGTGTAATGGAGTCATTCCCCCAAAATCTTGTTGTTTACCCGTTGTGTTGAGCTGACCGGGAAACTTTGATGTCCAATTGATTTCCCGTTTGAGATGTTGAATGGTTGTTTCATTATCATGGTATGATTGGTAATAACATATCTTGTGTATTGGTAAGTCATTGAATCGGTTCTGAAGTGTAGCTACTACTTTCATATCATTATCATCATAATCATCATCCGGGAATACTACCCCAAGATCTTTGAGGTTCCCTAATCCCGTTGCATTCATTGTGCAATTTGATGGAAATGCAATATTCCGTAGAGAATTACTATTCAATAAACATTCAATCGCTGTGGCATTTTCAGATATCTCAACTGAAACCAAGCCCTTATTCTCCATCAAAATGTTTGTATCAACATCAACCATATGAGGTGGTATACGAAAGTTTGCAATATTGCAGCAGCGAAATGCACTTGCTTCTATACTTTCAATGGAGTCATACATATGTATCTCATTCAATACCTTACAGCGTTCAAATGATCCTATTCCAACAACATTTAGAGAAGATGGGAAAGTAACTGAAACCATAGACGTACAGAAACTGAATGCATCCTGTTCAATTTCTAGAAGTCCTTCTGGCAATACTACCTCCACTAAACCATGGCAGAAGAGAAAACATCCTTGTTGAATCTTTTGAATATTAGAAGGAATTTCTACTCTCTGCAAAGATCTGCAACTTTCAAATGCCCTAAAACCAATCTCAGTTACCGTGGAGGGAAGTTTAACCATCTTTAAGGATGTACAATCCCGAAATGCATAATCTCCAATACTAATTAATCCTTCTGGTAATTCAACAAACTCTAATTCATCTCGATCCGCAAATGCCGCTTCAGGTATAACGGATACTGAAGGATCAACCCTAACATGTGTGACATCCATCGGTATAATGCTAACCCCATTGTATACATATACATCGTCGACATCATATCTATCCATTGTTAATTGTTGTTACTTGGTTGATGTGAAAAATGACACAAGATGTGAATTGCAATAATTATTCTATCTATGTAGTTGCAGCCCTAATACTCCTCCACTTTTTATATGACAATCTTTTTTTGTATATAAATAGTACTGTGGAAGATATATCCCAAGCGTGGGTATATAAAGCCTTGTATGTGCTGCTGCAATGAGGTGCACCGACTTAGAAATTTTTGCAAGGAGAAGGATACCTCTTTACATTAAGTATTGCCGCCGCCGCAAACAACAACAACAACAACAACAACAACAACAGCAAAACAACAATTACAACCCCCGTTGGACGATGTTAGTGGAGCAAGTGTAGTAATAGATGGTCTCGAATTGGTTGAGGCCGCTATGCAATTAGAAGGGCACACACGGCACAGTGTTAATATTTTGCTCAAATCGTATCGGAATCTGAGGTGTACGGTGATTAGTCAAATACAATACGCCATTTTGACAAAAGTCTAAGGCATACATCAACAGCACAGATGATGATGCCTTTCCTTCTACGCCCCCTATCCCAACTGTTGCTTGCTTTTGTTCTACAAACAATGATACAAACAACCACTTCCTTTTCTGTCGGATCAGGGAAGCAGCGGCTGGCGCTCGTGACCGGTAAGTACATATCTTTTAATCTCAAAAATGTGCACATGATATGCACCTTCTTCTTATCTTACTGCTCTTTCAACTTGGTCTCAAATATAACGTCTCATACCACAAGGTGGTAATAAGGGCATAGGGAAAAAAATAGTCCGTCGAATCGGTAAAGAATCCAACTTCACCGTACTAATAGCATGTCGTAATCTCGAGCTGGGACAAGAGGCAGTTCAAGATTTAAAGAGTTGCAATAACAACAATGACAATATAGAATGCAATGTCATCCTACTACCAATACCATTAGATCTTACCAATCCATCATCAATTAAAGCAGCTGCAAATTGGGTCGAGAATGAATACAACGGAGTGCTGGATGTACTAATAAACAATGCAGCGATATGTTTCAACTCTCCAACCCTCTATGACAAAGTAGAATATACAACATTCGAAGATCAAGCCGATATTACAATTGATACAAACTACTTTGGTACATTAAATGTTATACAATCATTCCTACCACTATTAGAAAAGTCAGACTCATCACAGATTATCAACATTGCATCATCTGCCGGCCGGTTATCAATCTTAAAATCTCAAAAACTAGTTGATACATTCACATCGGATACACTAACTATACCCCAGCTCACAAACCTAATGCAAGATTTTGTCAACAATGTTAAAGAAGGTACACATACCTCGAATGGATGGCCAAATACATGTTATGGAGTGAGTAAAGTGGGTATTATCGCCTTAACAAAGATCTTAGCACGCCAGTACTATCCACAAATGAAAATCAATTCAGTAGATCCAGGATATTGCAGAACCGATCAGAATGATAATATGGGTACGGTTGATCCGTATAGGGGTGCTTATACTCCATACTTGTTGGCAACATCGTCGTCATTGGATGAAGAGGAGGAAGAGAATAGTGGTCTACATTTCTATGAAGAGAGGAGTATTCCCTGGTCGTATCAATTTTGAGACTTAATTATGACTCTAATATACCAACCTCTAATAGAAGGGAGTAGATAGTGGCAGTAGTCATATTAAAGGTATATGGTTAGTAAATATATAGTTTTAAATATATCTCATTTAATCCAATACTTTCTATACAAACATTTAATCAAATAACAATATAGTAGTCTCTAATTCTTCACTTCGTCATCACTATCCTATAACAAATTAACATTATGAAATCCTCTTCAACACACAGCTTTTTAAGGCACGGAAACCATCATCTTGTTCATATTAGGTCCAGACGTAATACCCGTAATCCTAATTGTATTGGAGGTGCCAGGGTTGCAATTCACTTGAAGAGTATTTGAATCAGCCCATTTATTCCAAGCACCAGTTGGTTGGTATGATAATTCTCCTGGCTGATCGACACCATTCACACTCACTTTACATGTACGAGTCCAACTTCCACCATTGGCATAGTTTGTGCTGATTGAACATACACCTCCAGATCCACCATTGACATTATTGATCTCGATATATGTACCAGAACCGCCGTAGTCTACAAAACCACTACCAGTGTATCCAGCATGGGTAGTCTTGACTGAAACCCCTGAACCATTCGAGTAGTATTCTGCCTCATACTCATACTCAGTTACCTCTTGTTCAATACCTGGGGTTGAACTCCAATTCATCTCACGATCGAAGTTACACCCGGTACCACGTGGACAATCATCTAATAGTTCTTGAGCGGTACATAAACGTGCCCCAACAGAAGTGCAAATATCAACAGCCTCTGTATAAGTCTTCCCACGATGACATACTCCATTAATGTGAGACTCGCCCCAAACATCACAACCTGACCGTTTGACCCATCCATCACCAAGGTCGGTGTCTGAACAGCATCGTACCTCGTGTAGATCTTCGGCATCGGCTAATTCAGTCTTTCCTGCACAACTTTTTCTACTTGATCCACATGCTGTGTAGTGCTGTTGAACTGGCGTAGATCCATACGTTGGTGATTCAGTTGTTGGAGATTGTGTTGGATTGGCGGAAGGCGAAGTAGATGGTGCCCTTGAGGGGGCTAGAGTCGGCGATACAGTGGGTGCCTTAGACGGTGCTGTTGATGGTGATTGGCTTGGGATAGAGGTAGGAGATTGGGAAGGGCTTGCTGATGGAGATTGGCTTGGGCTTGAAGTGGGCCCTCTTGATGGTGAGCTAGTCGGCTCTAAAGAGGGAGAGGAAGTTGGTTCTTTCGTTACGACTGGAGCTGGAGTAGTTGGTGATAATGTCGGAGCCATGCTTGATGATGAAAGAGTGGGCATTGACGTTGTTGGTTGTGACGAAGGCTGATCAGACGGAGAATCCGAAGGAGCCTTGCTAGGATGTACCGAAGGTGATGTGGATGGACTAGCCGTTGTTGGATTGAGTTGTGGGGCCTTACTTGGCCCCTTACTTGGGCTCAGTGAGGGAGATTGACTTGGGCTCGAAGAAGGTCCCTTTGATGGGGAATTCGAAGGCTCTGCCGTAATTGGAGATGCCGACGGTGATAATGTAGGAGATGTACTTGGACTGCGTGTTGGTTGTGGGGTGGTGGGTCCGGGTATAGTCTATAAGTGAATGAATGAAAGAGATTTGGTATGTGAGGAGAGGATACTAAGATGTGTGTCATGAGATGAACAATGTAAACACTTACCGCCTGGTCAGTTCCAATAAACACCTCAGCCTTCCATAAATCGTGATCCGTCTTGTCGATACTTAGTAACTTCACAACAATACCATTTGCCTTGCCCAAACCAACGATCGTATGAGATTCGTTTACTGGTAATGTAGCCTGTAAGTAACTCTGGGATTTTGTATCTGCATTAGCTTTTACAATGGTCACTTCATCATCCGCCAGAACATTCTGCTGGTTGATTCCAGTAGCACGATTAAAGTTGATAAAGTAATCTTCAGCTAATCCGGTCTCAAGCTTGATAAGAACTGGCGTTTCCGAGGAGGCTTGGTCGTAATTTGCAATCCCTACCATCGTTTTGACAGTACCCCAGGTAGATGATTCGTTTTCAGGATAGAGAGTGCGATCACGATCGTTATACCATCCAAGTTGCCAGCTCTGTATAGTGAAGCGAGGTAAAGGATAAAGAAATATAGATCGTTTATGAGTGATGACATATCATGTGCGCAAAAATTATGTATCGGTATCCTATATCTATGAAATAGAAGGCAGGGGGGTGTATGACTTACCTTGGCTGCATCGTAACAGAGATTTCCTGCATAACGAGCTCCAGAAGCATGAGCAGGATTACCCATAAATCCTGTCTTATCACTGTAGGTGCTGCCGTCGAGTCCACCCGAATGTGCTAGATTAAAGTTATGCCTAATGAGAAATTGAAAATAGAATAGAAGTATGAGATTGTGATCTTTAGTACAAAGTCAATAAATGGGCACATCAATACTCACCCAAGCTCATGCATGACTACTGCGGGAATCTGTTGTAATAGAAAGACACGATGGGAAAGAAGGATTAGTTAAAGACAAGAGGAGAGAGATTACCAGAGGATACCCTTGGTATCTTTTTGGAACATATCATATGCACAACATTCAATGGTCATCAATCGATCATACATATGAGCATATCAAAGTACTTACCTTGTAATTGATATTCTGATAAAACGAGTACCAACTATTGGATCCAGCAAATGCCGCCCAACCACAATTCTGAACACATTTTTCCATTAAGAATATCACATGATCATATACTTCTGCCGGAGGACGTCCCAACCTCTCTTCCAACTTTATCCTTGCATCATCTCTGAATCTATTACGATGATTACACAAAGATTTCTCAATATTAAGTGTAATAACTCCTGGAGCATTGATCGGATCATCTCCATCGGTAGGGATCATGTTCATCTTACCGAAACTACATGCACTAAGCTGATCCTTCATATTAACATTGCTATTGGCAACGCCGGTAGGACCCTCACCAAAGATGATACTACTAATCTCAGCAAGTGATTCAGGACGTTGAGATGTGGATGGATATGTCTCAGCAGGTGATTCAGGTGCTTCACACGTTATCTCATTTGTGGTAGAATTCCTAAGCTCTGGAGTAACAACTTTAACAACGAGGACTTTCCTATCACCAGTCTTTAAGTTTCGATCTTCGTAGATGTTATTCTCTTGGGCATGACGACGTAGCCTGTTGCTCTTCCATGGAGGACTCTTCTTCGTACCATTGCTAATCTTAGTTGCAATATCCCAACCTTTGGGGATGAAAATGTTCTCTTCGTCGTATTCCAACCCTTGAACATCTAACTTGAATTGACCTGGGATGATCGTACCATCGTCAAAAAGCTTCTCGAGGAATTCCTCATCATCAGCATCCATATCAAGATCGAACATATGCCCAGGATGAAAAGTAGCATCTTCTTCTTCGGAGTCCATGACACATGTAAATACATGATCCTTGATAGATGAACGAGGAGCATCGAGTAGGGGCATGACATCCTCAAGACCAAGAAAGCAGCTTTGGGTATCAGACAGCCGACGAAGATCGTTATTGGTGGCTGAGGTGGCACTGTACTCGGGAGGAGATTTAATGATATCACGTCGGTTACGGAGGTGGCCACCACTCTTTTGAGCATATACTGCCGATGGCATAGTTGTTGAAACGAGAGATGCGGCTTCTAAAGCGAGGATGAAATGGTAGTACGAGAAGTTCATTATTAGTGTTTGATATATTTGTAGTTTGATATGCCTTGGATGTTGTATTGCAATTGATGTTGGATGTTGACAACTTTGATAATCAAATGAGGATGAATTGTAATTTATGGGCAGAAGATAGGCACAACTGAATGGCACAACTGCTCAATCCCATCAGTATCAACTCTTTCGTGAATAACTCGTAACGTGAATGCAAAATACTCGTAGGCATTTTCAATTTGTCTTTGGCTGATCAATATATTACTCGAGCCAGTCTAAAGCCAAGGCTATTCGTAAATGACCAATGAGTCCGTGTCTGAATACTCTAAAAAAGATTGCATGAAGGATACCGATACGATTGGGCTGCTGCAAATTAGTCAAAGCTGCTCAAAATTTTGTCTCAAACGGTACTGATGACGCAATGTCTAGTGAATTGGTAATGATTAGAACTGCCACCTTTCCGTGAATCAACTGCGCCCACAAATTGACAAAACTGCACAACACTACTGGCTACTCTGATCATATCACGCTTGCAAATAAGGACTAATTACAGCGGCCACATTCTGACACTATGATAAAGAATTTCACATCAACAGTCTTTTGATACCAATGACTGAAGGATACCACTCTCGTAAATTAGGATACCAACTCAGAAATGAAACCCACTCAGCATAGTGGCTGTATTGTATCTGGAACATACACATCATTTTATAATGGGACGTTGGTACAATCCAGTTGTTAACACGAGTAGGATTTTGTCTTGCTTGACAAGCCCGGAGGATACCAACCAAGTAATACTACATAGTACTGCATAGTACTGCATACAGGCAGCACATAATAAGCCACATCGTGCATAGTTTGGACATTGGAAATGTCAAGAGAAGAACCTGATACTCTTATAACTACCGTCTGTATTCAGTTGTAATTGGCTGTATACCCAACTAAACAATCATAACTTCCTGCCACTTCATTTTACTTCTAATCTCCAGTCTCCAGGATGATTATTGCAATACTTAACTAGACCATACCAAGGAAGCACCGGATGATAGTCCACTTCATAAGAACTAACGAACCCATAACTAATATATAATGCCAATGTAATTACTAACTAATTACTGATACCGATCACCAAGGATTGAACACCAATTGCAATTAATCCCTATTCGTGTCAGTCGATTCAACACTTCAGCCTTAACAAGTACCTCCGTCAATCTACTATATCCTCATAAGATTTACTAACTAATGAACGTGTATACCATATTATACTTGCTGCCGGCCCTATATCTCAAAGGAAAGGTGCTCCCTCGAGGTACTCTATGTGCAGCTAAAACAGGGATCCCCAACACTACATATTGCCCAAACAACCATGAATACACCGGAGTATTGTCAACCCACACCGGATTATTGCCAACCCATCAATTAATAGATTTTTACACAACATGTACCGCCCAATCAACTGTAACTATTGCTATGCGGCCTCTCTATAGATGTTCTAATTTGATGTATTTTTCATTGTTTGGCAAATTTGGGCTGGTGTGGTTTCTTCTTCTACTGTTTGTATTCTATATAGATTCGTCCGGTGATAATGGTAGTATGGATTGACTACAGCATAATCTAGATTATAATCTGCTCATATTATGGTACTGTTGTTGTGTGTATCTGTAGCATATCGAGGATTGTAATTGAAATTCTCTTCATCATTTTTTCTATGTTTTATTATTATTGTATTAATGATTATTGAGGGCGCTATTCGGCATGGCTGTTGCGATGCGGCAGTCTAAAGTATCATTTACATTGTCATTAGTACTTATTGCATTGTATATTACCCTCCTTACCACCAGCCAACTATATCTCTACGCATATAATAAAACTAATAATCAAAGGCTTATCAATCGTTTGGCAACTTGCACGTCGAGGACCGATTTAATGAAATTGCAATCAGCTATTGTCGGAACCATATCATCTTCTTCTGTTATAGTTTGGTATTGATATTACGTCGGCGGTCGTAAAGCACGGCTTTCATGGTGGTCGACGGTAATTAGAAAGAAGGTGCATCATCAATCATCATAAAACGCGATTGATGATTGATATCTACATATCAATCATCTTTTTTGTTCGGCGCTGACTTCCTTGGTCCAAATCGATCCAAATAAGTACTATGAGGTAGTATTTGAGAGTTTGGTGGTAAAACAACAATATAACATCCACCATCAGTACTGAGAATAGCTAGGTACTCACCCTTGCTTACCACTGCACTTCAATCAAACTCATTCATTCGGTATCCTTATCCTATGACAGATTGCTTTTGGAGTTGTTGTTTTGAGGTTGATTCGTCCTACAATGAGATTAGATATAATGAACTACAGTCTTCAAAACAATTCACATCTTATATTTAAGCTCATAAGATATGTGTAATAGAATAGACATCAAGACAAAAATCTAGTTGAAGGCTCATCCTCCACTACATTTTCTATAGGAACTTCATCATCCCATGGTACTTGATTAGCTGCTTGGTCAGTGACCTCATCAAAGGCCGTTATTAAATCGTCTGATATCTGAGTAGAATTAACATCCAAATCATCAATAGGTGGCTGTTCAGACATAGCATTGGTGGACGTCACTGGAATTGAAAATTCAGTTGTTTCGGTATACTCCCAAGTTCCTCCACGTTTGATTTCTTCACCATTTGATGTTATGACATAATATCCCGGCTCCGCAATACCATTCCATTGCTGAGCTTGAATGTTGAACTCATAAACTCCGTCATATACGCACACAGACTGTACTTTCAAGGACTGTGGATTAACATCATAATAATCCTCGGACATTTCAACAATCTCGGTCTCTTCTAAATAGATTCCATTGACATCAGCAATCTTTGATATATACCACGAAGTTCCGGAAGGATAGTCGTCAAACAAGATGGTAACCTCAATCGGCACACATCCTTTTGTAGGAAATAGAGAAGATGACGGAGATGTTGTGGGGAGAGAAGACACCGATGGTGATATACTTGGAGATGGCGTTTCATCAAGACAGTGAAAGAATCCAGTGCCGCTGTACAATACATAGATTCAAAGTAGAAGTGTGAGTATGTATGAAATGTAGGCTGACAACAAGATAGATTTGGTATAGATCTTAACAACTCACGCATAATCCATCATTGGAATCATGGCTCCGTACGGACCGTATGAGAACTCAACGTTTGGGTTTAGCAGAGAACTATCAACACGCCTTCTCATTTCGAACCAATCCACTCCTACTGGTGCAGAAGCTGTGTATGTTGTATCACTAATGATGAAAGTCCGATTGATGTTAAATGATTCGTCCCAGAAGGCTAATAGTCAATCAAACCATGAGAATGAGGAGGAGGGTGAGGTGCTAGTGAACTGAGGTATACATATATGATACAGACATGCTTACCATGATAATCTTGAGGAAAGAGCTCGTCAACTGATACATCAGGATCTACTATTGTGCCATAGAAACGGGAACCTGAATAGCTAATGACTACTGAGTAATTCTTCAATATGTTGTTAAGATCATGCAATCCTGGACTCTCGAAGAAGTCATCCCAATCAGCAAAGTCAGGTGCAGTGTCATAATCATTTTGACTGTGTACTGGCTCGTCTGGTTGGAGATAAAGGTCATCTATATAGTCTTCCTCCGGAGGCGTACCTGGCATTGGATCGTAGTAATTACCTACTTCTCCGTAACCAGGGGGTTGTGTCCTATTAGTGCCTACTGTAGGTGTACTTCCTGAGGTGGGTGCATACGTCATCTTAACCATAGGCGAATGGCTTGGCGATAAAGTCGTTGGCTCATGAGATAAAGTAGGTTGTTCAGACGGTTGAGTAGACGGTTGATCAGACTTTTCCTTTTCAAGGATTCTGATAAGGGTGTGGAAGAAAGAAGAAAATAAGTTCTAAACTTGATACTGAATACTAATACTAAATCATGACTTTGGTAACTTACTTATACAATCTCATATCATATGGGTCGCCAGATAAACCAGTCTGAACATATAGCGGATGATTGTATACACTCTTGCCAATCACCTCAGTAATAGGGTTCTCTTGTTCCCACTTCATACCAATATCCGAATCTATATTAGTGACGAGTATAGACACATGAGTCTGATGATGGTGAACAATCAGTAAAGCACACTATACATCCAGTATGCGTCCTTACCGTATATATCATGTGCTTTCTCACTGACGAGGGATGGGCATGGCAGCTCAAATTCACACGCACCGCCGAGATGCGTTTCATCACAAACACATACATTGTTTAAACATATCCCATTGTAATTGCAATCCGATCTTTCCCAGCACTCGAGGGAGGTAATGGATACTTGAACAAGCGGCTTTACTTCACCAATCCAGGCTGACCAAGCCCCCTCGCTTGTACTTAGTATGTTGTAATCATCTGTTTTATAGCTTCTCCACAGCCAACCACATTCATTACCATCTTGTCGGGAAAGACCATCTTCAGAGGGAGGGTGAGTTAGAATGTTAGAATGTCGGAAGACCCAACTGGCAATCTCCGAACAATAAACAAACTCGGCACCTAGCTGAGCAGTTGGACCAAATGCACTGCCGTCGGACTTGTTCATTTCCACATATCTTGGATAGCCATTATAAGATCCTTCCTCTTTGTAGACGCCATTAAAGAAGGGATAAATAAGAAGACGTTGCTCTATACCATTCTCAAGTATAACATTTGCATCCTCCCAAATGACCTCCTCAAATTGAACTTGAATTGTACCCGCACGATAAGCCCCATTATCTTGTACTCGAGTTATGTATCCTAATCCAATCAACACCACGGCAACATTGAAGAAGTATATAAACCGAATCAGATAGTTCACTCGGTTGTTCGATGCAATTAACCCCGTGAAGGATAATCTTCGTTCATTAACCGAGCCAGAAATAGTACTTTGAAATACCGAACGTCTTCTATCTGCCATTTGTAGATGATACTTTCGATTCGTTGCCATTAACATTGATTTACCAAAGAACCCCCTCTTGGCCAGGGCAAATGTAGTATCATCAATGTTTTCTACAAACTCTAATGCCAATATATCGTAAAAGACCTCAATAACGTCACTGTTCTGTACTATGTTCAGGAACAAACTCGATAGAAAGAGATATCCAACAATCAAACGGAAGATTGATGATATAATAACCCTCTTTTGAACTCGTTTCTGCCCATTTAGTAACAATGTATGACCAGCCGCATTTGCTAGTAGTTGTAAACCTTGGGGAATCTCATCTGCATAAAGAAGTGGTGGGGGTATGTGTCATGAGAGATTATGTTTCTATACCGAACTCATCATTATGGCACAACATCATTATAAACAAGCTCACCTTCCATCAATACTCCTACTATTGCACCTAAGCATAAGGAAACAATACACAGTAAGGCACTTAGTGAAATCCTTAAGATATTGCAATAAACTTTCCTAAATCAAAAGGAACACAAGATGTGCATAAACTTTATTTTGAACACAAGATATGCACAAATCTTGCATCCGGTATACCACCAACTCTACACATCCCATACAACACACATATAATTAACTAACTTACCAAGGAATTGTGCAGCCCTAACAGTCTTATCAACACCCGCGGGTATACCCAATCGATTACCATTCATACCCTTACTAATACTACTTGCTAATGTTAATACTAAACAACTAATTGATAACGTAACACTAAATACTGAGAAGCAAAATGGTATTGATATTGGATGATGTGTTACCAGTAAACTAAATGTTGATTCGGGTAATAAGTATTTACGTTCATTGTTTAGTTGTATATCTTTTTCTTCTGCATATGATTCGAATTGTTGTTCTAGTAGTGTTATACGATCGGATAGTATTTCTTCTACTTCATTGCAACTGCTGTTATCTTCTGGTATACCCGTTACTAACTTTAATGATGAACTTTTGTTATTGCAATTGTTATCATCATTAGAGTTATCAGTTCGTTGGATGATTGATCGTGTCAATGTACCATCGCTATATGAATCTGATTGCTGATGATTGTTATCTCGAAATGATACTCTCAGTCTACGCTTAGATTGTTGTCTTCTATTGTTATTTGTATCATCTATATTCACATGTATATTATCGTTGTGAGTATTGTTTGAATTGCAATGACCACTGCCCTCCTCAAGCAAAGCAACACGTTCTGCTGATTCTGTTGATCGTTCGTCTGCTACTCGTGCTAGTTGAGTTAATCTTTGTATAAGAGATTCAAGATGGCTGTTGTTGCTGTAATCGTTGACACTAGACATGCCCCCTATACCATCATCGTTGATGTCGGTGGCTGCCTGGGGTGCTGTTACCGACCCTTCTATTGTCATCTCTATATTTATATTGATAAAAGATCTCTTCTTTTATCTCCCCCAAGGATACCAGCCAGGTATCTTCGTATATCTTTATTAAATACTATCATGTCACTGCAATTTCAATATCATTAAATTGAAAGAGCATTGAAAAGGTGATTTACTGACAATACTGATGGTATATGTAACTAAAATTTTTAAATACGTGTTATGGGTCTCGAAAGACTATTGGGTATGGACAATACTGATGGTATACGAACTGCCTTGATGTTGATTTGTGTCGCTATTTCATACCTTTACCTCATCGCAACTATCATTCATCATTCCCTGTTCGGGGAGTCAATCGCCAAAATACATAAAGAAACCATTTTCGTTGAATTGGTTCAAAGTTGGCATTTCGCCCGCCCTTGAGCATGCCCATAAAAGTATTGCAACCTTATACAATATAATATATGGCTCTGATTTTGGATCCTCACAAAGTGCACGGGGTTGCGGGGATGATAAACTAACTAACTAATAACTAACTAAATCACTTTTAAATGATCACTGATGAGATGAAATGGTGGATTAGGACAACGATTAATACCACAATAATTACATCGGCGTATTGAAAGTAACGTAATTGTATCAGTTTTTAACGCTTTTTCGAATAGTGGTACTTTCGAGGCTTTATCATCAATATTGAACGAGCACGAAAGGTTTTACAAATAAGTGTTTTCCAGAAAGGTACAATCTCTTGTGCACTTCATGCAGTCTATCTATCTTACAGAACGTGGCTGGTTCTGTATTCTATAATTGTACTGTATTGCTGTTGAACAAGGTTGAACATCAGACCAATGGCAGTAGTCCTTTCCTACTGTCAAGCAAGGTTACTTGTCAGACTAGCAAAGCCGGTAAACTAGAGGTTAAGAAGGGTGAGTGGCCTTCCCGTTCTCTTATGCAAACCTAGATGATATAGATATACCAGAGGTATATATACTAAACCAATCCTATAAGTATAATCAACGATTACTCTCTTTATTCTTTAATTCTAAACATTATAAGCTCTCTTCACGAATTAGTACATCAGGTAAAATCTGGTACACATGTCTGTTGAATAGGATGCATATCTCAGTACACATAATGCGTTTCTGTAACACTCCCCAACCATTATGTTGGTCTGTCTGCATTAAACTCATTGTCTAATGTATGTTGAAACATAATCGGTCGAAGTAGTGGCCATGCCTCGGGATGCCCCCAATGCTTACTCAAGATATCAGATGGGTTGTCGGACCCTTTGATGAATGCGTAGACGTATTCTCCAGTGGCCATAGCCTCCCTTACATAATGGTAAGACAACATGAGGTGGCGTTTGTGAAGCCTTGATGGAGGGAGAGATAACCCGTCAACACAAGTTTTATTATCACCGAATAATATTGATGGTCCATGGATAGGAACTCCAAGGTATAGTAGTAGCATCTTGATCGACTTCATCTGTTCAATGGCTGTCCTTGCAGCAGATGACTCGGCTCCGAAAGTGGCAGTCTCGACAGTGTTTTGCTTCTTGCTGAACCAATCAATAGGAGTCTTGTTGAGAAAATGCAATACCGCAGTCACCGCCTTCCCGTTCAATACATTATGGTACAGGTTCGCGTCGGCATAAGTGGTAATCCTTACCGCCTTACCTCGAGGCTGTGGGATATTACCCGGAAGTTCCTCGGTTGCCCCTGCATAAGGAGTATTGGACCAATCATGGTCATGAACCGGAAGATCTGAATGATCGGGCATGTTGGTATTGAACCGAATGATGCCATGCTTATACTTCATGATATATCCATATATTTTCCTCATTCTCTTCAAATGTCCTTCCCTTGGGGCTGCCCGAAAACTTGACATGCTCATCACGTGCACTGCGATGTCGAATCTCCCCAGTTGTATTACCCATTGACATGCACCTACCAGCGATTGGTATATTCTTATGCCTTTTTCATCAAGGAGGGGTGACTCATCAAGTTCGGGATGGTCGTTCTTATCCAGAGGGGTCTGACATTGCTTGGGCTTCTCCCCAAAGAGCTTGAAGTATGTGTCATCCATCTTCTCAATGTACTTCCTGGGTTCCATGCAGAGAGTGTTGTTTGCATCCCTGTAATAATCACAACCTAGGAGGTAATTAAGCTCACCTGATCCCTTCAGCTTGAACTTGTGGACATTTTCCAATTCGTCAGTGATGGCTTCAGGATCCCTTGATGCGATCGTGAGATCATCGCAGTAGACAGCAATGTACTCATAGTGATCACCTTGATCCCTCATCCAAATATCAGGCTCGGCAATACATGGCTTGAAACCCATGTTATCAAGAACAGCAGCAAATCTCTCGTGCCATCTCAAGCCCGAACTCTTAAGACCATACAACGCCTTGACGATAACAAATAGATGTCCTTCTAATTCTTCACCAAATTCCGGCCCTGCGATTACGTATACCTTCTCCTTGGTATTTGCCTCAAGGTATGCATTGCCCACGTCAGTCTGCCAAACCTCAAGCTCATTCAGTTCAGCTAAGAAGATAACAATCCTTACCCCACGTAATGAAACTACACCAGAGTATACACTCTCAGTTGGTGTATCGGTCAGGTGACCACCGGCTACTAGCCTACTCTTGTACCGCCCATCATGCTTCACCGCATAGACAAAGTGATAAGTAATCTTCTTGTACCCTTCTGGGGGCTTGGCATGGCGATCTGGCCCATGGTCAAGGAAGACCTTGTAGTCAAGTAATTGGGAAGTCTCAAGTTTCTCAGAGTCACGCCATTTGGTATTCTTGTTCTTCGCGTCCAGTTCCATCGCCTGTCGATGATTACGAGGGACTTCATGACCAAACATGTAAACAGTGGCATTCTTGTAGGACTGCAGCTTGGCTTGGTTTATCTGTCAGAACATCTTCTTGGCATTCTTGGCATCCTTCTTGATGTTTCTTGACTTGGTAGTCCATTTATCCACCATTCCGTGCTTGAGGGCATACTCCGCCAGTAGGAATCTGTCGGCAGAATACATGTTAGATATAGGAATGTAAGTACACTCCCCAGACTCCCATTCAACCAGCACCTCATGTCTAGTATTCTTTCCACTCCCCACTGCTCGATGGTTGACAATTCGTCTGAATTTCCATGTGCCGTCCTCTTCCTGTTCTTGCTCTTCAATAAACTGGCACATATCATTATAATCCACGATCTTCTCGAACTCCTCATCACCAACCTTGACCCTAAACTGGAGTCTCTCCTCATTGTCAAGCAGCTTATCATCATGGACGTTTAATGCCTCAACAATCTTGGCACGTAATCTCTCCCCATCCGCGTTAGGGTGCATGAGGATTGTTCTACCTATCAAGTCACTCGGACTGAACGTAGCAGACACCATCTCAGAATCTTTAGTGGACTGGACTATGGAAGGAATATCAGGATCGTCAGGCCCCTGTAATCTCAGCTTCTCACGGTGCTCTGCTAATTGTCCTTCCTTTATCAACAGTTCATCAGATAAGACACTCCGGTTGATGTCGGCATCGAATTTAATTTTCTTGATTCTTGATCGGTAAATGATTGCATTGGTTGATGGATTGAACACAATGAATGTGAGGCCATGTCCGATGTCCTCTGCATATCCAAGGAACCTAACGGCTATCTCGGTAGATTCAGAAGGAAAGTGCTTACCGGGATCGACATAGTTCTTGATGAGGCATAGCTCCCAGAAGTGGAACTGTCTGAGAATAGTTATGTCAGGTGTCTGACCAGTTAGTGCCTCATGTGGGGTTCTCCAGTCTAATCTCTCCACTGCCGTCCAATTCATAATGAAGATTACATATTGGAAAGCATAAAACCATGACTCCGGAGGTGCGCCTGACCAGTTCAGGACCCAATTGACGTATTTCTTGACTTCCTGGTACACCCGCTCAGAGTAATTCTGGTGGTGCATGAGTGGCTCAGATTGCCAATCCTTAATCATATGCATGCGCAATATGCTTTGGACAGTCTTGCTAATCTCCGCCTTGGCCATGTCACTAATAATAATGTCCATGGCTCCCCGCTTTCTAATCTCATCCCACAAAGTATCAGGGTATTCCTTATCAGTCTTTACTCCATGAGCAGATATAAATCTGGTTGTTAGACCAGCGAAGATTTGTGCAGCACATATCCCTCCCCATGCAATAATATCTGAGAAGACGGTGTCGGTTGCAACTGGCTCATTCCGTCTATTCACATTAATGGCGGGGTATGACGAACGATATAAGGACTTGAGATGTGGGTTATTTCCCATGGATTGGTAGAATTGAGTGGAGGCCTTGAAGGTCCGTTCAACAACACCACGTGGTTGATTAAGGAAGAAGATGCGCTCTCTATCAAAATCAATCTTTCATGGGGATTGCTTAAGGAAGTATTGATCGACGGTGTCAGGATCATCCCTGTACTTGTTCTTGTCAAGGATGAAGTTACAATCCTTCCGCACCTGAGATAGAATTGATGGTACGAGCGCGGGGCCTCCTCCCTGTGATCTATTCCTCCTTACAGCTACTCCAAATTTGGACTTATTAACCTTGATTTTCTGAAATTCTCCATTCTCATTAAATCCCTCGTATATATGGGGATTATCCTTCATTAATGGTACCTTGTCCTTGAGGGGATCGAAGTCATATATCGATGGATCCCATGGGACATCATTGGTAACGGCAATTATGGGCAGCTTCTCCCATTCCTTGTTAGTAAATGGACGTAATTCAAGGTATGCCAAACCATTTGAGAAGGATAGGGGTATGATATAGTCCTCAATCTTAAGGCACTGCTCCCCACCAAGAACCCTTGAAGTATCATCCACTGTAACCCCAGCGTCCATCATTTGAAGGCATGAGTGTATGGACTTACCATGTCCATGATACGCATACTGATTAAATATCAGGATGATGTGAGATCCAGACTTGGTACGGACAACCGCCCCAAACGTGCCGATGCGGAGGTGAGGAACCATATGGTTGTCAATCCCTTGCACATCTATAAACCTATCACTCATTGCAATCTTCCTCATATCGTCACCAGCTAATCCACCATTAGCCCCTCTGTCCACAAGTGATCTGAACTTAGCTGAACGTGTGGCAGCTTCTGATACAACAATTACCCTAGAGAGATGATATGTGTTGCATTTATTCCTCCCCTTTCCCTTTAATAGGTTACGTATCAATCCTGACTTGTTGCCTTGTACCTTGAGCTGATCAACTTTAGTGTAGTTGGTTGCCCTGTTGTTAATGGCACTAGGAGGTGTGGTCACAACGTTGGGTGGAAGGCTGGCCTCATCCGTAGTATTATCATTCAGATGGGTCGCAATGGGGGAATTTCCATTAAGTAGTAAGTTGTTGATGTCCAATTCACGGTTGTTATTTGCCCGCATGGTTGTGCGTAGATGTTGAGATACCATATCACCAATTGATGTCGAAGTGCACAAAGTATTGCCCTCTCCTGTTGCAATTAATTCTAAGACAACCCGCGTTCAGTAGATGAACTCGAGACTGTTAATCTCTTACAGAACGTGGCTGGTTCTGTATTCTATAATTGTACTGTATTGCTGTTGAACAAGGTTGAACATCAGACCAATGGCAGTAGTCCTTTCCTACTGTCAAGCAAGGTTACTTGTCAGACTAGCAAAGCCGGTAAACTAGAGGTTAAGAAGGGTGAGTGGCCTTCCCGTTCTCTTATGCAAACCTAGATGATATAGATATACCAGAGGTATATATACTAAACCAATCCTATAAGTATAATCAACGATTACTCTCTTTATTCTTTAATTCTAAACATTATAAGCTCTCTTCACGAATTAGTACATCAGGTAAAATCTGGTACACATGTCTGTTGAATAGGATGCATATCTCAGTACACATAATGCGTTTCTGTAACAATCTAGAAGGGGAACTAGACATATATTGCTATCCAATTCGCGCCGTCGATTGGACCACGAATTATTTAAGGTTCAGTAGTTAGCTATCTTTAAAGACTAACGATCCGAGTTGGAATCAACAACTCTTTGAAGTAAGCTTTTTGACGTCATCAATATAATCCTAAACATCAACATAACCAATCACCAACATATACTTATCTCGGCGGTATACTATGAGCACTGACAATAATGGTGATAATAATGTACCTGATATATGTGCCAATTGTGGCAAGGGTGAGGAGAGTGCTAATGATCTCAAGGCGTGTACAGCATGTAAGATGGTAAAATATTGCAATCGAGAATGTCAAATTGCCCATCGACCACAACATAAGAAGGCAAAGAAACGTGCTGCTGAGATACATCAATGCCTGACGGCTGGCAGTTTTCACGGAGATCGAAAGTAGAAAGATTGATAGGTGGTGGTCTTTGAACACAAATAAATGGCGATCAAGCGATGGAAGTTCACTTAAAAGATATTAAACCTAACAATTATCACAAGCAGATACACCCTCTCTTTGTCTTTTCGTCTCCGCTACTAAGAGACTGTGACTTACAAAGCCATCTACATACGGTTCCCATAATTTGTGTACCCCTTCAGTAAGTCCTCTCATATTTTTCTCTAACATTTTGCAAGTGACGACGTAATTGTTCATCATTCATACCATCTCCGTCCTGTACTTTATTTGGACCCTTCATTGACTTAAGCAAGTTTATAACATTTGACTCTGAGACTGAGTAGCCATGCCCCCTCTCCCCTCCTTCACTAACTGTATTACCATGCCCCTCCTCCCCTCCTTCACTATTTACTGTATTACCGTGCCCCTCCTCCCCTCCTTCACTATTTGCTGTATCACCATGCCCCGCTTCCCTTGCTTCCCTTAAACTTCTTTCTACATGACCTGTTTCCTCTTTTGTATATTCCCCCGAATCCTTTACTTCACCCAATATAAACTGTCTGATGCAGTATTCCTCATCTGTTTTGTACCCATTCGTTTTTAACGATTCTAATAGAGCTTCCTTTTCTTCTGCTTTCATCTTTGTAAATTTATCAGTAGTCGCTTAAGTGATAGTTTTATTTATTGTTGTATTCTTATTATCCATGAGTACCTGTCACACACAATATTCGTCTTTACTGGCATCTATTATCCTTAACTGAGTAGACAGTGTGCAGCTGCCGTCGGTTGATTGTTGAAGTTGAATGTTGTTGCAATGTCGTCAATCATCCATCAATGCTAAAGGTACCTTTGCAATTGCATTATCGTATGTCACTATCGTGTCGTCAGCATAATATATCGTCATCGTACTCGTATATCTATCATCATTATCGTCAGCGATACTAATACCATTATTACTAGCAATATCTATCTTCTTAAGTTGTTGCTGTGCTGCATATCACATCATAAACATCATCGGTTGAGTACTGAATCTTTATCAAGAACAACTACAATAACTTTGCAATACATACCAAACTTTGCAAATCATATTATCGTCGTCATCATGTTTGTTTATGCTCATACTTCTTCATGGCAAATCATGATATGGCAATAGTAAGTAACTACATGCCGATCGGATCGTATATCAAAGTTGAGTTGATGGCCGAAAAGTTCGACAGATGATGATACTTTGCAGCGTTGCAAGCTCGTCGAGAAAAGTAAGTAGAACTTCGTATTGATTGTGAGCGGGTTTTTAATATTATTTATAGCGGGATATCATATATGCATAATGATACAACTTCTAATATAGCAATAGCAATAGTGATGTATTGGTCGTACCAATTGTGTATCATATGTCTAAACTTCACTTTTCTACGATGAAAACGCAGAAATCTTACTCTGGGACAAACTTTGCATAATTGTATAGCCGTTTGGGAATAAAGTAGTAGATCTGCTAATCCGATTATCGCTTGGCGACCCCAGCACAGCATCAATACTGACATCATCGTCTGATGCAATTGGTTCGCCCTCTACAGAAGAAGTAGACTCAATTATGTCATCCATGGACTCAATAAGACGATTGACTATGTTTCGGTTAGACAATAACGATAACGTAACCAATGAGAGTATCCTCATTAAAAAAACTCACCGTTGGTAGGGCTCTCCACATCATGATCATCTAACTCATTGTAATCAACGGCTAAACCTTGCTTCAGATCTCGAAGTTTATTCTGACGAACCTTCTTTAACCCTCTGACTGTCTTGATATTCATGTGCACTAAGTCTTTGACGTGT
>Ga0214477_100307_pt1 | contig 35256 bp, 29 predicted proteins | sample M1_20Mar14CPVII9_FD_165058 | JGI IMG/M metagenome (GOLD analysis project Ga0214477, IMG submission 165058) | Marine eukaryotic communities from Monterey Bay, California, United States - M1_20Mar14CPVII9sort6BwellC16 | ecosystem: Environmental > Aquatic > Marine > Unclassified | place: USA... | reverse complement strand
ATGGAGTTATATCAAGGAAAGCATTTGAGATTGGGTGTTAGTAAATGGGGCAAGATGAGTGTGTATCCGGTAAGTAAATTGAATGTTGATATTATATAAAGATGCATGTGATGTACATACTCTCATATTTTTTCTCCAATCATATGTTTACTCTCAATTTCAGGATGGTATTGAGAGTACGCCTGATCCTCCTTTGAGTATGAATAAGTCAATCAACTTCTCTATCGTCGATTTGAATGTTGTAGCTCAACCCAGGGTACCTGAAATATCCTTTCCTGTATCAGTAGCTACAGTTCACCACAGACAACCCAAGAAGCAACAGTATCATACTCCAAAGAAGACATACGAAGAGTCGCCAAGAGGATCCACAAGAAATCGAGGTCGTCAACAAGTAGGTCGTTTCATCCACCAGAATCCAAGTCAGGACTACTCTCGTCAACAGCAGCACAAGCATCATCATCAACAACGTCGTCCTCGTAGTGGATCGCACTTGAGTGCCACTGGTAATCAACATATACTTTACCACTCTCAAACGTCTGGTGGCTCTATTAGTCCGCAAAGTCCAATGCACTATTATTCTCAACAGCAATACAGTGATGCTGGTAGTGTTAGTGGCTACTCATATCAGAGTCAAGAGCTTCATCAAGGATCTCCGAACAGGCCACAATTCCTTCCTGAAGACCACTATAATCGGCAGCAGCAGATGTTTTATCATTATGACCTCCAGCATCGACATGCTCAACAAATGCAGAGTCTTCAACAGCAACACGAGGCACAACGCCGCATGCTCGAGCAACAACAGGCTCAAGCCCTGGCAGCACAATCGGGCCTCATCCCCGAGTCACTTACACGAGCTGATCACTCTCAAGATTATTCTGTAGGTGTACCAGAAGGCGTTTCATTTCCTTACCCTCCTCCATCCCCTGAGTATTGGCAACAACAGCATCGTGATAGTTATGCTACGATATCCCCGCCAACATCCCCCCCACCTGGACCGCCTCTTGATGTGTATCCACCACATGAACAACATAATCCTGATGTGTCACAAGAAGAAGAGTGAAGTTTATTTGTGCAGCAAGAACAATGTTGGCTTGAATGTGCGACAACATACTAGGGGGACTAAACTAATGTCTATCATTCAAGAAATGGGCTTAAAATGTTTACTTTCATACACACACATAAAACACAGCATAATTATATCCCAATCACACAGCTGATGTCGTCTCAGCTACATTTGCTTCTTCCTGTGCAGCAACCCGAGCTTCGGGAATTCTTGTAGAAACAGCTACCATTTTATTAGCTTTCTTCATGATCTTTGGACCGTTCCACAATTCACCAAGCTCTCTCTTTCGCCAACCCAAGAAAAGCATTGTACCAAGACAACAGGGTACTAGATATAGTAGTGCAGGTTGAGGTTGATTCATAGTCCACACCATTGCATAGGCAATAAAAAGTCCAACACCATAGGATATCATAAGGGGGCCGAAATAGCCATGGAATAGCGCTTTCAATACACGTCCAAGATGGTAATGATAACGTCCTGCACGACCACCATCGCTAGATTCGTTGGATGCTTCTCCCTCCATCTCAAAAGAAGTTGTTCCTTCATGGGCTGTATTCTCACCACTTCGAATTCTGCTCGTCTGGTTACACTTCCTCACTAGCTCTTTCGAGGCATCATATCTCGCTGCAAAGCTAATGAGCAATCCAGGAAGGATAATATCTCCCAAACCGATCATACTGAAGCCACCTCTAAAGTCATTAAACCAGGGCATAGCCAATAACATTGGAAGAGGAGCCAAAGCACCACGACATCTCGAATCATCGGGATACTTCTCGCAGAGTGTTGGGTCATTTGAGCCACCACGAGCAACCTCAACCATGATACTATTGCCAAAGAAGTATGGACTGATGAAGACATAGAACAAGTCATAGATGAACACACAGACGAGGAGGATTGTTGCAACCATGATTGTATTGATGTGAATCAGCGAGAGTACCAAAACACAGACGCAGACCCCAATCACATCTTGTAGAAACCAATAATAAAAGTTGTTCATCGGTTGCACTGTGCTAAAGCCAACAGCAATCCATGCAATTCCCAAAGTCCAACCAATCACAGAGCTTAAAACGTCAATCCATTTAAAGTATACACCACGACAGCCAGGTAGATCTCCAAAGGCAGTACTTTGTAATTTCTTTGACATGTCCTCTTTGAGATATTTAGATGATAACAGGTTCATGAAAGGGTAAATCATCACTTGTATCATGGCATATGAACCAACCAATCCATAAATGACTCGTACAATCTTGTACAAATCAAAGAAGAATAAGATGAAGAGAAAAGCCGAGGCGAATACAACAAACAGGACTGCATGATACGAATTGAGATCCATAGTCTGCATAGCAGACGTAACTGAACTTGATTGTAAGTTGACAACTCGTTGAGGTTGTTGTGTAGAGTTGTTGGTGGTAGCGTTGCTAGCAGCTTCATCAGAACGTGGCGCTCCTACAGGTGCAAATGATGACGAATCCGATTCACCATTGGTGGCAGGAGCGCTACCATTTCCAACAAAATCATCTGCATCATCGGCATCAAAGGAAGCATTAGGCGATGAGATTGTGAATTGATTGTCTGTTTCTGGGGCATCAGTAGGCGCTGTCTCTCCATTCTGAACGCCAGTGGAAGTACTCCCATTTTGTTGCTGCTGTTCTGTCATTTCCAATTCAGGAGCTAGCTGTAAATCATTCTCATCTTCCAAATCAACAGTATCTTCAGTCTCTGCCCTTTCCCTGCCAGTGGCATTTGTGTTAGTAGCACTTCTCTGGAATACAAGAACTCCTTCATTCACTGCCTTGCTAATCCTCTTCCAACTGTTTGATATTGATTGCGTTTGTTAGTTGATTGCAATATTAAAAAGTGTACACTTATACTTCTCTCTTCTTCTTACCTTGTCCTATACTCCTCTGCCGACTTATACGAAGCAAACCACAATGTAATAATGGTTAAAACCCAGACAGCAATAGATGAAAAATGCACTGAAGGGTACCACCGAGCATATGGTACAACGTTAACAAACTGGACACTACTACCACCAGAATTCTTCTCCGCATCTTTAATAATATCATAAAGCTCATCTCCATTCTCCATGGTAACGAACAATGCAGGGATTTTAATCTTCTCTTCTCTATGCTGTGGAACTGCATCTCCATCATCATCTCCATCAGATGACATGGTGATCCATTTATCCCAAGCACAACATGCCTCTAACTTAGAACCATCATCACTGGCATTTCTTCCTGTTAGTAGACAACGTTCACTCGGACAATACGTTTCGAATGTATCCATTCCTTCTCCTCCAACCATGAGTTTGGCACACAAGTTACCATCAACAGCAGGTCCTGAGAGCAATAGGTCATTATTCTCTCCATATGGCGGTGGATAAAAGTATAATTTATCTGTCTTAATCTCAGCACGCATACCAACATTATCGGCAGCCTTGTTTGTGCCGCATTCATAATCATTCTTCTCCCTTGGCCAGACAGTATTGCCCCAATCTGGATAATCAAAATCTTCACCAGCGGTATCTGCATCTTTATCAATTAAACTATACCGCGAATCTAATGTATTACGCACTATAACACCTGATGCACCTAACCGTTGTGCCGATCGGGCTTTTGCTTCAAATGTACAATGTCCTCGAGGTACTAATATGTATCCACCTTCATATCCACTTAGCAATGTATCAGAATCAAAAACATTAGATGCTGAATTACCTGATGGATTTTCATAGTCAGCTGTGCCAAGTGCCTCATTACATAGGAATTCATCTGAAGATGGTGGTAAACTGAGTCTGTGTGCGGGGTGAGAAGATGAAGACTTGACATTGGATGTTACACCATTAATTTGATTTGCCTCGTTGGACGATGCACCGCCTGTTAGAGCTTTATTATCTGTCCATTTACCAGGTGCCTTTGGTGGATTACTGCTAAAGTTTGCTCCCGATGCGGGTACTCGAAAGAGGTAACCTATTATTGTTGTGTAGTTGTGCAGAGAGGCGAATGGTACATGAGATGTGTTCAGTTTACATAATACAAAACAAATACACATAAGCACCAACTCAGTAGCCATGAAAATAAGGCATCGATATAAACAAGTATATCAAACACAAAGGGTATCACATTACAGTAATAACACGGCAACATATAAACAAAAACACAAGTACCACTAACCCTTTTCAAGACTTCCAGAGTCAGAGTCGGAGGTGATTAAATGTATATCAACAAATGATGTAGGTATGGCAGCATTTACTGATAGCACAGCTAAAAGAGCTGATACTGTCAGTAGGACGGCCTTCATACTTATTGTTAGTTGATCAGGGCCAGTATGAGAGAGGCAAAGTTATGGTGCAATAGTGGCTCGTCATTGGCCACAGCAATCAAGTAGTAAATAGTACTAGACTCTCAGACTCTCATAAAAGGATACCACTTGCAAGATACGGTATTATCTTTTTATGAGAGTCTGAGTGTATCGTACGATATGCTATAATTGCATGCTGCTTATGCTTGCCATCAAATAGTGGATTGCAGCGGCATAATGGTCTGACAGAATATACAGTAGACTCACTCACTCGGTCGACGAAAGAATACACAGAGCAGCACCATCATTCTTTTGGAGAATATATTGATATAAGGTAAATACAGTCAAATCACTACAAATCACATGACAACCAAACCTCTACGAATTGCTTCTCTCCTACCTTCCACAACTGATATATGCATATCTCTGGGCTTGCAACGCTGTATTGTTGGAATCACTCATGAATGCGATTTCGGATCTTCTCATCCATTATATAATTCTCTATCTCCGTTAGTAGTTGACGGAAGTGATAAAAACAACACTTGCAATGATAATGAAACATCATCATCATTACCACCACTTACTTTAACAGTTAGTCAAATTGATCCTCATATACAATCACAAGCAGCAATTGATGCAGCTGTCAAATCTTCAGTTCACAATGGCATATCATTATACAATCTCAACGACACAGCTCTCACAGATTGTAATCCTACCATCATTCTAACACAGAGTCTTTGTGATGTATGTGCAGTGGCTAAAGATGCAGTAGACAGTGAAGTAGCATGCAATTTGCCAAAATGTAAAGTGCTGTCTTTAGAACCTGAGACTTTGGATGAAGTTGTAGATACGTTTATAACGGTGGCAGATGCATGTGGAGTAAAAGAGAGAGGAATAGAATTAAGTAAACAATTTTGGCATGATACAAATCAGATACTACAAGCAACATCATTATCAAAGAAGGATAAGAAACCTAAAGTGTTATTCATGGAGTGGCTTAATCCTCCATTTGATGCTGGTCACTGGATTACTGATATGTTGGAATATGCTGGTTGCTCCTCTGCTTTACCCCTGCCGTCAGAAGGCAAGGGTACAAGGAAATCAATTCAACTCGATTGGCAACAGATATATGATAGCGACCCAGATGTTGTGATAATTGGTTGCTGTGGATTTGATATGATACGAAATGAAGATGATGCACGAGCTGCTGTAAAGCAACTCGAGCCACTGCGGGCCTTTCAAACAAACGATATATATGCATCTGATGGCAACCTATACTTTGCTAGACCAGGTCCAGGTCTCAGAGAAGGTATAGCTATATTGGCTAGATGTGCTTATGATGGAGAAGCTGAGGTAGTTGATGCTCTTGAACAGCTGCCATTTATGCCAGGGGAAAACAAAGGTTGGTCAAAGATTGATTTTACAAAAAAGACCGAGACCTTTGTACCTGATATTGAGGACGTGGCATGTACTTACTCGAAGTTACACGAAGAAGCATGCTCGGCAAAGACAGATTTCTATACTGATCCATCAACTGGATATAGTGTGTACACGGAATATGCCATTAAGAAGCGTGGAAAGTGCTGTGGAAGTGGTTGTCGACACTGTCCATATAACCATGAGAATGTCAAAGATAAGGCGAAACACATACAACAACCAGCATTCCTCTTTGAAGGCGCGAGTGATGGAGATGATCCTTTGTTTGCTTCACTATATTCAATACCTCCCAATTCACAAGTCAAGATCTTATTCTGGAGTTCTGGTAAAGATAGTTACTTGACTCTTCGTCAACTAGTAAAGGAGAGGATGACTTCATCATCTCAATTTCATCTCATATTACTGACAACATTTGACGCTGAGAGTCGTATTATTGCTCATCAAGAGGTACCGATAGAGGATGTAGTTCGACAAGCAAAGCATCTTGGTGTTCCATTACTTGGCGTGCCACTACGACGGGGTAGTGGAGAGTCTTACATAAGTCGCATTGAAAAAGGGATCGCTGCCATTCATAAACAAGTGCAAGATTGTGATATTACTCTCGTCTTTGGTGATTTGCACCTTGATCACATTAGACAGTGGAGAGACGAGGAACTCAAACAGTATAAATTACAATATCCTCTGTGGAAAGTGCCACATGAAGAACTTATTGATGATCTAGAGAAGTCTGGGGTTGATGTAACATTGTCTGCAGTAACAGTTGACAGTGGAGGAGTACTAAGAGAAGGCATAAAGTTTAGCAGAAAGCTCATGACAGATGTAAAGGAACTGGGCATAGATGAATTTGGAGAGCAGGGTGAATTCCACTCGTTAGCAAAAGTCTGGACTGTCTCTCGAGAACGAGCACTTTATTGATAAGTAGTAATGTTCTATCGAGACCACAAAGGTACCATTACTTATTAGTTATTCCTAGACTTCATAGCACCCATCCCGAGAGTTGAATTTGTTAGCGTATGACTACAAGACATGAATGGAAATGAATCTGCATGTACACCGCGATAAGCGCACTCTAACGGAAGACTGATATTTCCGCCCACTAGTGATGTCACATTGGCAAGCAATTGTGGATGAACAGGAGTGAGCACAAAGAATAGTTTTCTGCTGTGATCAACACTCCGAACAATTCCAAGACCGATACAATTGAGTGTTGGGACACCCGATCCATCACTGCAGCTCATAAAAGGTGCATCAAATGTATCTTGTTTAGTGCATAAACCAACAATGGAGCCATTTAAACACTCAATCACATCGTTGCTCGCCAAGTCACCTCGCATTCCTGCCAGAGGTCTAATCTCTGTTATATTATCCAACAAACCTGATGGAGGGTATAAGTTCACAGACTGAAATGGTACTGCATAGGGTCTCATGGATGCCAGTGTCAAGCCGATGATATTGCTAGGATCACAGAGTCCTTTTTCTTTATGGAAAGAAATCATCTCGTGTTCATTTCCAGGGATACGAGAGCGTAGATTTATCATCTTATCATAACCTCCTAAAAAGTAAGAACACAGTCTATGTATGCGATGATCTGATGACGAAGCTAATAGTGGGCCAGTAGATGAATTGCGACTGTCCGTCGAGCGACATGATCGATTATCATCATCAAGAGCTGGAAGTGAACTCTCATCAAACGACTGAATAACATGAATCAGACTACCACTGTTTGATGGTGACATATCGAAAGTCTTTGCTTTTGTATTACCATTGATTTGAATGATATGACCAAGATTTACAACTCCAATTATGGCAGATAATATCTCATACCCTAAACCTTTCACCCAGCCATCGGTATTGACTAATAATGGGATATTGGCGCTTCCATGTTTTTGTTTTACTTGAAGTTGATTGTATCTCCGCATGAGCTGAGATGCCATTTGAATATAAGTATCTGGATCTGCCTTGGACGTGATATCACCAAAAAAGTAGGCTGCTTCATGTTTTATACAATCTTCATCTGCATTATTACTTCGACTTCCATAATGATCACAGCTACCACCACATACCATGTGCACAGGTGGGTCAGATAGAAGTGGTTTTGATATGATAGTCAATGTAAGCATCCCAGGAGGGCTCAATTCAGCTTGACCGCAGTCAAGATCCAATATAGCCACAGGTTGTTGCAATGATAAGATTCTATTTGTAGCATATCGAAGAAGAGTTGATTTACCAACCCCCTTTGCCCCACATATTAGTATTTTATTGGTTCTGTTTGGCTTGTTATTCATAATACTATCTGTTACTTCAGCTGTAATATTATCAAGAGTGCCTTTCCATGGTTCTAATATAGTACAAACTCCACTTCCAGCGGCAAGATAATTCCCAGGATAGAGTGAGTTTGGTGGTAATACATTGAGTTGATATGTTTCTTCGGGGTATGCACTGTAATAGCTACTACTCTCATTATTATTAGTTGTACTCTCAATATCATTATTCTTATCTTCATCATCTTCTATAGATTGTATTCGTATCCGTAGAATGACAGGATAAGTTGTTTGATGGTTACTTTTTTTAGAATGCTGACAAATGACTGATATTGGAAGCGAGTTCATCCATTCATCTGGTCGATTTATAACGATTGTGTTGTGATTGTTATTGTCTTTGCAAGAATGTGACACTCTATAACCAAAAAGATCCACTGATATAGTCTCTGACACCTCTCTAGTTTCAACACTTTTATCACTATCTTCAGGCAATAGCTCGATTCTTGCTTTACCAGATATGGTACCCACAACTGTAGATGTATAATCTTTCATTGGTATTCTAGAAGAATCAGAAGAGGCCGACGATTTCCCGTGATATGTTATTGTAAGAATCTGACTTCTTTTCATAGAACTAGGATCAATGCTGTTCTTTATTGGTTGCTTTTCGTAATCCAGAGTTACTGATAAATGTAGTGGTTTATTCTCAGGTGTTGATGTATATGATGTATCAATTTCCTCCACTCCGTCTTTCATTGCTTCTTGAGTTTCTTCATCTGATATTTGCTGTGTAGAAGCAGCTCGAGGTCTTTTTCTAGAAGAAGATACAGTATCAATACCATCGACTTCTTTCTGTTCATTATTTGTTGTTTGAACTATATCTTCTGCTTTCAAACTACTATTAAGAAAGGAGGATACATCACTTATCTCCTCCTCTTTAGAAGTTAGATTGTTGTTGACATTGATATCCTCGCCATTAAATGAAGAAGTTGCGACAACTTGACCATCACCCCAGCCAAGAGATTGAGCATTTGGACATTGTAATAATCCTAGCCGACGTTGGGGAGATGACGCTGATGATGTAGTAGTTGCAATTTCTTCCATTTATTGATTTCTCTCAATGATTGATTGATGAATAAAAAAAGATACTGATACCTCACTCAAGAGCGCTTCAAGGCAGGACAACGTTAACAATGATAGGACTACACCTTTGCCAGTATTATATTGCAGGTATGTGGTATATATTGCCTCCCCCCCTCCAGTATTACAATCAATACATCTCTCTTCTCTGCCATCAACCTCTTGCTTTATGAAAGAAGGTAGGTTCTTATTACCTTCAATAAGCTAAGAATAAGCCTCATATGCCGTTAAAGTCTTCAACATAGTAGCGGAAGTGTACTTACGATAGTAACTTCTATACCTAATATACCATAATTAACAACATCATATTATCATGGTTAAGGGTGAAAGTAGCAAAGAAGATCATGATACCAAACGGCAGAGAGTAGGAGACTCTGCACAGAGACAGGCATTTAATGAGGATATGGAGCTTATTCGTTCGGCTATGAATTCTGTTAGTGGTACTACTACTCAAGATATTAGTGCACATATTAATAATACTAATACAGAATCGACAGCACAACAAATTACTCAGCAATCTTCACAGCAAGCAGCACAGGGTGGTATATACCAGAGATCAACAGGAGATGATAATCCAATGGACGGCAGTGATGACGAGGAAGGACACTGGATGCAAAATTATACACCACATCATACGAGAGTAGGGAAAGATTATCAAGTAGCGGAGTTACCAGCTCCTCCTCCTAATAATGTCGCCTCTGCCGCCACAATTAGCGGTAGAGTTAGCCCTACTAGTGGTGGTAGCAGAGATAGTATCGAGAGATAGATTTTGATGGCAAAGTATCAACTAGTATAGTATTGCAAAAAAGGTCAACAATTAATGACAGTTAGAAGCAGACGAAGGATATTAGAAGATAATTTAGTTAAGTGCTTATCTATCAGTATGTCACAACACCCAATCCTTTGAATCTCCAACAAACTCCTGAAATACTTCATCCAATACGCCAGACTCTAAGATCTTCTTATCATCCAATGAGCAAAACTTCTTCTTTACAGCGGCTTCAAAACTTGTTCGTAATACATCCTCGCCTCCTTGAGATTGAAACCATGAAGGAAAGAATTTCTTCTCCTGTTCAATCTCAGTTTGTAATATACGGTCTAATAATTCCTTTGGTGGACAAATTCTTGGAAGTGTTTCATCAGCATTGATTCTATCTACCTTCTTCTTGAGACCTCTTGTTGCTCTTGCTAATATTATAGGTCTGTCTAGCACAGTATCTATCTTCTTGGCTAGGGATGCTTTAATTGCAAGTCGTTCATAATCATGATCAGAACCAATATTTGATTTGGAGGGTTTAGCACCGTCATGTATTGCCTTACATGTCGAGTTTGCCTTTAATTCACTGCAGAAGAAGTATTCAATCAAATTACTCGTACTAGCCACTTCATGCATATTGATAATGTCCACTTCTGTTACATAATGTTGGCTTCTATACCGATCTGCAACTGCAATAGCATGTGCATCTAAAAACTCATCATAATGTTCAATAAGCCAATCGACAAAGCTCGGATAATCCTCTATTGCTCTGGCGTATATCAAGTTGTAATGCTGTACGATTTGATTATAAAAGGATGGTAACCAATCATGGAGCCTTCTATAATGAACTATAACCTTCACCTTCTTATATGGAATCAAGTAGAATCTTAGTCTGTCGTTGTTGATTGCTATTCTGTCAAAGTCTTCAGCCACAAACAACACATCTTCTGACTTATTATAGGCTTCATGCATAAATTGAGGAAATCTATATCTCATTCGATCACACATTCCTGCATTCATTTGTCCACCACTATTCTTATACTGCTCTAAACTACAATGAGGTAGGTTTAACATTACACCCTCTTTGGCAAACACTCCAGGAAGCTCATCATATTGTGCTATTCGTAGGTTATCGTTGCTGAAAATTGTTGAATTTCTATAATGTAAATCATATATAAAGGCCTGTAAGGCAGTAGTACCCGTCTTGTGTGGCCCTGGAAGATGCGCGTTATCACGATTTACAAAGACGGAAAGAGCAAATTGTAACATATGTTAGTACTTGTGCTAAGTTCAGATGAATCGGCCAAATCACCGAGACATCATATTGAACACACTGGATTCACATGATGAAACAATACTAACGCGGACTTTCCAGCATGTATAATAACGGTTGGTTCATCCTCTTCTGTATATACATTTGTTTCATCATAGAAATAAGGTGCGTTGCAGAAGGCAGATATATATTGATCTTGCCTAGCCTCTTCTTCAGTAATTTTATACTTTCCCTTCATATAATTAACACGATCTATGCACAATTGCCCACTCTCGAATGGTTTTGCATATGGACAATACTTGCAGTATTCACCGCCGATTACTTTATCATACTGATGAACTGTTGTATTGTTTTTTAGGAGTAAACGTTCACTTAGACTTCTACGACTTTGTGTTATTGTATCTTCATGAAATGAGTAGATGATAAAGTCTTGATTGTTAAACCGATGAAGAGCATGAAACACTATAAATAGTGATACAAAGTATTGCAGTCTTCTACTTCTACCCATCTATTAATATTGCATATACTTAATAATACTATCCAATTATCGACTAACTTACTTAACAAGCAGCCACCAAATATCGAATGATTAAAACCTCGCCGCTGACCTATGATAATGATTGATCGTTTTGAGAGTATTGTATGTTACCAACAAATACCAAATCAAACAATATCAATATTATCGCATGCCGCTTTTATCACGACATATGTTACTCTTAAGGTCGGTTCAGAATTTTTTTCATGAACTAACCTTAGTAAGAAATAACATAATTATCACCTACTCAAATTGTAAGTACAAAACCATTGCCAAACTCTGAGATCAATACATTGGTTCTACTGAGAGATAAGATCATAATATAAGAAGAGAAATTTTTATTTTATTGTCGCGATATTAGTAATGAGGAAGATAGGTTCATTATCCAATACTAAAAAGAAAAATGGTGGAGTGTTTTATGCCTTTGTACTGACTTTGATAAGCCTTATCATCATACTAGCATGTTTAGCAGTACATCTTTCAAAACAAGTTATATTGAAAACATCTTCTTCATCATCATCATCACATCACCAGCCTCTTAAATCAATTGCAACTATTGGTCATGATGAACCCGATCAACATATAAGTATAGATAAGGTTCATGATGTAGTTCTACCAAACAATAGTAACAATGAATCACAAGATCGAGTATATTGTATGATTCCCTTCATCTGGAACGAGGAAATATATAAAGTAATAATGGATACATGGGGTAAACGATGTGATGTAATAAACTTCTTAACAGATTCAATTGTTGGTGGTTTCTTAAAAGGTGATAAGATTACAGAAGGAGAATATAAACCATATTGGGAATATCCAGCAGATACCTTTCCAGATAATATAGTGTTTATTAATATGACAAGAACATGGCATGATTGTCCTGTTGATAAGAAGGGTGTTAAGAAGGTTTGTAGACATATATGGGAGAAGATGTGGAGATGTGAGTTTATTATGTTTGTAGTATGTTGCCTGCTGATTATTATTGTGTTGCAATATTCATAAATCTCACCATCACCAATTACGACCAAACACTAAATAATAAAAGCTTGGGTATATGTACAAGAGAATCATCTTGACCAAGCTGAGTGGTTTTGCAAGGTTGGTAAGTTTATGATATATTTAGAACTGCCCCCCATATGATATTGAATCATTATGTATGATATATGATATGATATGAAAAGTTGAAAACTTTATTAAATGTAACATCATTACTCACACAAAAACACCCTGTTTCGTAGATTATGACACAATATTCTTTCCTGACAACGTCAAGCATTTTGTTAGACATAAGAAATGGAATCCATTGACTGAATATCATTACTTTGGACACTGGATATCAGCTCGTCAAAATGGAAGATTACCAATGATTGCAGGAGCCACGGCATGTTGGAGTCGCAAAACTCTGGATGATATTGCGGAAGTATATCGAACAATGCCAAGAGATAATGCAAAGGGAGAAAGAGGAAAGTGTGAAGACAGAGCTCAGGCAACAGAGGAGGCAACTACTGCACTTTGTTTGAATCAGCATCTGAATATCTCTGCATATGCAGCTAGAGATGATAAACTACGAGAACATATTACTGTTGCCAAATTCGATGATCAGCTTACCTGGAATCGAACCGAACAAGGCGAATGGTGGTATTGGCGTGGCAAACCAGAGGGCGTTGGACAGATGGAAAACTCTATCTCAATTCGACCAATTGGATTACACAAATACAAAAGTGTGGCAGAGATTCAAGGCATGCATGGTGCCTTCTTTGGAGAGCCAGGTAATAATCAAATTATGAGATTAAAGCCTCATGCTAAGAAGTATGTTTTGAAAGTACGGAAAGCCATGGGAATTGATAAATAATGGATCATAACTGGTATATATTATTGGACAAACCCTTTTCCATCCCATGGTGTCCAGCCGTCTGATACCATATCTTGTTTTAATTCACCTGAATGGTTCAGCAGTTCTACAAGGGATCCGTCTGCATCATAGATGAACGCCATTTCATATACTTGTTTCCCTATAATGCGTTTGGTAGGTGATAATGCTACTCTCAAACTCTTACCAAACTTATCTATTGATAATGCATCTAAATCATCCATCCATTCTTGTAATTGATATAAAGCACAAGCTGTCCCTTCATTCGATGCATTATTATCATTATCTGGTCTTGGTATACAGTTTGTAACATCTAAAGCAAGGTGATTCAATCCTAATAGCTCTTCTCGCTTAGCAAGATCTATAGCTCTTTTTATTGTACCCTCAGACTCGTTCAACATGTATGACGGTACCTCTATTAATTCAATTCTTGATTGTACTGCTTGTTGTTGTGAATTGTCATTATTATTATTGCTACTACTACTTTCATGTAAAAGCCAAGCAGCTCTGGCAGGACCAGCTACAAACTTGGACTCTACCTCAAACCCCAAGAGTGAATAGAACTTGATTGCATTTTCAATGTTTCGTGTTTTAATGGCAATGTGATGTGAAAAGATTGATGATGATATTATACTTTGTTTGTGATTGATATTTGCGTCATCGGTATCTTTGGAAGTAGTAGAAGAAGAAGATGATAATTTGCAATGGCCACTTCTTGTATATCTATAGTAACTTTGATTTTGTAATGATATCATATTGGTGGTTGAAAATGCATTAACAATAGAGTAGTGTTGATACCCAAACGCCAATAATAAACTGGTGAAGAAAAGAATTTTCATAGTATATTTATCCACAGCCACTGTATCAACCGGCTACGATGCAATTTAGAAAGTACTACTACGCTTGACGGTTCTACTACCCCCACTACTACTAGCTCGAGACGCGACCGACTATATGACAAACGTGCGGAAAGGCCGCAATAAAAAGATACCGTATGTATCTTGGATCTTTGCTTCGGCAAAAATAAAAATGACAAACTCAATTTGCAAGCTTGAAGGTGTGTTCGACCAACTCTTAAGGTCCGCAAAATTGAAATGATTTCAACTCACAAAGGTAACTCAGAAAGAAAATTGTCTTTATATACCTTAAAATGTCGAACATTCATCCTAGCATATCTCCATCAATAATGGTCATATTACATTATTAAAGCACTCAGATCTCTTCTATAATGTATTAGGAAGCTGTATGTAAGATGGTTTGATTTGAATCTGCGTATTAAAAGTGGCCAAAAAATTGTATGTAAAAAGCTTAGTCAAAACTTTGGCACTCTATTACTACCATTTACACTCATTTTGAGCCCTAAGGAATAGCAAAAACGAATTCTACATGCAAAACTGGCCTAGAATCAATGTTCAAACAATATATTGCAATAAGCAGGGGCTGAGTTATGAGAGGGGCCATTTATAGTGGTGAGCCACTACAAAATACAAGATCTGACTTTGAAGGCAAAATACTAGTTCCTAGGTGTATATGAGCACCAAATAGGTAACAAAAATGGATTCTACATGTAAAAATGGGTTAGAAACAGTATTGCTAACTTTGATTATCTCAATATCAATCTACTACTCACAGAAGATGCAAATCAAATTTTCACATAGAAGCCCCTAGAAAATTGGCCAATATATTCCACGTGGAAGGTTGGAAATTTCTTGCGGACCTGAAGCTCAAAAAAACACACCTTATAATTCCTCACCATCCATTCCATTATCCATCTACTAAACTAAACAAGCCATGTCTGCTCCTACCATGAATGTAGCGATGATGACCTCAGGAGGTCTAGCACCATGTCTATCCTCCTCGGTGGCTTATCTCATTGAATACTGGTCGGCTGCTTTGAAAGCAGGTAGCATCTCAGGACTAACAATCCGTATGTATATTGATGGATATAAGGGTGTATTAAGTGGTGATTCTACTATTTTACCACCAGAGATATATGATGATTGTACTTGTTTACATGAGTTGGGCGGTTCTCCTATTGGTAATTCTCGTGTCAAGGTAAGATGATAAAGTGTGCATATGATATGTATCTGTTGCAATACTATACTCATTCCTGCACCATTCCACTGTACACTTCATATTGTATACAGCTTACTAATGTGAAAGATTGTCTGGCTCGTGGTTTTATCAAGGAGGGTGAAACTCCTCTTGAAGTAGCTGCTCAACAGCTTATCAAGGATAACATCAATGTAAGTTTTACAAAAGATATGTATATTCGCTTTACTTTTTTACTGCCCAATCTGACTTGGTATATATCATAATAATCATAGGTCATTCATACTATTGGTGGCGATGATACTAACACACAAGCTGCTGAGTTATCCAAGTACATTCTTGAGAAGCATGGAGGAAAGGTTGTGGTTGTTGGTATGCCAAAAACTATCGATAAGTGAGTACACAATTTGAGTCTATGTTTATATGTTATATAGACTGATTTCTAACATATATAATACTACTGCCTATAACAACAACAACAACAACAAAAACAACAGTGATGTCTACCCAATCGTACAAACATTCGGTGCCGATACAGCCGCTGAACAGGGTGCTACATTCTTCAAGAATGTTGTTAGTGAATCGTCAGCTAATCCACGTATGTTAATCATTCATGAAGTTATGGGACGTGATTCTGGATATCTAACAGCTGCCACTGCTAGGAAGTATCGTGAGGGTATTAAAACAACAAAGTTTACAGGACCTGGATTTACTACTACACAAAAGTCACGTGATATTCATGCTGTTTGGATTCCAGAGTTGTCATTAAACATTGCCGATGAAGGTGAACGTTTGAAGAAGATTATGGATGAGAGTGGCTGTGTCAATGTATTCTTATCGGAAGGTGCTGGTGTTGAATCAATTGTTGCCGAGATGGAAGCCAATGGCGAAGAAGTACCTCGTGATGCATTTGGTCATATTAGTTTGGCCAAGATCAATCCAGGTGTTTACTTCTCAAAGCGTTTGGCAACACTTGTCAAGGCAGAAAAGACACTCGTACAAAAGTCTGGTTACTTTGCCCGATCTGCTGCCAGTAATGCATTTGATCGCAAGCTTATTAGTGACTGTGCCAAGAAGGGAGTCGAGAGTGCCATTGCTGGTGTTAGTGGTTGCATGGGAGAGGATGAAGATAAGGAGGGTACACCTATTCGAGCAATTGAGTTTGAAAGAATCAAGGGTGGCAAGCCATTCAATAAGGATGCTGATTGGTTCCAAGCTTTGTTGAAGGAAATTGGTCAAGCTTAGATTGTTTTCTCACGGCTCGTGATATTTGTAAATAGGTCTGTTTATGTTGTTATGCTGGCGTACTGCTGCTTCTCGGGGATATAGAGTGTGGAGGAGAGGAGAAGAGTAGTTGTCAGTTTTGTTGTGTGCGAGTTGTGACTGTAGATAAACCATAGGCGTCTTGTAGAGAGGATTTTCTATTTTCAAACTTATACATCTGATAGCTGTTTTACATTATAGATTACTTGTACAGTCACATTGTAGAAGCGCCGCCTTTCAGTTCGAAAGCATGTAGTCATCATCTATACCCCCAGAAGCAAAACTGACGAACCCTCTCTTGTTGTCAGTTGTTGTATCATTTGTTGCATTACCTTCTTTTGCTGGTTTTATATTTGTCGTCGAGTCCAAGTTCTTTGAAAACAAATTGGCATCTAACCAATCTTCTAACCCTTGCTGTGTTATCATTCCCGAATGTTGTGCCAATGGCTTTCCATCTTGATATATCATCAATGTTGGAAGGCCGCTAATTCTTGCACCCTGCAGTAGTAGTTCAATCTTGAGATTTGAATTATTGTCACCCTCGACATCATACTTGATAAACGATAGTTTTTCTGAATACTTCTTTGCTGCAAAGGTTGACACAAGATATAAGATATATGAGTAGGTATGTGTGTATTGTTCATATCTTATGTTATGCATAACTTCAAAATGGATTAATACATTCACTCACCACACTCAATAACATACGGCTCTATTAATTTGCACGGTCCTGTATATATTGAGTTTCAAAGAAGTAAAAACACATTGGTTTTGAAGAATTCAATATCATTATATCATCAAGTCAACTAGGGTTGTAAACTCAATCTTACCACACCATGGTGCATATGCATCTACAATTACTGCTTTACCATCAGCTGGTTTGAAGAGAAGATCTCTCGCATTGTTGTCATCTAATTGTTGCAATGAACTAAAGAGAGTTGATGTTGGAGAAACATGTCGTGATGATCTAAAGAGTATCGATGTTGAAGCAACTCGTATGTGCGGTCTCAGTCTGTAAGATGAGAATGCATCAACATACGAAGATATACATGATACCAGTAATATTATGGCTAGCATTATCGTTCTTATTGATATCATAACCATCAATGGGAGACCAATAGCAGCTGATGTTGACACTCTCTCATTCATTACTCGATCGAAGGAATAAAAGAAAAAAATGACAGTATCCTAAAGTGGTATCTACTCCATAACACTCCCGCCTGCCGTGTAGGGTTCAGCAAAAGTACATTTTTGTATTTTGGGCATTCTATAGAGCAAGAAATACAAAATTATATACCCATAAATACTATTTATATACCTATATGTTGCCAATTATACCCAAAGATACCTTTATAAAATACATAGTATTCCATATTTTTTGTATTTTGGCCATTTTGGCTTTGTATTTTTGCCGAAGCCTACTGCCGTACCAGAGGCGGCTACCGTATGGTTGGAATGTTATGCACTAAAAATTTTTCAGGTGAAGTTTCGATAGCCGACCCTTACATCGATGGAAAGCTTATAAAGAGCTATCTATTGATGTATCATATAGTGCTATAACACATTTAGTGCCTAAGTTATGATGCATCCAATGTTGAGCTGATTTTTCACATTCGACTGCGAAGGAAGGTATCCATATAAAATTGTAGTCTTGACTACCTTTAAGACTCAAAAATAGGTTACGAGTTCGATCCTCCATGAGTGCTTTTCAGACCCACTCTCAAATTTAGGGAATTTATTTAGCAATGAAGATATGTACTAGTTCCTCTGTTGTTTTTACAAAGCAAAGTTCAGATCATGTAGTTTGCTTCCTAAAAAGAACGAAGCTCTAGCTCCATATATTCATTGCAAAAAAAATTCCCTAAATTTGGATACTGCATTTCATTCCAACCATACGGTAGTATTGCTCTTCCTATCGGGTAGCGGACAACACAATATACTCAAATATAATGCAGTGTATACTTATCGGAATATGTCCACCACTAGATACTGGTTCAGTATTAGCTGTTCCGTCTGTAACATGGCTCAAGAGGACAAGTGAAACATATGACGACGAGGGAAATCTTGTACAATTGATATGTGGTATAACAGATGTTTCTGTTGCAGATATCGTTGATGCTATATCTAAATCAATCGGACCTGAATATACTTGTGAACTGTGGGCTACTGCTCCAGCGCTTCTACCGTTAAAACCTCTCAGTGGATACGATTTTACACACCAACAAGTCACAGGGTAAGAAGAAACATTTATGTATCATTCTTTATCATGTCTTATGTGCAATAATTATACCTCGTAACTCAACAACAACAATAACATCAACTCAAAACTATCAGTTCTCTAGAGGATATATCATCTACGATGCAAGAATGGGGCATCTTTGTTCAACCTTTATTAATTGATAAAGATGAAGTGAAAGAGCTGAGAGATTGTATCAATTGCGAAATTACAAATATAGAAACACTGATCAAACTTCATCATCCAAATATTAAGATTGGACAAGATATAATAAGTTTCAAAGAGATTGGTTCGAGAGGGAATGAGAGATTTGATCTCCTACTCCAACCAACTACTAAGGCGGCCGAATTTGTAAATACTGTATTGATTGAAAGAGTTAAGCTCATCTTGCAGAGAATATTAAATGGAAAAATAGAAGAAGATATCGACTTCGATGTTAGTGTTGTATATTCTAAGCCAAATGCCTCAGACCAAGGTTGGCATGCAGACGGAGATCATCAAATCGGAACACATGATGTAGGATTGGAAGTTGAAGGATGGAAGCATCTAGCGGATCCCTATGCTTTATGCTTATTCATACCTTTGATTGACTTGGATCAAGAAACTGGATACACTCAGTTCTGGCCCGGTTCTCATATCAGTAAAAGATTGGCAGGCTTTGGTCAAGTTGCAGAGATAACACAATCAACATGGGATGGAAAGCAGTGCAAAGCTGGTGATGCCATTTTGTATGATTACAGATTAATGCATAGAGGAATTCGCAACACATCTACGATGCTAAGGCCAGTTCTCCAAATTTTATTCAAGAAGAAGTGGTATAAAGAAAAGAGAAACTACGGCAAAGATTCAGTGCTTCCCTCTAATGATTGCAATAAGAATGAAGACTAGTTGGTACATCTATACACACATTAGTTTACAAAGGGATGGCTCTTACAGTTCTCTTTCCTTTCACACAACTTCTCGACTATCACAACACACAATACATTCAAACAGTAACATTCACCCTATTATTTACATTCTTCATCCCTAGTTCTGTCGTAGACTTTGAACAACTTGATTCTTATGTTGTTAAGTTTGATGATAGTACGAAAGTGCATAATTATAGTATGGATTACTGTCTGTCGGTTGCAACACTTTGAGTGGCTGGCGAGCTTGAAGTGTCTTGTGATTCTCTGAAGAAGCATAGACTGGGGTATCCTTTTTGGGCTTTACCTTCTTCATAGATAGGGACTTGGTTTTCCAAATCAGATGATGAAAAAGAAGATTCAAGAGCATTGTTGTTTATCTGTTGTAATGTATTGAGAGGTTGATGATGATTCGTCTCGGGCTTAGTGACAACGTCAAGCCCCTTGCCAATCTTCTTGTTCTCAAGGTTCTGTCTGATTACAATTGCATTCTTCTGAATGTCCATATTATCACACAATCGAGAGGAAGAGTAAGGGTCATCGATGTCAGAAGGGATATACATAAATGCTTTTGCCCACCGACGGAGATCGGAAATATTCTTGTCAATCACCTCTGGGCTTTGTAAAGCGATTGCCCACTCATTCCGCTGGTAACGATGATATTGGTACCCCAAGCGTTGCAAGCGGTCTTTGAAATGCTTGGAAGCTATCACACGTTGCTTTTTGCAGTTGAGAGCCTTTGAGAGGAAAATACCAAGAGATGTTCCATTTGTCAAAGGTAACAGACCATCCTTAAAGAGCTTGATGAGAAGGTTGACATACTGAATCTCTTCTGGACTGAACCTGCCTTGGCGAAGGTGCCTTTTGGCATCCCGATCAACTTGATGAGAAATTTTCTTTGGGGCATGACTAGAGGTAGTTTTGGGCATCGACAGAGAAGATGAGGAAGATGCAACAATGTTGATTGTGCCTTCTGCTTCTCTCAGCAACTTGACAACATCTTGAATTGACTCATATCCAATCCCATTGATAGACTGAAGAATCATGCCCTCCATCAACGAAGTACCAACAAACAAACTATTTGGATGGATGGAGCTGACGAAAACAGCTACATCCTTCTGTTTGATGGTTAGACCAAGTTTGGTATCTTTTGATGGCTTGACGACAAATATATTATGAGTAAGATGTTGTGGAGGATAGGAGGCTTGTTTTTTCACTGAAGATGTAGAGGAGTTTTTTATGGCAGCAGCACGCCTCTTCTCTTCTACAATACGACGATCAAATGCAGCCTTTACTCTGATCATACTGCCTCGACCACTATTATGTGTCAACATCGCCTCAGCAACGGCATTACTAGGGGAATTGTCTTCGTTCAAGTCTGGTTTCAAGCTCGGCATGGTTGTAATTGTTTTTATTTGATAGATTGCTTATCTTGATGGTTGCTCTCAAATAGTCAAATTATGATAAATAGATTGCAGTATGTGCGAGTCAGACTTCATTCCATTGCAATAAAAACTTTCATGTGAAGCGATTCATTACTATTGGTGCGAAAGGATACCCCTTTCTCGATCATTATCTAAGCTCATTTACTGCTAAACAATAAACCTATTAGGCATGTATTCAAAGTGTCATATTGTACCTAAGGAATTGTATTATCCTTATCCTATTTACATAATTGGTGGTGACATCAGGGTACGGTCTAGCCAGGCAGTATCACTGCCTCCTATCATTATCAGACTACACCTGGTCGCTGTCTTCGGTTCTTTTGTGGACTGTAATGGCTGCTAACACCAACAGCAGATGAAGGGCCACAGTGACGTTGTTGAGATTGTTTCACTGGGGAAGCAGAGTATGACCGCGCTCTCGCCGGCTGATACCCACCATTGGAATAGTATCCACTTGGAGGACCTTGTTGAGATCTTGAGGGTGTCGTCGGATGATGTTGTTGTGCCTGATGACCTTGATACATCATACTTGGTGCACCATGAGACATGGGGGCTTGCTGTTGCTGTTGAGCTCGGGGAGAACTTCTCCTATCATCTTGATGATAATACGACGATTGACCTTCGTGAACTTGTGAAAGAGACGGGTAGGACCTTGAGGATGATCTTCGTGACGAAGAGTTGCCCGTATGATTACTTGAGTTGCTAGCAGCACTTCCCATGCCAGTTCCTAGCTGACTACTCCCAACACTTGAGGAATTCACACGTGGTCTCCATCCACCAATAAATTGGGGAGAGTTTTCTGTGTATACAGAACTTTGATCATCTCCACCACCAACGGTACTCTCATCATCGTAATAGCTGGCATTACGTGAATATTGATCATATCGTGGATTATAGGATGAAGCGGATGCAGTTGACTGGCCATCTCTATTAGATCGCGATCTTGTTGATGATCCCGACGAACCCGTTGACCTTGTTCGTAAATCTCTATAAACTCTCCATAAACTACCCAACTCATGGACAAACCCTGCATCACCCAATATACCCCGAACATCGCCAACAATTAATTTGATCATCTTAATGACCGGTGAACATAGTGTTAATAGTATGCCAATAACAAATGATAAAGCACCTGCTAAGTATGTGGCTATTAACATTGATATATCAATGACACCCTGTCTAATAACATCTTCTTCTATTAGTATAGTTGATGAACCCGATGTTGTTGACGATCCGGCCGTGGAGGCAGTCTTAACACTTGGACAATAGGATGAAAATTCAGATAAACATGAGTTATCATTATTCATTGCAGTACTACCCTGCATTGTAGATGGCATTATTGAGGATTGTTCCTCATCCCAAGAAGATTGATTATCTATATGTGGTTGGGGTGAACTTCTATATCCACCACTACCTTTGGCAGGGATTGTACTAGCTTGACTAACTCGTAACATTGGATCATGATTCTGTGAGTAATATTTACCCCCAGGCGTTCGTGATGGCGGTCTTCGTTGTCTGCTATTATTATATCTATAATCATCATTATTATATAATGGTTGTTGATGAGCATTAGTAGGATGATGTGTCTGATATATCTCCTCATCTGGATCAGAATTACGACGTATTCGATCACCTGTTCGTGGTAATATAACAACATTACTACGATTATCATTCGATGATGGTGGAGTGGATGACCGTATATAACTTTCAGTGGCATATCGACCGTGTTCACCATCAGAGCCAGGTCGTCGACAGTGTGGAGAGGGGGCATCATAATTTCCGTACGATGCTGCATGACTGTCATATCCTCCTTCGTAATTTCGTGACCGTGGTGGCGGGGGTTGCATATTATTATTAGTATGTTGAGGAAGGTTATTGTGATGTCGTGGATAATGATGTCGGGCTTTGTTAGAACTGCTTGATGAGCTACACCCAGATGACCCAGCACTTCCCGACGAGCCCGAATTACTGCCACTGCAATAATTATTCAATCCATTGGATATTGATCTACGTCTTCTACCAACATGGTTAGATATACTAACATCTCTTGAGGATGGCATACTATATAATTTTATTGCAATGCCAGCCCCAAAAATTGTATCTAAAAAATCTCTAAATATTTATATGCAAGAAATCCTCTGAGCACTCCAAAACACACACATCTATTATCTATACACTCCTCTATCCAATTATACTCCTTTACCTCTCTAGTAGAGGATGACTGTGTTGTTCCTATAATTTGGTCGGATAAACATAAAAATGACTTGGTCATTTCAGATCGTTCGCAGAGAAGGACTGAATCAAGGGGGGGAAAGAAAGGGGAGGTATGGTAGGTATATATGGATCAAAAACCCCTGTGGAGCTGCGAGGATAGGAGCTGGAGTTGTTGACGGAATCCCTTTTTATAGAGAGCTGAGCTATCCGCGTACCAAATAAGATGAAACTTGGCCTTAATTATACATACACTTAAGTTTAAGACTCAAACTCAACAGTCACAACTGGTATTCTGTACATACACTTTATGCCACAGGAGCAGGCGCTACTGCTGGGTTCAGACTTTGCCACAATGAGAAGATTGTATTTAAACGCATCTTATCAAGTAATCCCTCAAACATTTCAAGTGCCTCTCGTTTGTACTCATCTGCTGGGTTTAACTCTTGATACTTTCTCAAATAAACATTCTCTTGTAAGTTTACCATTGCCTGTAAGTGGTCACTCCATGCATTATCCATTGATACGAGGCCAATGTAATTTGCAGAACGAGCTAATGATCCAAGTGCTCTTCCGTCAGCCTAAACAAGCATAAAAGAAAGTACACATGAGATTTAGAATCTAAGAAGCATACAAATCTCAAGCTTAGGTACACATCATATCAACATCATAAACATACCTTGGCCTTCTTCTCGAGATCATCAACCTTGGACTGGAAGATTTCATCTACAGCAACATTTAGGAAGGAGATGACACCCTCTTCTTTCAAGTTGGCAATATCATCAGCTGTAACAACGGGTAAGACAGCTGGGAAGAATTGGCCAATCTTTTCAATGACCTTATCAACCTTGACTGATCCATCCTCATTGACCTGTGCCTTGACAATATCGGCAACAGTTTGCTTGTTGTAGTCTTCAATTATCTTTAATGTGGCATCGGGGTCACTGAATAACAACTCTTGTCGTCTTCTGTAGTACACTCTACGTTGAGCATCAAGTACATCATCAAAATCAAGAATCTGACCTCTGATGTCACGATACTTCTCCTCAACTGCACTTTGTACCTTATTCAATGCATCTGTAACCTGAGGTGCCTCAATAGGCATATCTTCCGAGACGCGGAATGTTTTGAGAATATTGGCCAATCCATCTCCGCCAAAGATTACAAACATATCATCTTCAAACGAAAGGAAGAATCGGGATGTTCCAGGATCACCCTGACGACCGGCTCGTCCACGAAGCTGGCCATCGATACGACTACTCTCATGTCTATTCGTACCCATGACATATAAACCACCACGATCCTTGACTGTTTCTTTCTCGGGTGCTAATGTTTCTTGAAAGATATCCTTCACTGCTTGTGCAGCATCACGAAGCTTGACAATATAGGCTGGGTCATCTTCACCCTCGGTCGTATCAGTTGCAACTGTTAGAATTTCATCAAACTTGATGGCACTAAGATCATCACCGAACTCCTTCTTCAATGCGGCGGCGGCATCCTTTAGCATAAATATGATATCATCGTTGACATCACAGGGATAGTATTCATCACTGGGTGATGGAGGGTAGAATTCCAATTCTTCCTTCTTTAGGATACCCTGCTCAAAGAGGAATGAACGAGTCTTGAGACGTGCCATGGTTGTTGGACATCCACCAAGTAAAATATCTGTACCTCGACCTGCCATGTTCGTTGCTACCGTTACAACACCAGGACGACCTGCCTGGGCAACAATCTCACCCTCACGAGCAGCATTCTCAGGTTGTGCATTCAATAATTCAGCTTTGATACCCTCCTCAGCCAAAGCTGTGACAATAGCCTCACTTTGCATAACAGATGTCGTTCCAATGAGACACGGACGACCTTCCGAAGTTCCGCCACCAACATTGACAATCTCCTTAATCAAAGCTTTGTTAGCAGCGTCACGAGTTTTGAAGGCAACATCAGGATAGTCTCGTCGTGCAATCGGAAGTGCACTGGGTACCGGCGTTACTACAAGATCATAAGTCAACTCAAGCTCAGCGGCATCAGTCATTGCTGTTCCAGTCATACCAGACAAACGAGAGAATTGACGGAAAAGAGACTGCATAGGAGCAGTTGATAGGAATTAAGATTAGTATCAAATGTATAAAATCACAATCTTCAAGTTGTCAGAACAATCAAACATATTCTTCTTACCTGATAGGTAACCTTGGCAATGACCTTGCTCTGCTCACTAACTTCAATTCCTTCCTTTGCTTCGATACTTTGATGCAATCCATCACTCCATCTGCGTCCATCTAACATACGTCCTGTGAATGAATCAATAATACCAACACCCGAATTGTCAGACAAGATGGCGTACTCGATATCCTTATTAAACAGTTCCTTCGCCTTTACGGCGTTAAGAATGAATGGTGCCCAAGCTCCTGATGCATCAGCCGGCTCTTCAAAGAGACTGGTCACTCCAAGTGCTTTCTCGCAATCCTTGTATCCACGTTCATTCAATACAACATTCTTATTCTTAATATCAGTAGTGTAATGTACACCCTCCTTCAGATTCTCAGCCAATGTTTGAGCTGCCTTATACTTGTTCGCTGGAGCAGGAACCTGCTTGGATATGATAAGTGGTGTTCGTGCCTCATCAATTAGTACAGAATCAGCTTCATCAACTACACAAAAGCCATCAAACTCTCCAGTATTACCAGGTAACACAGTCTGTTGTGGACTTAATGCCAAATGATCTCTCAAGTAATCAAATCCCAATTCTGAGTTGGTAACATAGACAACATCCGAATCATATGCAACCTTACGTTCCTCTTCAGTCATACCAGCTTGAATCAATCCAACAGATAATCCAAGATACCGATGTACTTGTCCCATCTTTTCCATATCACGACGTGCCAGATAATCATTCACAGTAATGACAAATGACGGAGCACCTGTCAAGGCATTGAGATAACATGGTAATGTTGATACTAATGTCTTACCCTCTCCAGTTGCCATTTCAGCTAATCGTCCGTCATGCAAAATTAGACCACCAAGCAATTGTACATCGTAATGACGTTGTTCAATAACACGCCATGCCGCCTCGCGTACTACAGCAAATGCTTCTTCTAATATAGGTCCATTAATATCTTCCCCTTTGGCCAATCGTTCACGGAACTCGGCAGTCTTTGCAATCATATCTTCATCACCAAGTTCTTCAATCGTTGGTTCCAATTTGTTAATATTTTCTACACGCTTTTGTAGCTTGGCAAGATATTCATCATTCAATCCTTTTCGTGTTTCAGAATCACGAGATGTTATGAATTCTTCTACAACACCCATGGATAGAGCAGATGATTGAGGTTGTTGTATCGTATTGATATTGAGGAGAGCATTTTGATTGAGGAAGGATGGTCGAGAGGAGATACCGCTACGATGTGACGACGGTACAACATAGGCGGTGGTAATGCCACAGAATATTGCAATTAGGGATGTACTAGACAACACCATGATATACTTCTAATAGAAATGACGCTGAACTTATGATATTATGTACTCACTATCTAACACATGATAACACGCATTTAATGAATCATCATTCAATTTTCATCTGAAAACTCCTTCTTAAAGGGTATCCTAGTGGACATCGCTTTAAGTACCTAATTGAGATGAGGCTGTGAGGAGGATTCCTTGAAGATCTGTTTGGAGAAGGTAGTAATAAGTTTAAGATATGACCAATCCTTATTAAGTTATTAAGTATCTATACTCAAATGCGTTTGAGTATGTGATTACTTTTTTCCTCCCGTCTTTTTCCCACCACCATCTTTCTTTCCATCATCACTACTCTTCTTACTGCTATTTCCTTCCTTCTGTTTCTGACGAGACTTTTGTTGTTTTTGTTCCTTCTTTCCTCCCCCAGAAGATGGCTCCTTCTTTCCTCTCGAGTTTGATCGAGACTTGTTTGGTGTTACCTTCTTAGGAGTAGATGCTTTTGGGGTATCCTTCTTCTTCTCTGAATTGTCTTCTGCCACTGTTGTTGGATTAGATGGAGTCTCTTTAGAAGCTGCGACCTTGGCAGCCCAAGAATTGGGATTTGTGGGCTGCTTTGGTACCTGCTGCTGCTGCATTGGTGGTTGTTGAATCTGAGCTTGTGGCTGCTGATTATTTGGTGGCGGCCTATTATATCCCTGAGGCCTATTCTGACCATACTGCTGCTGATGTCCAGGAGGATGAATGGGTACCATAACCGGAATAACAGCTCCGGGCGGCACACCAGGAGGTACCGGAACTGACATTCCATGAACCATCATTGTATTAGATGGTCCAAGTGAGTTTGGGACACGAGCTTGAACTGTTGTATAACCAGGAGGTGGATTAGGCTGTTGAGGATACTGAGGTGGATATTGTGGATGTTGAAACTGCCCTGGATGAGAAGGATATTGAGGATTTGGAGGATAGTGCATGTGTTGATGTTGATGTGAAGGATATGGATAGCCAGGTTGTTGTTGGTATTGTGAATAATGCTGCATGTATGGATGTTGCTGTTGCATGTATGGCTGTTGATACTGCTGTTGTTGATTATACATTTGAGGATGCTGCTGCTGCTGTTGATGTTGCATAGGAGGAGGCATCATTCCAAACCCACCGTAGTGTCCTCCAGGATTCATGAGCTGCATTATCTCTTCTGGGTATTGTTGTTGTTGAGGTTGAGATGGAGGAGGACCTTGCTGTGGAGGGGCACCTTCCTTGGCTCCACCTGGTGCCACATCTTGCTTTGTATCAGCAGCCTTGACATCCTTTTGTTCCATCATTTCTCCTTCCAAACTTTCCATAGTACGAAACTTGGGCGTCTGATCTTCTGTATCTTTCTTTCCCATCATGGAACTTACAAGACTATCCCGAATAGCTGGGGATGGCTGTCCTCCAATATCATTACCGCCCTTATCATCATTATCATCATCTGCTGTTGTTTCTTCCCGCTCTTCTTCCACCACTGCAACCTTTTCCTTATCATTATCCACATTACCACTATTATTGCCAAACAATCCTCCAATATCAGGTAGAGCAGATGGATCTGGACTCGATTGGAATGCACTCCATGCATAATTTGTTGCATTATGCTTGGTACTTGAATGATTCTTTGTATTCTTTAACTTCTCGCTTTCCTTATCCTTCTTTCCACCACCCTGTTTGGCATTGGGATTGCTATTTTTCTTCTTCCTTTTTTGTTTTGTTGTCGTAGTATTGCTCTTTTCTGTGGATTTCTTTTCAACAGTTACAAACCCCTCATCATCTCCTCCACCGGTATTATTATTCTTTCCATCACTACTTCTACGCCGTCCTTTACTATCAGAACGTGGTTTATTACCCTGTGCCGATCGGGCTGTTTGTTTACCCTTCTTCTTTTTGTTGTTCTTAGTATTTGTACCAGCCTCCTTCATACTAGTTGTATCTTCTTTTGGGGTATTGTTAGTGGTAGCGGGGGTACTTTTATCAGCCATGCTAATACCAAGCATACCCTTTAAGAGGGCATCGGCATTACCTGACATCTTATATATAATATTACAATGGAAATGACTAAGTGGAGAATGTAATTGTACTCCACAAGATGTGTTCTTGATATCTATTGATCGCTGATCGGTTTAAGTAAGAAGATCAGCGGATGATATTATAATACTATGAATGATAATGGAAATAAGAGTATGCTATATCGGTTTGCTCCTCTCTATTGCAACTACTGCAACTCCAACTCCACCAGTATATCTTCCTTTTTGCTACTATGTGAGAAACTTCATTTTTGAAATTATCGAAGAGAAACTTCTTCAGAATGAACTAATCACTCAATCAACTATCAACCCTCATTCATATTGTAGAGGGCGGAGTGATATTAGTACGAGATAGACATAGTATGCATATTATTGCAAAGTATTATTAATGATCATATATCAAATAGTTGTACCCTCCGTAATTATTGTGCTGTTTAGGATACCTATTCGAGTGTGAACTGTTGCACCACACAACATTGAAAGCAGCCCTTAGTATTGTCGGGGAATTAATTACATCGTCTATCCTTGGTTCATATCGAAGCATTGAATCAGCCCATAGATATTAGTAAGAATACCTTACTCGTTCTAGATATAAAAATACATCTTTAAATGAGGAGCAATGGCAATGGTGCACCGAAGTCAATCGGACGTCGAAACAATAATAAAAAGATTAGCAGGAATAGTATACGTGCTTTCTTCTTAGCACTAATTACAATTGCAGTGGTCTTGTTAGTATGGTCGTTAAATCTATTAACATCAATTGGTAAGGAATTGGATACTACTCCTATTAGTAATGGCAATAATAATGACCAGGATACTATGCAGCAAACTACTCCTACAAAATCTATAATACAACAACCATATCCCAATGGACCCAAAACTGATCCTAAATATGCAAACGATCGAGTTTATTGTATGGTTCCCTTCATCTGGAACGAGGAAATATATAAAGTAATAATGGATACATGGGGTAAACGATGTAATACAATACACTTCATTACAGACTCGGAGGTAGCCGTCGAAGGTAAATGGGATCGAGATAATGTTATACAGAACAATGACAAGGGATATATGCATCATTATGAATTCCCAGCGGGAACCTTTCCAGACGACAATGTAAAGTTCATCAACATGACACGTCCATGGACGGGATGTATTGATAAAAAGAGCGGAAAGGATAGAATCTGTCGACACATTTGGGAGAAGATGTGGCAATCATGGATATATGTTGCAGATCATCACTTGAATGAAGCTGAGTGGTTCTGTAAAGGTAAGGATATGTTTGGTTAGTTGTAGAATGAATCTTTCAAGTTCCGTCAACATTTTGCTCACATGATATGCACTCTTTTTTGTTCGATGATATCTTCTCCTCTAGTTGACTATGATACATTCTTCTTTCCCGAGAACCTACAATACTATGTTCGTGATCAAATGGGTTGGGATGCTTATAAAGAGCATCATTACTTTGGACTTCTTTTGAGTCATAGACTGAATCGTCCAGAAATGATAGCTGGCGCGGCGGCCTGTTGGAGTCACAAAACATTGGAAGCTATAGCAGAGGTATATCGCAATATGCCCAAGGGATATCAAGGCAAAGATAGAGGAAGATGTGAAGATAGACCAGATGCCAGTGAAGAGATCTCAACGTCAACTTGTCTCCAGCAAAAGCTAAACATATCTGCCGAGGCAGCACTAGATCCTCAAATGAGACAGTATGTCATGGTTGATCCATATCATAATATGATCACCTGGAATAGGACGGAGCAAGGAGAGTGGTGGTATTGGAAGGGTAAACCAAACAATGTAGGCCAAATGGAGGAGTGCTGCTCGCATAGACCAATTGGTGTGCACAAATACAAGCAAAAGTTTCAAATAGAGAATCTTGATCTTCAGTTTTATGGTCCAGCCGAAACCAGTACACAGTTCCACAGAACTATACAAGGGAAGAAAGAGATTACAGCAAGATATGTTAAAAAAGTTCGAAAAACAATGAACTCTTAATCTATGTGGAATGAAGAGAATAGATAGACTGATCTATATAGATATTTTAAAGCACAATCAGGCTAGACATGTGACATGCGAATACCACTTTCGATCAATGAAAAAACGCAATGTTCCCCACACATAAAATTAATAGAGGCCTATTTTGATGTCCTCGCCTTGTTATGGAGGAACAATTCATATTGATGTAGAGTTGGATAGGCTAGATCTGCTCGTTTTATATTGGACGGTGGTGCGGTGATTGTATTTCCTAACAAAAGTATCACTATTTGCACAAACACAACAAATCAATAACTCATCCCCATCACACAAAAATTGAAGACATATCATGTCATCATCTTTCATAGACGATATTCGAGGCAGTGGTGACAGTGTTATTAATAACAATAACAATCCTGTTGTAGAATTTCCATCTTTATCGTCTCAATCATCTCATCTACCTACGGCTACCGATGAGGAAACGATATCGACTAAGACATCAACTAATAATGATTGTGATCATCAAGTATCATCCTCATCCTCATGTGATGGGTCGAGTTGTTCTAAACCATCTGCTCATAGAGAAAATGATAATACCACTCCTATAGTGGAAAAATCCAGTCCAGCTGAAAACACATTAGATGAAGATGAAATGGATATGGAGATTGACTTCGATAATAATTGCAATCCAGCGGATCAAATTATTAAGGAGGCCTTAGAAAAGTTGGTTATAGCAGCGAAGAACAAGAAAAACAAACCGGCAATAGAGTCGGGGAAGCAGTCAATCCTCACCAACACTAAAGCTGGAGGCGGTAAAACATTAGAAGGAGCAACAGCAAAACCATCCCCAAAGCAGCAGCAGCAGCAGAAGAAGAAGCCTGTTCAAGTTATCATAAACTGGATGGATTCCAATCAAGATGATGAACAGATTCAGCTACTCTGTCTTCAAGCACTTCCTACTATACTAGAGGACCCTGTCAGCCGTCTGCTGGCACAAACTGACGGGCTTACATCCATAGTTTTCTTCGACATGAGTGCCTTCCCAGAAAATCCTATTTTACAACTACACGCATTCCACACACTGGTAGTACTTCTCCGTCCAGCTGCCGCATATGAAGGCAAGACTGCATCTGTGAAAAGACGTCACAACAATCATAATGCCTCTTCTATTATTCAACATGGTAAAGTACTAGGCGCAAAAAGAAAGGCAACCCTTCCTGACTTTGAAGATAATGGCGTTAGAGTGATGCTAGCGAGTCTCCGCCGATATTCCAACGACATGTACATTCAAGCTATAGGATGTTGGGCTCTTGTCAACGCTGCGCTGTATCCTTCACTCAAGACAAGTTTATCGCGGCTAGGAGCTGTGTATACAGTCACTAATGCCATGATGTTGCATCCAAATGTAGAAGCTGTTCAATACCGAGGGCTATTTGCATTGATAAACTTGGTTATTCCTGATGACAAAAAAAGAGATGGAGATGGATCGTCTATTAGCTCCCATATCTATCAGATTGCACGGTTAACAATTGTTGCAATGAAGACATTTCATTCCAACAAAAGCATACTAAATCGAGGCTGTTGTGTATTGAGGAATCTAAGCCTCACACCAGCCTTCGTCAAGATCTTAGCCAAGACACCGGGATCTGTAGATATATTGCTACACTGTCGACAAGTCTGTCCGAAAGATGCCCTTGTACAGAGGAGTGCACGGACAATCATGGTTCTAATGCAGAGGGTCAATGAGAGGCAGAAGGATGGCAACACTGATTTTGAGTCTAGTTTTCAGCTTACTCAACCACATGCCGCCCCCTCGACTCAAGTAGCTAGCTCTTCATCTACTGCCATTGGTGACACTGCGGGAGAACAAAGTCAGTCACCGTTTTGATATTTTTGGTGGATGTCGTGGTACTCTTAAACCACACTCCACAAGACATTTTTTGAAGTCCTTGATTTAGGCATCGCACTGTACCTTTTTTACACACACACACACACTCCTTTGGAATCTCAACACGATTGACAATATCGATACCAGTACTAACAATAGCATTGTACTTCATATCACTCATTGAGATGAAATTGTGAATCTTTGTAACTCCAAGAAAGTGCAGTGGATCGGGCATCAAAGCTTGAAATCGAGTATCCTGAACTCCAGCTACTTGCTCGGTACAATTGAAGTAGTTCTCAGCCGAATCTCCACCCTCCTGGCGTTTACGAGTGTTGTATACTAAGTACTTTGTCACTTCACCAAGACTTCTTCCTTCTTTACGGAAGTAGATCACTACTCCACAACCTCCCCTTTCTGTGTAAGTCAAAGAGAATCAAAGGTTGAGTACGGTATATATCGAAGCGTATATCTTACGATTCACATATCATTCGAGTACTTACGAGCAGTCTTGATACACTCCTCGATTGCGTGTGTCAAATATGGACGGCATGTACAGATATCTGACCCAAATACATCACTTCCATTACATTCATCATGAACACGACAAGTCAGCTCCTACGAAAGAAAGAAGGGTATTATGAGATGACATCTTTGAACACGTATGTCACATAGCATCCTGACTTACGATATCTTCATCCGGTATAGTATCAGGATCACCCCAGATGTAGATTGTTAGACCACCAATTGGTGGCAAGAAGATCTTAATATCTGGACGGGTGATTAGCTCTGGGTACATTCCGTTTGTCATTCGAAAGATACTCTGTCTCAACATTGTCTCAGTACAGCCAAACCTGCGAGCAATTTCGGGTAGGTACCAAACGGGCTCACATGCAGCCTTGCTAACAATAGATTGACCCCCTTCCAATAATATTTTACCATCAGGTACAAGACGTCCAGCCTGAACAGCTTCACGAGTCTCTGGTAAATCAATATGTGCTTGTGTCACTGCAATCGTTGGCCGGATGTCGAATCCTTTGTCTAGATAAGCTCCGTAAACCTCAGTAGTTAGCTATGATTCCGTAAGATATTTGATATGATAATGAGAATTGGGATATATAATATGGAAGATACATTCAATGTGTTATGGTACAATATATAGCAGTTAATCAAATGATATGGTACACATGCATATATAACTTACATGTCCAAAAGGATCAATCGATGCAAGTTTCTTTGGATCAGCCCAACTAGGATGAGGTCCTACAGTAAAGACAGGACTAGTCAATTTCAAATTAGGAACGTAATCTGGATTGAGCTTTCCTGCCGCTACTGCAAGTCCAGTATAGATACAATAACTACCAGAGTGAGCACCGATGGCATTACGTTGTGAGGAATGTCGAACAGTACATATGACCGGTCCTCTTATCAATGGATCTGGATGGCCCCATGATATTGGAATTGCTGAAATGATATGAGATGTGGTATTGCAAAGAGAAGTGAGCATGATATAGATATATGCATATAAACATAGAGTAGACGATATACCATTGCAAATTGAACAGGTGCATTGCAATCGTCAAATCCACAAACATTCACTACTCACGGTCAACACCGAATGCATCCGTATGACTGGTAAGGTTCACATAATCAAGTGCAGTGATTTCAGGAATAGGAATGTCATCGGAACCTTTGGAAGTTCTTTGCTTCTTGGTACTTGGTTGACTACTCATTTTATATCTTTTTCTTGGATTTGATATTTTATCGTCGATGGTATAACTCTGCTGTCCCTCGGTCCTATAATCTGTTGATGATCTTCTCTTTCTACGGTCAATTGTAATAAACTTCTATTGTTGATAGCTAATGCCGACGTGTCAACACTAAGATATCAACTCAAGCCGAACTATTGAATTCGAATTCTGCATTCTGCCTTTGTTAATTGTGTGGGGTATGTCCTTAGTTTTATTCAGAATACTACGTATCGACCTCAAGTACACTCAAAACTCAAATCCGTAGACTTCGAGGAATCTCATTCGTAATCTCTAGTCCTTCATACATATTTTATCCTAGGTTGTATATATCATCTTATCTCTAGATGTAATTGGTTTGCTTATTAGCGTTACTATTCTTAGCTTGTGT